>Ga0172375_10000326_pt1 | contig 76033 bp, 66 predicted proteins | sample LakKiv1m_FD_114537 | JGI IMG/M metagenome (GOLD analysis project Ga0172375, IMG submission 114537) | Freshwater microbial communities from Kabuno Bay, South-Kivu, Congo - kab_092012_11.1m | ecosystem: Environmental > Aquatic > Freshwater > Lake | place: Democratic Republic of the Congo... | reverse complement strand
TAGGAATGAACACAGTCTCAAGCTTTGGACATTTGGCCTTATCAAACACATAAACTTAAGGCCGATTCAGCAGCCTAAGAACTATGCCTTAAAGCAAAAGTGCGAAATATTGCTTGCGTGACTATAAATACTTTTTTCTTGTCAATTCACATTAGATAGTGTACAATATTGCAATATTTTATAGGGTAGTATTGAGGGCTGGTTCAATGACAGCCTTATAAAGAAAAGAGAAAAGATCACTAAGCATAGATTAGCCTGTATCCTGGTATCTACTTTTTTAGCCTTGTGTTTATTAGAAGGAATTGATACCAGTTTTGCTACTTGCGGGATCACTTATCCTTACTAATTAGTTATCCTGGAAATATCCGATGCCGAACAAAATTACCCCTGCCGCGCAAAAACGTAATATGGACAGTTTCCGGAATTATGTAGTTTTTTTTGATTTCGATAATACAATTACACCTTATGATATCTTAGATGATATGCTCCCGCGCTTTTCCAGGAACAACCGCTGGATAGAGCTGGAAGAAAAATGGAAGAAAGGGGCAATCGGCTCCCGCGCTTGCCTGGAGGCCCAGATAAAAGAAATGAGGGTTAACAGGGAGGATTTAGACAAATATCTGGCTCAGATTATGCTAGACCCTTATTTTAAAAAGCTTGTAGACTTACTGCATAACCATAAGGTAAAGACAGTGGTTTTAAGCGATAGTTTTGATTATATTTTAAATTTTATTTTACGTAATAATAAAGTCAGTAAGCTGAAGATCTACTGCAATAAGTTACGGCTTTTTAAGAACAGGCTTATTCCGGATTTCCCCTTTTCTGATAAAAAATGTTATATCTGCGCCCATTGTAAAGCAAAAAACCTCTTGGCAAATACGGATAAAGATTCTATAATGGTCTATGTCGGTGACGGGCATTCCGATATATGCCCGGCCAAATACGCTAATATTGTCTTTGCTAAAGAAGAATTACTCAGGCATTTCAGAGATAATAATTTAGCCTGTTTACCGTATAAGAGCTTAAAGGAAGTGTATATGTATATTAAGAGGAGATTTGATGGACGAAAAACAAATTGCTAAACATCCTAATCTTGAAGTTCCCCTAGCCGAAGATGGGCTTTTGGAATTAGAGGCTAAGTATTGTTCTTGGGGGGACACCGTGCATTATGCGGATAAGCTTAACGTATTTACGCGCTCCGAAGGCAGTTATCTATACGACAAAAAAGGGGTTGAGTATTTAGACTTGCAGATGTGGTATTCGGCAGCAAATTTCGGTTACAGGAATGAACGCCTTAACGCCGTATTAAAAAAACAGATTGATACCTTGCCCCAGCTTGCCTGTCAGTACCTCCATGAAGAAAAAATCAGGTTAGCGGCGAAATTAGCCCAGAGGATGGAAATGACCTTTGAGGAAAAGGGGAGGATCCATTTTAATGTCGGCGGCTCGACTGCGCTTGAGGATTCGCTTAAATTAGTGAGGAGTTATTCCGGCAGGAGCTTGGTGTTTGCTTTTATGGGCGGATATCACGGACGCACTCTCGCTGCTTCAGCGATTACCTCCAGTTTCCGCTACCGCGAACGGTTCGGTCATTTTGGAGACCGGGCATCTTTTATCCCTTTCCCATATTGTTTCCGCTGTCCTTATGAGAAGAAGAGGGAATTCTGCGATTTCTACTGCCTTAAACAGTTTGAGCGGTTGTTTGAGACCGAATATTATTCGGTAGTAAATAAAAAGACCAATAAATGTGAATTCTCCGCTTTTTATGTTGAAGCAATCCAAGGTACCGGAGGCTATATTGTTCCACCCCAGGAGTATTTCTCCAGGCTTAAGGAGATTCTAGACCGCTATGATATCCTTTTGGTGGATGATGAAATCCAGATGGGTTTTTTTAGGACCGGAAAATTCTGGGCCATTGAGCATTTTAACGTTACTCCGGATATCGTTGTTTTTGGCAAGGCCCTCACCAATGGCTTAAATCCGCTTTCCGGGGTATGGGCGAAAGAGAAGTATATTTCTCCCAAGATTTTCCCTCCGGGATCCACGCACTCTACTTTTTCCGCCAATCCTTTAGGCACAGCCGTGGGCTTAGAGGTAATGAAGCTGATTGAGGAATCTGACTTTGCCACCGAAGTTCTGCATAAGGGGGCATATTTTGTTTCCCGGTTAAGAAAATTACAGAAGAAATATCCTCAGATAGGCCACGTGGACGGATTAGGGTTAGCGCTCAGGATGGAGATCTGCGAGAAAGACGGTTATACCCCGAATAAAGAGTTGACCGATACGATAGTTGAGGCGGGATTAAGCGGTAAATTAAACGTAGACGGGAAATACCGCGGTTTGATCCTGGATGTCGGAGGGTATTATAAAAATGTTTTCACTTTAGCTCCTTCTTTCTACATTACCGAAAAAGAAATCGATCTGGGGGTTGAGCTTTTTGAAGCAGCGCTTTTAAAATCGCTGAAAAAAGTTTAACTTTGTGATCTTGACGATTCTAGCTATTGTCTTAATCAAGTCCCTCCCGGTTATCCCGTAGTTTTTAATTTATAAAGAACCCTCGAGCTCATACGCGATTGATATGTTAAATAAACCCCTGCGTGTATTAAATTTTGACGATAGCGTAATTAAGCAACGGAATCTTATTTGCCGCTATAACCCCCAGATTATAGATTTAAAAAGGATAGCCCCGCAGGCCAGATTCTGGATGAGCCCTAAGATAAGGGATGAGATTAAAAAGCAAATCCCCGCTTCGCCGGAAAACGCAATCAGCTTAATCGGTTCAGGAGATTTCCATCACCTTAGCCAGCTCCTTATTAGCCAGTTTATGGCCCCGCTTTCTGTGATTGTTTTTGATTTCCATCCGGATTGGGATAAACTACCGCCCAGGCTGGGCTGTGGTTCCTGGGTAAGCGAAAGCCTAAAAAATCCCAATATTGTAAAATTTATACTTGCCGGGGTATCATCGACAGATATCTCTACCGGATATTTAGAAAGCGCAAACCTGGGTTCCTTAAGAGATAACAGAGTGGAGATATATCCCTATTCGCATGATCCATCCCTGGTTTTTTTAAGAAGGATACCGCAGAATATTTCGCTTAAGGTGCGCAATTTTATTTTGTTTAAGATGATTTATTGGAGCCAGCTTAAAGGGAGGGAGCTGCTTGGGTTTTTTGCTTCGCTTCTTGAACACCTGCCCGTAAAACGGGTTTATATCTCAATCGATAAGGATTGCTTAAGGAAAGAATATGCCCTGACTAACTGGGAGGAAGGCCTTATGTCTTTAGATGAGCTGCTTGCAGTACTTAAGTTGATCAAGGAAAAACTAGAGATTGTAGGCGCGGATATAGTCGGGGATTATTCTCCGGTTAGAGTCAAAGGCAGGCTTAAGGCAATACTTTCCCGGCTGGACCATCCCAGGGGCATTGAAGCCCAAAAATACCCCGAATATCATATTAGCGCAATCAACGAGAAGACCAACCTCCAAATCATCGAAACCTTGAATTCATAGACGAATTATTTAAGAAGCCGGTTTTTCTTACTTATACCTTCCGAAGAATAAGGCGGTTTGTTCGATTACCTTATCCCTTTCCTGATCCGCGGTAATGATATGGTAGGAGTCTTCCAAAAGCATTATTTCTTTTTCTTGGGAGGCGATATGTTCGTAGATGTAAGCGGAATTTTTGGGGCTGGTAACATCGTCATCTTTTGCCTGCAAAAGCTGTATCGGAACATTGATTTTGCCTAATCGAGAGATGATATATCTTGCCAAAAGATGGTTTTGATACATACAGGCTACCGGGATTACCGGATAACCGTAAAGGTGTACTTTGCTGTAATCGAATAGTTCCGCCTGTTTATAAAAGCCTTCAATCCGGGAGCGCAGCTTTTGGTTTTTTATCCCGTAAGGGAACTCTTCTTTGAAATAAAGATAATATTTAAGGGGTGTTTTGTAAATCAAAGGCAGCAATATGCTTGATTTTGGCGTAGCCCAGCCGTCAAAAAATAATGTAGGGGAGAAACAGTTAACCGCCCTTATCCGATCGGGGAATTCATAGGCGAGCAAAAGGCCTAATAGCGCTCCGAATGATAATCCGGCCACAAATATATTGTTGCAGGATGATTCATATTTAAGGAATTCTTTTTTTAATTCCGCGTAGAGTTCCTGCCAGGTTTTCCTCTTAAGGATAGATATGGATTGATTATGGCCGCTTAAAAGAGGAGCAGCTACGGAGTAGCCTTTTTGATTCAGCCGCGTGGCTATAGAGCTCATTTCTTTAGGGGTGCCTGTTAACCCGTGGATGAGAAAGCAAAGGCTGGTATCCCCTTGAAGGAAAAAACCGGAATCAGGGATATTTACGTTAGTGCGGTAATCTTCTTTTAAAGAAAAAATAACCAAATTTTATATGAGGAGTAAGTTTTTTATTTTTCTTATTACAGTATCTAAATCGCTTTTTTTGGCAAATATACTGGTAGTTAAAGTAATGGTCCTTTCTGACAAATAGCGTGCGTTCGGACAGTCTTTGTTTTCGACAATACCTTCAAGATAATCATATTCGGTGATCGCAGAGGCGTAGATTACAGATACCCCCAGGCCCGTATCCCTGAATAGGTCTCTGGCGCTTTGCCTTTTTCGGGGATCGGAGAAAACCAGCGCAAGGTAGGGGTAGTTGGCTTTACCATCGGATGGCTCTTGGATTAATTCTACCCCTTGGATATTACGCAGGTTTTGCCGGTAATAATCCGCTTTCTGCCTTTGTTGAACTATGGCGGATTCCAGGCGGTTGAAAGCAGAGTGCCCCAGATTTTTCCTTAACCGGGAAACTCTATGCGTGGGAAAATCAATCGTGTAATATTCGGCCAGGGCTTTTAGTTTTTCTCCTTGCCAATTCCAGAAAATTTGGGGAACTTTAAAGACAAACCAAAATAGTGCCGGCCGGTAGAAGATCCAATATCCTAATAATTCCAGGATTTTTAGCCCCTCACAGATATAATCGTCTTTTATCAGGCGTTCTATCGTGCGGTCGATCTCAGCGGCAAATTCCTTTTTCTTAGTTACTATTAACCCGCCCTCGTAAATGGTCAGGCCTTTGCCGCGGCAGAGGCTAAAAAAAGAAAATTCCCCTTGGGTCCCTGTTTTTTTACCCTGATATTCAGCGCCTAATGATTGGGCGCAGTCCTCGATCAGAAATATTTTTTTGCCAGCGGCTATTTGTTTAATCGGCTCAAGATCTAAAGGGATACCTGCCAGATGCACGGCTACGATGGCCAGGATATCATCGCTATTAGAACAGATTCCCCTTAATTGTTCAAGGTCAAAATTAAAATTATTCTTTTGGATATCGCAAACCTTGACTTTCAATCCGGCCCTTTTTATTGCCAGCGGCAGGAGCGGGCAAACAAAAGAGGGGATGATTACGGTTCTCTTGGGCATCAGCGTTTTGATGCTTTCTAAAATTAGATATAAAGCAGCTGTGCCGGAGTATGTTATTGCAACATAGGATACGCCGAGGTAATTTTTAAAATCCTCCTCCAGAGAGCCTTGGCGACCCCCGGTTTTCATTAGGGACAAAAGGTCCTTGGTATAGACAGGCAGGCCTGCCGTAGGAGGTATTTCTCTAAATATACTCATTTTCGGCTTATAAGCAGGGGTAATCGATAGTTCTTTTTTGTATTATACATATCCCCGCAGTTATGAACTTTAGACAATACGTTTAATTTTTAATTATGATTCCTACTATTTTATGATAAAATACTTCATTATGCAAGATAGATCTTAATCTTGGTAGTATACTTAATCCGGTATAAATTCTATCAAGCAGCGGGTCCCTGCCTGCCCGTCCGGCAGGCGGGTCTGTCAGCAGGCAGGCTGTTTTGTCTTGTTCTCGCAGCAACGCTTATCCTGTCCCAGGGAGGCAGGACTGCGCTTCGTGAAAATTCTCACACTGCTGGAGAGGCAGTAGCGGGGCAACCCTGCCCGCTCGAATTTTCAAAGAATGCTGCCCGGATCAAGCCAAGCCAGCCGCCGGACACCATAGATAAAAAGGCGTATCTTTCTTTTTAGAGAGTAACGGATGTTTAGGTCTCCGCTATTTTTGCGGAGAGTTTTCACTTAAGCCGATGCCAGATATTCACTGTAAAATATTAGATTCGATAAATAAGATCGCAAAAAAAGATTGGGATTTAATTTTTGGCGATCTTCCCGAAGGGTACCAATTTTATAAGACCCTGGAAGAATCAAGGTTGGAAGGGTTTACTTTTTATTATCTGCTAGTACATGATTCCCGGGGTATCCTTTTGATTGCGCCTTTATTCATTACCGATTTTAACCTTGATATTGCTACTGAGGGTTTTATCGAAAAAATCATCCACTATATCCGTAAATATTTCCCCAGATTTTTAATTCTTAAGACGTTATTCTGCGGCTCCCCCTTCGCCGAGCACGGAGTATTAGGCGTAAGGGCTGGTACGCGTAATAATACCGATGAGCCTGTAACAAGGAGCGCGCTTTTGGCAAAGATGATAAGCGAAATCTACCGATTCTGCCGGAAAAAAGACATCTCCCTGGTAGTATTCAAGGACTTCCTCAAGGAAGATACCTGTTTTTTGGATAACCTGCGGTTGAGCGGTTTTTTTAAGGTTAATAGTTTTCCCTCCGTAGCCAATGAATTAAATTTCAGCTCTTTTGAAGGTTACCTAGAAAGCCTAAGCGGTTCTACCAGAAAGAATCTGCGCCGCAAGATCAAGAACGCCCATTCCCAGGCCCTGATTTCGGTAGAAATAACGGATGATTGCCGTAATATAGTAGATGATATAATCAAACTTTACGAGAATACCTATCATAACGGGGCAATACAGTTTGAGAAGTTAACCCGGGATTTCTTTCTTAATATCGGAGATAATCTAAAGCCCCACGCCAAATTTTTCCTTTATTACGTCAATCATAAGTTGGCGGCGTTTAACCTCTGTTTTGTCTACAAAGATTTATTGATTGATAAATTTATCGGTTTCGATTATGATATAGCTAAACGTTATAATCTGTATTTTATAAGCTGGGCCTTTAATATTGATTGGTGCATAAAAAATTCCCTGCGCTATTATCATACCGGGCAAACGGATTACCAGCCTAAGATACGGCTGGGGGGGAGGTTCATTCCGCTTTATGCCTACTTAAGGCATAAGAACAGGGTAGTGAACCTTGCCTTAAAGCTAATGGCAAAATTGTTAAGTCCGGAGAACTTTGACGCGCAGATCAAAAACAATCTAAATGACTAAGAAAAGATTGACCCTGAATATACTATTATTCCTTATTTTTTCCGACATCCTGGAAACCTTCACGCAGTTCTGTTTTAAGAAGAGCGCCTTAATAGGGAGCGGCCCGGATATTAAAAGCTTTGCCGACGTTTTAGTCTTTTTGCAGGCAGCATTTTTATCTCCGTTTCTCTGGGCGGGGTTATTCTCGGTGTTGTTGACATTCATTATCTGGTCAACGATTCTTTCCAAAATAGATTTAAGCGTAGCCGTTCCCATAGCGAGCTTCAGCTATATATTGGTTCCTCTGGTTTCGATTATTTATCTGCACGAGAGAGTCAGCATGATGAGGTGGGTAGGTATACTATTTATTTTGTCCGGCGTAATCTTTGTTTCCCTAAGCAGTAAAGAGAAAGAGAGCCTATTGTAATGAAGGAAGGTTTGTCCCTTGTTTTATTTTTGGTTCTACTTACCAGTGTCTGCGATACAATCAACCAACTTTTCTTAAAATCTGCCATAAATTCGCTTGGCGTCTCGCTTTCCGCCAACATTCTCAAGATAATACAATTTATTTTTAGATTAACCAGGCTTCCCCGGGTATGGATAGGTTTTTTATTCAGCGTTTTATCCCTCTGCATCTGGCTGATTGTTTTATCGCAGGCAGATTTAAACTTCGCCTTCTCCGTAGATAGCTTGCATTACGTCTTTATTGCTTTGGTTTCGCAATTGATATTAAAGGAAAAAGTCGGTTTCAGGCGCTGGTTGGGTACAATCCTGATCATCATCGGTATTGCCGTAGTAAGTTTAAGCTGATACCCTATCCTATTACTTTCCGTTGGTTTAACCCAAAATAATACCATTCCTTTAATTTCCTTATCTTCAATTACTTTCTATTGCAAAAATCCGGGTCAATGTTAAAATATAAACAATATGCGCCAGGCAGTCTATTACAATAATCGCGATATCAGGATAGAAGAAGTAGCCCTGCCGAAAATCGGTCCCGGTGAACTGTTAATCAGGGTGGATGCAGCCGGCATCTGCGGTAGCGATGTTATGGAATGGTACCGTAGGGATAAGACGCCGCTTGTGCTCGGCCATGAAGTATCCGGGAGAATCGAGCAGGTAGGGGAGGGATTAGGCCTCTATAAAAAGGGTGACCGCTTAACCTGTGCGCACCATGTACCCTGCGGTAAATGCCGTTATTGTCTTAGCGGCCACCAGACTGTCTGTGATACCCTGCGCAGGACTAATTTTGATCCGGGTGGATTTTCCGAGTATTTACGGTTGCCTAAAATAAACGTAGACCACGGCGTCTTTCTGTTGCCTGAGCATGTTTCTTTTGAGGAGGCTACTTTTGTAGAGCCATTATCCTGTGTTTTAAGGGGGCAAAGGTTAGCCGGTTTCCCTACGGGTAAAACCGTGCTTGTCCTTGGCTCAGGTATTACCGGCCTGATGCATGTCAAGTTGGCAAAAGCCAAAGGAGCCGAGCGGATAATCGCTACGGATATCAATGAGTTTCGGCTCAAAGCGGCAAAGCAGTTTGGCGCAGACGCAATTATTAACGCTAAAGATTTTACAGCGGATAAACTTAAAGAAATAAACCAGGGCAGGCTTGCTGATTTAGTTATTGTTTGTACCGGCGCCTTATCTGCAGTAGCCCAGGCGCAAGAATCCGTAGAAAGAGGAGGAGTGGTATTATTTTTTGCCCCTCTTGAGAGTAAAAGTAAAGTTCCGCTTTCTTTTAATGAACTATTTTGGCGTAATGAAATAACGCTTACTAGTTCATATGCGGGAAGCCGGCAGGATTATGCCGAGGCTTTGAGGTTGATAGCAGATAGGGAAATAGCTGTCTCCGATATGATTACACATCGTTTGGGCTTGGCCGAAATTGCCTTAGGGTTCCGGTTGGTAGCAGAAGCGGATAGATCGATTAAAGTCATTATACTTATGCAGGGATAACGAAGTCCTTCTTAGCCCGGAAAATTTACTAATTTAAGTTTAAAGGGCTAAATGAGGAAAAGGAGGGATTATGGATTGGGGTATGCAGAACAGGATGCAGCGCATATTTAAACCCGGGGATAACCGTACGGTAATGTTGGCGGTTGACCACGGGTATTTTTTAGGTCCGGTGAGCAAATTGGAAGAACCGGCTAAAACCATAGAACCTTTATTGGCTTATGCGGATTCATTGATGATTACCCGCGGGCTTTTACGTAATTGCATTAACGCCAAATATGATATTCCTGTTGTGCTTAGGGCCTCCGGGGGTAATAGCGTGTTAAGCGAAGACCTATCAAATGAAGGCCTGACTGTTTCGATCCAGGATGCCTTACGCCTGGGTGTTTGCGCAATAGCTATCTCCATCTATGTAGGCACGACGCATGAACATCAGACCCTGGTCAATTTAGCTAAATTAGTCGATCTGGGCCAGGCTTACGGAATACCGGTTTTGGCAGTGACCGCAGTAGGCCGGGAATTAGAAAAACGCGACGCGCGCTATCTTTCAACATCCTGCCGCATAGCCGCTGAGCTGGGGGCGCATATCGTGAAAACATACTATTGCGATGACTTCCATAAAGTAACGGAATCCTGCCCGGTCCCGGTGGTAATTGCCGGGGGGCCGAAATTAAAAAATGAGCTTGATGTATTAGAGATGGCCCATAATGCCCTATCCTGCGGAGCCAGGGGGGTGGATATGGGCAGGAATATCTGGCAATCTCATTGGCCGATTGCCATGATTACGGCAATCCGCAGTATTGTGCATGAAAACGCCTCAGTTAAAAAAGCCTTTGATCTATTCTGTAGCTTAAAAAGTAATGCCTAACTTTTTTTGCTTGACAGGTTAGCGTAGCTATGATAACTTACATAGAATGAATAAGATACAGAATAAAAGGCAATTTATACGATTATCCGCCTACCACATTGTTAAATACAAGCCGCTTTCTACAGAAAATCAGGAAGCAGTTCCAGTCCTCGCGACAATAAAAGATATTGGAGCAGGAGGGGTCTGCTTAAGGACCGAAGAATACCTGCCTGTTTCCAGCACTATCGAACTGAAAATAAACTTTCCCTTTTGCGCTACCCCTATTTTTACCATTGCCAAAGTAATGTGGATTAAAAAGAGAGAACAGGGCAGGTATTATGAAGTTGGCGCGCAATTCATGGAGATTGAGGAATCGACGCGCAGGTTAATAGACCGGCACCTGAAACAGGTATTCGAGAATTCAAGGAAAGAAGGCATATTACGGTTAATTTTTGGAAAAGGAGGTGATTTAATGAGTAAGCTATCCAAGATACTTATAATATTGGCATTGCTTGCTTTATTGGCAGCGCTGTCGATTAAGTTGACTACCGCAGGTAAGATATTGCCGGGGCCGCTCCCCATAAACTGGGCTAAACTGGCAGATACGTTCCTGCTATTTTCGATAGCAATCAGCCTATTAAGGAAGTAAGCCATCCGGAGCAGATAGTTTTTGACCGGGTAGTTCAAGTAGAATATCAGCGGTATAAGTTAAGACAGTATTGCTGTTTTGATCTACGGAGGGTCAAGGGAGACGATTAGTTTGACTATATACATAGCTATAATCATTATAATTTTTTCTTTATGGCCAAGGATATCTTTTGCCCAGCAGATGCCTTTTCTGGTGCGTGACAATGCGATCTTAGGTACTTTTCAGCAGCTACAGGGGGAAAAGGATAAAGCGATAGTCGCAGCATTCCAGGATGCGCAGATGCAGCTTTTAGAAAGCGAATTCAAGGAGGCAAAATCCAGGCACTCTCTTTTTGAAGGAATTAAATTACATCCCCATCCTTACGTGACCTGGGAGGCTGCCCTCGACGATAACAGGGATAATACTATACACGAAAGGAAACATTCTTTCAGCAATAGGGTCCTGGTTGGTGCAAAGACAAATCTCCGCACTAAAAATGTCACTACGGTCTTGGATATAAATTTAGATCATACCCATTACCATAACCGTTCCCGTAGCAATCTTAACGGCGGACAGGTAAATCTGCAGAATTACTTTAATATCGGCCGTTACGCATTTTCTCTTTCCGATGCCCTCTATAGCACCTATACGGCCTCGGAGGATTGGGTTGATGAAGACGTGTTTAAGCGCTATTGGAGCAATACCTTGAGTGCCACATTAAGCCGCGACTTTAACCGTTTAGGTTTTAGCGCGGGGTATTCCAGGGTAGATTATAGATATAAGAAACAATATGGCACGTCTGAGACTGTAGACGACCACACGGTTTATGATGATGACCGTTCCGACGAAACGTATAAATTTAACCAGTATCTAAAGGTAGGCACCAAGACCCGGCTTTTACTTAATTACGAACACGGCCGTACGATTTATCGGTATACCTTGCCTGTACTGAAAGATTACAATTACGATGATCTTGGTTTGGGGATTACCGGTGTCTTATCGCCTAAGCTTGCTGGTTCGTTTCAAGTCGCTCATCGGCTCGCAGATTATAAAGAAGATGACGATTACAAGAGGACCACCTTTACTACTCAAATCAGCTATATGATGTCTATGAATACGGATATGAGTTTAAGCTGGGAACACCGTATCCACGGCCCGGGCACTGAAACAAACTATTATAATGAGGATAACGTTCAGTTGTCTGGAAACCGGAGATTATCTTTTAATCCAAAATTTAAATTCTCTTATAGCGGCGGAGTAGACCACTATAGATATACCAAGTGGGCAGATTTTACCAAGCATATTACTAAATATACTTGGGGATTGGGGTTAACCTATTCTTTCCGGGAGTGGATTGACCTGAGTTTCAATTATGATAATTATCAGTATAAGTCAAACGTTGAAATGAGTTATAAAAATAATATTTTTACCTTTAAAACACAGGCTAAATTTTAAGGAGAAAGCGCCATATGAAGGATAGCTTAATTGTATTGCTGATCTTTCTGTTTATCTCTGCCAGTGCAAAAGATTATTCCGGTTATGCGCAACAACAAGAGGCAGGGGTAAAGGATAACCAGCAAGAGGTAAAACAGGTTAATCCAACCTATGTTGTTGCTCCCAATGATATGTTGGAAATAACTGTCTATGGAGAGCCGGATCTTTCTACGGTAGTGAGGGTCGCTCAGGATGGAGGCATTAATTATACCATCCTGGGTAATATCAGGGCAGGAGGATTGACTGTCAAACAATTAGAGGATAGTATCTGTGAGCTCTTGGGGCAGGATTATTTGGTGATGCCGCAGGTCAGTATTTTTGTTAAGGAGTATTCTAAGATATCTATCATCGGGCAGGTAAAAAGCCCCGGCTCATATGAGATGAAAGGCAATCTTACTCTGACTAGAGCTATTGCCCTTGCCGGCGGTTTTACCGATTCGGCAAATACCGAGAAGGTAAAGGTCATCAGCGAATCAGGCGATAAGAAGGATATTACGGAGGTGAATGTCGCCCGGGTCCTGGATAAAACCGATCAAGACATTAATATTAAAGCCAATGATACGATCTTGGTCGAAGAATATGGGCGGATTTTTATGATGGGTCAGGTTTTAAAACCGGGCGCTTATAGTCTGACTAAAGGGCTCACGGTTATGGGGGCAATCAGCCTAACCGGAGGCTTCAGCCCCACGGCTGCGCCTAATGGCACCAGGGTGATCCGCGTGGAGGATGGCAGGAAAAAAATCATACCTGTCCCTGCCGGCGACTTAATGAAAGGAGGGGGAAACCCTTCCAAGGATATCTTGCTTCAAGCAGATGATACGATAGTTGTGCCGGAATCATTTTTCTAGAAACTTTTAGGTTAGATTTTAATCGTAAAGCAGAGAAAGATACTGGTTAAGCTTGACAAAGTTCTGTGCTAATGTTAATATAAAACAAATTTAAAACTTATTAAATTACAATATGTTACCGTCTTCACAATTAAGAGATATAACAATCAAGGATTACATCGTCATCTTCAAGAGAAGGATGTGGGTGATCTTTGCTTGCATAGTGATTATTAGCACCTGGTCCTCTATAAAAGCCTTCAAAAAAGTCTGCCTCTACCAAGCATCCACAAAAGTACTTATCGAAAGAAACACCCCGGATTTGGGGGTGTCGTTTCAGCCCCAGCGTTCCTATATGTTCGATAAGGATTATCTCCAAAGCCAAATCGCTATTATTAAATCGCGCACTATGTCAAAAAAGGCAGTAGATATCCTTACTGCCTCAGGGGACAATTCTTTCGCTAATTTTAAAGAAGCGGAACTTTTGTTCTCAGGAGGCGTCAGCATTAATGTCCAGCAAGCCGGCAATATCATCAATATCGGTTATATAAGCACTGACCCGGTTAAGGCGGCAAAGTATGCCAATGCCCTTACTAACGCCTTTCTCCAGCAGGATTTAGCGAAAAAAATGGAGGTTACCCAATTAGCCACTGGTTGGCTTAGCAACCAGTTGGTAGATTTACGCAAGAAACTTAGTGATTCCGAGATAGCCTTAAGTAAATATATCAAAGATAACCGTATTGTTTCAGTTACCGATATAGAAAAAAATACCCAGGGTTCTATAGAAAGATTAAGGCAGGATAAGCTTAGCATCGAGAATGAGCTCGGGGAGCTATCCAAGCGCTATAAGCCAAAACACCCTAAGATGGTTGCTCTTAATACTAAGCTGGAAATAGTGAATAATAGTATAGATACGGAATCGAAAAAACTTATCGAACTCAATGAGCAGATGATCCAATATAACGCCCTAAAGCGGGAGGTACAATCAAACAAATCCTTATACGAGTCGCTATTAAGGAGGTCCAAGGAAACCGAGGTTGATAAGGAATTACGGCTGACTAACATACGCGTTATTGATTGGGCGGATGTACCCAGGGCGCCATTTAGCCCGAACCGCAAACGCGATGTTACCACCGGGATCATGTTTAGCGTGATCTGGGGCGTAGGGTTGGCGGTACTATTAGAGTATCTGGATTCAACGGTAAAGACAGCCGAAGACATTGAAATGTATGTCAGGTTGCCATTCTTAGGTTATATCCCGACAGCAAGATCCGAGGCTAAGGTAGCAAAAGATATTGATTTGGCTTCAGATAAAGCTCCTCATTCGCGCATTGCTGAAGCACACCGTTCCATACGCACCTCGATTATCTTCTCTGCTCCCGAAGACCGGCCATTAAAGACTATACTTATTACCAGCGCTTCTCCTCAGGAAGGTAAGACGACCGTAAGTTGTAACCTGGGGATAACCTTTGCTCACTCCAATGAAAAAACATTGCTGATAGAAGCAGATATGCGTAAGCCCAGGATAGCTAAATCATTTGGCATAGAGAATAAAGTGGGTTTAAGCAGCTTCTTAACCGGCGCGACCAATCTGGATGAATCTATCAAACTCAGCCCTATTCCCAACCTATTCATTATGCTTTCCGGCCCTAAGCCGCCGAACCCCGCCGAACTACTGACCTCTAAAAAGCCGCGTATTATGTTAGAGGAACTCAAGACTAAATTTGACCGGATTATCGTAGATACTCCTCCAGTGCTTACGGTTACTGATACCGTTATACTGGCTAATATGGTTGATGGAGCTATCGATGTTGTGCGCGCCAGCTTTTTGAATATCGAACTTATTTTAAGGGGCAGGCAGCGGCTATATGAAGCAAAATCAAGAATCATCGGTGTTATTTTAAATAACGTTAATGTAAAGAAGGAAGATTCCTACTATTATTACCACTATTATTACTCCGAAGATAAAGAAAAGAAGACTATCTAATGCATTCTATTTGCAAGTCTTACTTATCTTTCTTATTATCTTTACTCCCCTTGCCTATGCCTCTGTCACAATTCTGCCCCTGACGATCCTGGAGACTACGGTTGCTCTTATGGTCTTGTTTTGGTTTCTGGAGATGTTTTTCAAAGGGAGCATCACTTTTATCAAAACCGGACTTTTTTTACCCCTCTTTTTATTTATCAGTTTAGCTATCCTGCAATTGCTCCCTTTGCCGCCAGGTTTTATTAAATTTATATCCGGGAACACCTTTGATCTCTATCATAGATTTATGCCGGCGCAGACTCCAGGGCAGTGGTTGCCTCTTAGCATATACTCCCAGGCCAGCATAGCTGAATTATTCAAACTCGCCAGTTTTATCGGGGTATTTTTCTTAATTATCAATAAGATAGAAACTAAAAAACAAATCGACCTGATCATCAATATTATTATTTTCTTCGGGTTAACCATCAGTCTATTCGGCATTATTCAAAAATTCAGTTACTCGGAGAGGGTTTATTGGTTTGACCCTGCGCAATCCGCAGGGAGTCCCTTTGGGCCTTTTGCGAACCGGAATAATTTCTCCGGCTATATCAACATGATTATGCCTCTGGGATTAGGTTATTTCCTCACCGATATGCCGCTTGCCAAAAGGTGCATCTATGGCTTCAGCGTAGGAATGATGAGCCTGGCGCTATTTCTATCTTTATCGCGCTCAGGGATAGCGGTTTATTTCTTTACGCTTATATTGATATTGGTACTCGTACATTTTAAGGATACCTTTAAGCGCGAATCCATGACCGCGTATATCTGGTTTTTCCTGGTATTTTGTTTATTAGTCTTTATGATGGAAGCGAAGATTATTTTAGCCAGGTTCAGCACCCTATTTAAGGAACAGGCCTTTTTTGTTTTTGGGCATGGCTACTCTTGGTTAGACATTATAAGGATCTGGCGCGACTTTCCCCTTTTCGGCACCGGATTAGGCACTTTCGGCAATATATCCGCGATGTATAAGACCTCTCCGGCGCAAACTTCTTTTAGCTATGCCCATAATGATTATCTGCAGCTTCTTTCAGAAACCGGGTTGGTTGGTTTGATATCGATAGCTTTATTCTTCATGTTCTATTTTAAGTCCGTGGTAAGAGCGTGGTTTAAAAGACATGACCTTTATGTCGTTTCTTTGGTGCTGGGCGGCTTAGTTTCGATTTGCGGGATGCTGGTTTATTCCCTATTGGATTTTAACCTGCATATACCGGCAAATGGTTTGTTATTTTTTATAATTATGGGATTAGTTTATAAATTAGTTTTTATACCTTCTGGCCAGAACTATATTAGGATGCAGGGGCCTCTCGGTAACGGTATCTAAAAATAGTTTTTTGATTTGATTATGGCTGACAGTAGACAGATAAATATATACAAGATCAGCTTAGGTAAAGGCAGGGCGGTTTTAGTTATTTTTCTGGCGCTGCTATCTTTTGTGTATTATGAGTCTATCTTATATCAAAGGCTGCTTGCTCAGCTTAATTTTTCCAAGGCCAGGATTGCTTTTGCGAAAGCCCGGTACATATCCCAAGACCTTATAGTTAAGAAATCGCTGTTATATCAAGATGGACTTAAATTACTTAAGAGTTCCTTGCGTTTAGACTCCGCTGACTCGCGTTTTAACTTCGAGTTCGCCGAGATAATTAATGAGGCCAAAGATGATCCTGAGTTATGGGGGTCATTAGGTATAAATAATCTTGTTAGCCCGGAGGAAGCCGGGTTGGGGCCTTGGGAACTTGCCCGGATAAGATACGGGGAAGCTATATTAAAAGAGCCCACAAATGCTATCTATCACCAAAGATTAGGCAGCCTGTATGATAAAATCGGCCAAACCCGAAAAGCAGAAGAGGAGTTTGCGCAGGCAGTGATGCTTGATCCTCAGAATATAAGTTTGCGTCTTTACTTAAGTCAATATTTCCTCTCCAGGGGAAAGCAGGATGATTTTTTTAAACATATCAGCCGGGCAATAGCTATAGACAAAGCGGCAAATCTTACTACCAGCTGGGAGATGCAAAATTTTCTTAAACGGTTAGGCCAGGAGGACCTGATTAAGCAATGAAAGTGTTGATTGTGGGGGCTGGCCCTATTGGTTGTTATACGGCAAAACTATTAGCTGCCAAATCTAAAAATTGCGATATTCAGCTTATTGAAGAACACAGCGAAATCGGCAGGCCGGTTCACTGCGCCGGATTAGTAAGCGCGGATGCGGTTACCCGGATTAAAGTTCCGCTTAAGGATAGCTTTATAGTAAACCGGATAGATGGCGCAGAGTTGTGCCTTAATGGCGACAGTTTTCTGATTAACCGCGAAAATGTAGCGGTGGTAATCGACCGCCAGAAGTTTGATCAGGCGTTAGGGGAGGGGCTGAATATAAGTTTTGATACCAGATTCATGGGGATAGAGGGTGAAGGTCCGGGCTATCTGGTTGAAACTGATAAGGGTGAACATTACGCTGATATAGTTATCGGTGCTGATGGCGCTATTTCTTCTGTGCGCAGAGCTGCCGGCCTGAAAGAAAATATCAAATATCTGCGCGGCGTGCAATTCAGGATGCGCTATGATCAAGGCAGACAGGATTTAGTCCAGGTGCATTTCAAGAATCCTTTTTTCGCCTGGGTCATTCCTGAAGGCACGGGTATAGTACGCGTGGGGATACTTTCTCATAACCCCTATCATGACCTTCTGGAATTTTTAGAGGAGAGGTCTATCAATGGTGAAATCCTGGAGAAGTTTGCCGGCGCTGTTCCTATGGGCAGGTGTTCTACGCGGGATAAAAACCTGGTTTTGGTCGGCGATGCTGCCTGTCAGGTTAAACCGTTGACTCAAGGAGGGATATACTATGGTATGCAATGCGCAGAGATATTAACCGATTGCATAGCAAATAACCAGATCTCTGAATATGAAAGGCTCTGGCAGGCCAGATTCAGCAAAGAAATACAGATAGGGCTGAATATGAGGAAGGTTTATGAAAAGTTGAGCCCCCAGAGTCTCAAAGAGTTATTTGCCCTGATGAAGCAACATAAAGAAGTTCTGGAGAAATATGGGGATTTTGAGAATCATTCCAGGATTATCTATGCTTTAGTTAGCGACGCTCAGATGCGCAGCTTCCTCGGGGATTTACTTCTGCATGTGTTCAGAGACCTGCATATCTAAAAGGTGGCTAGATGATAGGAGTAAGAGGCTGCAGATTGTTGAGAATAGAGAATCAATTAGCCGGGATTATCTATAACCTGGCGAATGCCGCCTTGGATAGCCTGAATTTCCTGGTTACCCTGCCTAAAAAAAAATCCTGCCTTAAGACAATCCTGGTTTTCCGTACGGGTAATTTCGGGGATACCGTTTGTGCTATTCCGGCTTACCGTGCCCTTAGAAGGCACTTTCCGGATGCGCGGCTTTTGCTTTTAACCAGCCGGGACCGGGTTTTTAACCAGAGGCAGCCATTGACCTCTTTAATCGGCAGTAGTATATTTAAGGAGATAATTTATTATGAGCCTGGAGATTTAGGCAGCATTTCCGGTATCGGGAAATTGTTAAGATGCATTAGAAGCCAGCGCGTAGACCTTATGGTTTATCTCGGGCAGTACGATGTCCCGTTCTGGAGATTATTACGGGATATGTTTTTTTTCTCAATTGCCGGCTGCGGGAAACTAGCAGGTTTTAAGCTTAGTAAACATCGCGTATTTAGGATCGCCCAGCGCTATTACAGAAAGTTTGATTGCGAAACAGAAAGGCTATTAAAGATTTTGTTTTCCTTAGGGGTTGCCGAAAAAGAGCCGGGTTTTGATTTTACCGTTGATAAGGCTGATAAAGAATTGATCGATAATCTTTGGCCGCCGCAAGGATTGATTGATAATCGTCCGGTAATAGGGATCAGCCCGGGATCGGCATACCCGCTTAAACGCTGGCCGCAGGATAGTTTTTTATCCCTGGCAAAAGAATTACTGTCTAAATATAATGTATTTATAATTTTATTGGCATCGGAAGAATATAAGACAACCTGCCGGCTGATTAGTGATAGTTTGGGCAGGGACTGCCTTAACCTCTGTGCTAAAACAAATTTTGCCCAGACAGCAGAGGTCATTAAAAGGTGCGATCTGGTGGTTTCCTGCGATAGCGGCCCGGCGCATCTTGCCGCTAGTATCGGAGTGCCGGTTATTATAATTTCTTCAGCGTGGGATTACCCGAATTGTTGGGCCCCCTACGGTAAGAACCATATAATTATACGTCATGATCTCGATTGCCAGGTCTGCCTTAAACCGGAATGCCCTACTAAGGAGTGTATTCGAGGTATTGCTGTGGAAGAGGTAATCGCCGCTTGTAAGGAAAAACTGCCGCTTAATTAAAATGGGTTATCGTAATATAATTTACAGAGATTATTCAAGCCAGCACATGTCTATAGTTTGCAACGGATATTCCCTGGAAGCCCTCCTAAAAGAATGGAGGCTGATATACAAGGGGTATTTTAGGCGTTTTTTACCAAGGGATAAGTCAGCTAAGATTATAGACCTGGGTTGTGGTTTCGGCGGCTTCCTCTATTTTCTTAACCAGGAAGGTTATACCAATACCATGGGCATAGATTGTAGCCAGGAACAGGTAGATTTAGCGCTTAAGCTGGGTTTAAAAAATGTCTCTTGCGCGGATATATTAGAGACGCTGGTTAAGCACCCTCAGGAGTTTGATTGTATCGCAGCCATTGATGTCCTGGAGCACTTTAGAAAAGAAGAAATCTTAAAGTTGTTTCAGGCAGCGCATAATGCCTTAAAACCAGGCGGCACTTTTATAATTAAGTCCCCTAACGGGGAAAGCCCTCTATCTAATGCCTATCTTTACATGGATTTTACCCATGAGACGATTTTTACCAGGATCAGTATTAGCGAACTCTTATTAAGGTTTGGTTTTCAGCAAGTGCGCGTATATCCTACGGGGCCGATAATCCATAACCTTTTTAGTTTTATGCGTTACATTATCTGGCAGGTTTTCCGGTATATCCTCATTTTTTATGCCGCCGTTGAAACGGGTTATTTTTGCGGGCACATATTTACCCTTAACCTGATCGCAGTAGGAAGGCGTTCTAAAGCATGAAGATATTAATAGTGGGTGAATTTTTTAGGGGTGCCCTCAGTGAGTCTTATTTTGAGGCATTCCGACGATTAGGTTGTCAACTAGAGCGTTTTGATGAAGTCCGCCAGTTCTATAAGAATATACCCTCTTTCCGTTACAGCCGTTACCTGCATTTAGATAAAACGCTCGGAATATATTTTTTTAGATTATTGAATAGCGAACTCCTGCGCGTTGCCAGGGATTTCCGGCCGGATTTATGCATCTTCTTTAAGGGGTACCGGATATTTCCGGAAACTATTTTGAAGATCAAGGAAGACACTCAGGCAGCCGTTTTTAATATTAATGCCGATGACCCGCTTAGCCCTAACCGCGGGGCTTCTTCGGCGATGGTGAGGGGGGCGATGACAGCATATGACTGTTATTTTATCTGGTCTAAATATTTAACGATGAGATTAAAGGAAGAAGGATTGAGTTCTGTGCGCTATCTTCCCTTTGCTTTTGACCCGGAGATCCATTGCCCGCAGCAACTATCTTCCGAGGAGCAGGATGGGCTTGGGCATGATCTGGTGTTTGTCGGCGGTTGGGATAGGAGAAGAGAGGTCCTGTTGGGAAATTTAGAGGATTTCGATTTAGCGATCTGGGGAGCATGGTATTGGGGAAAGCGTTGTCGTAACAAGCGGTTAGTCAAGAAATGGCAGGGTAAACCAGTGCTTGCCCAGATGATGTCTAAGGTTTTATGCGCTTCTAAGATCAGTTTGAATATTTTTAGGCCGCAGAATATCGGCTCCGTGAATATGCGTACCTTTGAAGCGCCAGCCTGTGGGGCGTTTGCCCTAGCTGAAAGGAGCCCTGAAGCAGTGACCTTCTTTCAGGAAGATAAGGAGGTGGTCTATTTTTCAGGAGCCGATGAGCTAAGAGAAAAGGCAAGGTATTACCTTGAGCACGAAGAAGAAAGAAGGCAGATCGCCCAGGCAGCTTATCAGCGTTGTTTAAGAAGTAATTATTCCTATTTAGACCGGGCGAAAGAGGTGCTTGAATTTTATCGCGAATTTACTTTGAAACGCCAGATATCAATTCAAAAAAAATATAAAGTAGCGATTATCTCCAGCCACATTATTCAATACGCCATCCCGTTATATAAGGTCATTCATGCATCTAGCGATATCGAATTAAGTATTTTTTTCTGCTCAAAACAGGGATTGATCTCAAAACTAGATCCCGGGTTTAAGGAAAAGATACGTTGGGATAATATAGATTTAGAGGGCCTGCGCTATAAATTTTTAACAAATTATTCCCCCTTGTCTAATGTAGACCGGATCTACGGCCTGGTTAATCTGGGGATTATAGGGGAATTAAGAAGAGGAAAGTTCGATGTGGTTATTGTCGGGGGATACTCTTTATTTAGTTTCTGGCTGGCCTTTTATGCTGCCTATATCAGTAAAACGCCGTTTATTTTGACAGGGGAACCCCCCAGCCCCTATAAGTCAAGGTTAAGGATATTAATAATGAATAATCTTAAAAGATTATTTCTGCCCCGTTTAATCGATATGGCTTCAGCTATTCTCTATATCGGGCAGAAATCAAAAGACTATTACTTATCTTTCCGGAAAGATATCGAAGATAAGTTGTTTTTTTGTCCCTATTCCGTGGATAATGATTTCTATTTTAGCAAAGCCAAAGAGTATTTACCTAAGAAAGACGAATTAAAAAAGGAGTTAGGTATTCCTTTGGGATTACCGGTTATTCTATTTTTATCCAAGCTTATATATTGGAAACGCCCGATGTTTTTACTGGAGGCCTTTGTCAAGCTAAATACCCCTTCAGTTTTAGTTTATGTAGGTAGTGGGTATAGATATAAAGCTTTAAAGAAATTGGTAGCCAGAGAAAATATCAAAAACGTAGTTTTTTTCGGTTTCCAGAATTATACCCAGATCCCCAAATTTTATGCTATTAGTGATATATTCGTTTTCCCTTCCTTAGGAGAAAGCTGGGGGCTGGTTGTGAATGAAGCGATGTGCTTTGGCCTGCCGATCATTACTACCAACAGGGTAATGTCTAGTTATGATTTGGTGCGCCACGGAGAAAACGGCTACATAGTGAAACCAGAAGATAGCCAGGATTTTCAGGGCCGCTTAGAATATCTCTTGAGCCACCCCGAAGAAAGGAAGAGGATGGGGGCAGTATCTATGGAAATAATCAGTAAGTGGAATTATTCGCAGTACCTCAAGGGACTTTTAAGCGCCTTGGATTACATTAAAAAGAAATGAGATGTACGGTTTTATTAAGAGCAATCCGGGGTTTAAATTTCTACAGGCAAGGATTATACCAGATACCCGTATTGCTTTATCATTCTGTAGAGGAAAAAAGCGATCCTGGCCAGGACAGGATTACTCCGGATTCTTTCAGGCGGCAAATGGTTTTTCTAAAAGAAAATAATTATAAGGTAGTTTCTCTTAAGAGACTTATTGAGCTAAAAATGCAGGCTAAGGAGGAGTCGGCTGCGCCGTTAGTCAGCCTTACCTTTGATGACGGATACATTGATAATTTTGAACAGGTTTTTCCAATCTTACGGGAGTTTAACTTTCCCGCTACCATATTCGTCATTGCTGGCAAAATCGGCAAAGAAGGTTTTTTGGATTACCGGCAGCTGAAAGAGATGATCGCAAGCGGGCTAATCACCGTCGGCAGCCATACTATGAGCCATCGCTATCTTTTAGAATTAGACAGCCGACAGCTGCCATATGAAATAGAAGGCTCTAAGATGGCTTTAGAGGATAATTTAGGATGCGCGATAGAGTTTCTTTCTTATCCTTGGGGAGGGTATTCCCCCCGCATAGAGAGGATTGTGCAGAGCGCAGGATATCAGGCAGCTTTTACCACTAACACCAGAATCGAAAGTAATTATCTTACCCATAGATATGATCTTTACGGAATTAAAAGGCTAACTATGTCCGGCCGGGATAGTTTTCCGCAATTTTTTATCAAGGTTGCTGGCCTGGGAACATGTTTTGCCAGGAGAATAAATACAGGGCAAGGTTAATTTCATTTAAGGAACTGGCTCAGTTGGTAGCTCTAGCTGATCGCGCCGAGGACTCAAACCTTTATTTATATGCAATGGCTAATTTAGTAACGATAAGACTAAGTCTAACAAAGAGTTAGAAGACCCGGTCTTAAGGAGTAGGGATTTGAATACGCTAGGCAGGATTGTCAAGAATATGGTTATATTATTCGGCTCAATGGTTATCTGCCAGGCCTTTGGTCTGGTTACCACTATATATACTGCGCGGGTTTTAGGGGTAGAGGAATTCGGTAAATTAAACTTTGCCTATACCATTATGTATTATTTTAGCCTGCTTATTTTACCAGGGATGTCAATGGTAGCAATCCGCGAGATAGCCAAAAGTAAGACTAAGGAAGAGATCAAACAGCATATTGGTTCGGTAATGTTATTAAGCATTAGCTTGGCGCTAGTAGCGTTCGCATTATTGGTGATCTTTACGACATTCTTTAACCGCACGATGCAGATTAAATCTTTAATCCTATTTTTTGGGTTGAGCATGCTGATTAACAGCTTTGCCGTACCCTGGGCATTCCAAGGTGTTGAAAAGATGCAGTATTCTGAATTACCCGGCATTATTTTTTCCATACTCTATATGAATTTAGTGCTATGGTTTATTAAAGGTCCGGCCGATACGGTACTAGCGCCTTACCTTGCTTTTATAGTCAATGTTTTGACTGTGGCGCTCTCTTTGTTTTGTTTATTCAGGGTGATTGGCAATATAAGGATAAGGTTTAATCCCGCGGTTCTCAGGCGTATTATTGCTGCTGCTATACCGCTTAGCATTTTTTCTATCCTGGGGAGCACCCTGACTAATATCGATAAACTAATCCTGGGCTTTACCAGAAGCAGTTTCGAGCTCGGAATCTATGCCTCTGCCTATCGGTTCATTTTCGTGATACATATGATTATGCGTAATTATTACGGAGCGATGTTCCCGGTACTTTCCAGGTTCTACCATAATTCCTTTAATTCTTTTAAAAAAATGGCGGAAAAAAATGCCAATATCATGTTTATAATGTCGCTGCCCGTGGCTTTTGGCTTAGCTACTTTGTGCAAACCCATAGTCAGTTTGGTCTTCGGGGCAAAGTATATTCAATCGGTACCGGTTATGCAGATTCTCGTCTGGACGATCATCTTTATCTCGATCAATAGTTTATTTAGCCAAGGATTGATTGCTGCAGGGCGGCAAAACACGGTAGTAGTGCTTTTGACTATTCAGCTTATATCTACCGCAGGATTAAGTTTGATTTTTGTGCCTAAGTTTGGAATGAAGGCAGCTGCTTTGTCCGTAGTCTTCGGGGAATGCCTGGCATTTCTCATCTATTATAAAGAGTTCCGCAAGATAGTTAAGATTAATATAGCTAAATTTATCCCCAAGCCTCTGATCTCTTCTTTTATTATGGTTGTTTTTCTTAAGCTCTATTCCGGGGAGAGCTTGTTCTTTCAGGTATCTATCGGGGTATCGGTCTACCTATTTTCATTGATTCTTATGCGCGGTTTGCCCTGGGAGGACGTAGGGTTAGCCTGGAATTCGCTCTTCAATAATAAGAAATTTAATTCCCCCTAGAATATCGTTATGACTAAGGTCGCCTTGATTAATCCCGGGAATAATCCGAAATTTGCCATTCAGGAGCCTTTGAGCCTGGGGTTTATTGCCAGTTATTTAGAGCTTAACGGGATTAAGGTCAAGATTATTGATGAGTTAGCTGGTCAGGACGTCAAAAGTTTATTAAAAAATTTTTCCCCTGATATTGTAGGTATAACTATTACCACCCCTTTAGCTAATCATGCTTATAAGATAGCGGAGTTATGCCAGGATATGGGTATTCTGACGGTATTAGGCGGAGTGCATCCTTCTGTTCTCCCAGAGGAAGCGCAACAGCATGCTGATATTGTAGTAAGGGATGAGGGTGAGCTGGCGATGCTGAAGATTATCCGGGAGGGGATAACCTCAGGCGTTGTTTCCTGCGAATATATTAAGGATCTTGACGCAATGCCTCATCCGGCGCGGCACCTGATGGATATGGACTTTTATATGTATACAAAAGATAGGCTGCCCTACACTTATTTGTATTTTGTTCCTGCCAAAACCAAAGTAGCGGCTATGTTAACAGGCAGGGGTTGCCCGCATAGATGCATATTTTGCCACAATAGCTGGCGTAAAACCCCTTATAGATTCAACAGCCCGGAAAGGGTGGTTGCGGAAATCGATGAACTGGTTAAGGCTTACGGGATAAAGGCCATCTTTTTTATCGAAGATACCCTGTTTGTAAACAAGCCGCGGCTATTCAGGATATGCGAATTAATTAAAAATAAAAGGTTAAAGGTTATCTGGGGCGGGAATGCCCGGGTAAACGAAATTGACCGGAATATACTCAGGGCGGTAAAAGATGCGGGATGCCGTCAGATTACCTTCGGTTTTGAAAGCGGTTCGCAAAGGATCCTGGATATTTTAAAAAAAGATACCACCGTCGGTCAGAATAAAGAGGCAATAAGGCTTTGCAGGGAATGCGGCATTATCCCCCAGGGTACTTTTATGATCGGCAATCCCACTGAGACGGAAGCGGATATTCTCGCTACTAGACAGTTCATCAGGGAAAATGATATCGCAGGCGCAGGGGTATGCATCAGTACTCCTTATCCGGGGACTGAGTTATGGGACTGGTGCCAGAAGAAGAAGTTGATTCCGGAAAGCCTCGCTTGGGATGATCTGCTTTTTGATAAGGTGGTTATTTCCTGCTCAGAGGATTTATCCTGTTCAGAGCTAGAGAATTTATATCGACAGGCCAGCGATACGGCGGATTTAAAATGGCGCATAGGGTTTAGAGAGTTCTCCCGGACCTATTTTTTTCCATTATGGAAACTGCCGCTAAGGATGTATAAAGCTATAAAGCATCCGGCGCATATAGCCGGATTTCTTAGGCAGATGCGTAAATTAAAAATATGAAGCACCTGATTGCTTATATCAAATTACGGGGTTTTAAGTTCGCTTTCAATCTCTTTTACTACCACTTCTTCTGGTGCCGCAGGTACCCGTTATTGACCAAGCTTATTTACTGGCTTAAACCTTACCCTCCCTACATTGAGGTGGAGGTAACTACCCGCTGCAATATGAAGTGTGTAATGTGCGAACATGCCTATTGGCAGGAGCCCCAGAAGGATATGACTTTTGAGGAGTTTAAATATATTCTGCGGCAGTTCCCTCGATTGCGCTGGATCGGCTTGACTGGCATAGGGGAAAGCTTCTTAAATAAAGATTTCCTTAGGATGTTAGCTTATGCCAAATCCAAGTCTCTAATCATAGAGATTTATGATAATTTCTCCCTGGTAGATCAAGATACCGCCGATGAACTCATCCGGTTAAAGATAGATTCGGTCTACGCTTCTATCGACGCAGCCAGCAAGGAAACTTATGAGAAAATAAGGGCAGGAGGGGATTTCGACCGCGTGATCGATAACGTCCGCTACTTTATGGAAGCCAAAAGGTTAAAGGGCGCGCCTTTAACTGCCTTTAATTTTCATTACATCGTCTCCAAAGTTAATATAAACGAAATGTCAGCGTATTTAGAATTAGTCTATTCTTTATCCAAAGGGGATAATATAACCGTGCAGTTTACCCGGTTGCTCCATAGTTATAAAGAGATAGGGGATTTATTTATAGAGATACCGCAGGATTTAATCTCTAAGCTTGAAAATAGGGCGCGGCAGCTAGGGATAACATTATCCTGGAATGCCAATACCCGCGGCCAAAAACCAACTGCTGAAAATTGCCTGGAGTGGACTATGCCTTTTATTTTCGTCACAGGCCAGGTCATACCCTGTTGCGCCGGTAATGAAGCTAATCGCAGGGCTTTTCAAAAAGCCAATAGTTTAGGAAATATCTTTGAAAGGAACTTTAAGGAGATCTGGCGCGGTAAAAAATACAGGGAGTTAAGGGATAATTTATATCGAGGCAGGTTCCCTTTAACCTGTAAAGACTGCTGTTTGTATCGCAAGAAACAAGATATATGCTCTTAATTAATCCTGATTGCAGGGTAAATAAAGATGTACCTAATATTGGCCTGGCTTATATTGCAACTTATTTCGGTGCCAGGGTCATAGACTTAAATACCCGTTCAAACCCCAGGAATAGATTTTTGAAATATCAAAGTGAATTGCTGGGTATCTCCTTGCAATCTCGCTGTCATCGGGAGGCTTTGAGAATAGCAGGGTTATACCGGGCCAAATACCCCAGGGCGCTTGTAAAATCCGTTTCCGGGATACTAAGCGTCCAGTGCTGCTATCCTTATTTAAGGCTTGAGGATGATTTGTATGTCAATCAGCAGTTTTCCGACGCCCTCAGTTTCCCTAATTACGAGCTGTTTGACAGCTTCGCTTTATTTCAGGAAAATTGGCAGAAGAACAGATGGCGTTACGCTTTGATGACATCGCGGGGTTGTCCTTATTCATGCCTTTATTGCGCTGCGAGAAATTCGCATTGGCAGGCGCGTTCTGCGCGGAATTGTTACGAAGAAATAGAATCCGCAGAGAAAAGGTGGGGCATAAAATCTTTCCTGGTTATCGACGATTGCTTCAATATCGACCGGCAGAGAGTAATAGAGTTTTGTGATTTCGTTGCTCCGCTTAAGTTATCCTGGAGCTGCGCCAATGGTTTGCGTGCGGATAGATTCGATGCGGAGCTTGCCAGGAAAATGAAAGACTCAGGGTGCGATTATGTCGGTTTCGGCATAGAATCGATTGACCCGGAAGTATTGGAAGCGGTCAATAAGGGGGAGAGTATCGGGCAGATAGAGGACGCGGTAGAGAATGCCAAAAAATATTTTAAGCAAATCAATGGATATTTTATCATCGGTCTGCCTAAATCAAGTTACCAAAAAGATATTCATAGTTTAAAGTGGGCTAGAGAAAGGCAGATCAATGCTTTCTTTAGTTATTATATACCGCCGGATTTAATGGTAGACCGCTTATTTTATGGGCCTCAGGCAAAGCCAGTCTCTCGAGAATACCCGGCCAGATTGCAGGAGGAGATTTACGCCCTTACTAAATCTATGCGGCCTAAGGAAGATAGTGAGTATTTTTTTAAAAGTTTATCGGATAATATAAGGGTATTCTGGAAAAAGAAATTTTAAAGGGGAATTAATATTCGCTAAAAATGAGAGTAGCTTTATTGACAAATCACCTGCCCGGTTATCATCAGCTCTGGGGCGGCGCTGAAACAGCCTGTTATAGATTAGCGCAGGGTTTAAGCAGTTTAGGGCTTGATATTACGGTAGTTACCAAGAATCCCGATAAAAAAATAGAAGAAAGTTTTAAGGCTGTAGCCATAGATGACCACTGGTGTAAAGGCTTGTTTTTAAAAGCTGCTAATCGGCTGGTTCAGTTCGATTACTATAATCCTGTCTTAGGTCAAAAAGTCCAGAGGGCGCTTGAGAGGATAAATCCGCAATTGGTGCATCTGCAAAAATTCGACAATTTTTCTGTTTCTGTCATCCCGAGGATAAAAAAGATGGGTTTACCGATCGTGGCCTCGATTTACGACTACAGCTTATTTTGTCCTAACGGCCTGCTTCTTAAGGGTGATGGGAACAGCTGCCGGTTATTTCAAGGTATGCAATGCAGGAGGTGTTTTGACCTGGTTTTTAAATCTTATCCTTTGCGCCGGAGGCTTCTCCAGAGGGTTATCTTTAGGGGCTACCCGCAGCTGATAGATCATTTTGTAGTGTTATCCGAGAATTCTTCGGGGGTCCTGCAATCATACGGGATTAGCAAGAAAAAAATTTCAGTAATACCACTGCCGCTATATGAAGCGATTGGTAATTCGCAAGATATTCAAGGAGGGTTAATCGTATTCGCCGGATGGCTTTCTTATAATAAAGGCCTGCATATATTACTTAAGGCTATGCCGGAAGTGCTGAAAAGAATTAATCGGGCCCATTTATGGGTCTTGGATATAGGCGGAGTTGATAGTTATGCACGCGAAATCAAAGGATTTATTCAAAAAAACGGCCTAAGCTCAAAAGTAAAACTATTAGGCAGATTGCCTGTAGCTGAGTTTAAGCGGGTATTAAGGAAAGCTAATATCGTAGCTATCCCCGAGCAATGGGAAAATGTTTCGCCGTTAATCCTGGGGGAGGCAGCCAGCCTGGGGAGGCCGGTTGTGGCAAGCAGGATTGGCGGTATTAGTGAGTTCGTTGAGAGAAAAGAGTTTCTCGCCTGCCCCAATGATTCGGATGATTTTGCGAAGAAAATTATCTGGATCATGGAAAATCAGGAGGAGGCGTTAAAATTAGCAAAAGAAATGCGGGAGAAGGCAGCTGGGGTTTTCCATTTTCAATCTACGCTTAAGGCTATAGTTAGCCTCTATAACGAATTGATTAAGCTGTAGTTTAAATAATATAATAAACGCGATTATAAAGGAAGTGAATTATAATATTATCATTGACTAGGTTACATCCACGCCAACAGGCAACGGGTCCTGTCTTGGGTATTTTCTCACTCGCTATATGCTCGCTTAAAAACACCCAAGCCACCCGTTTAAGTTGTCTTGAGCATCAGTTCATATTGTACGTAAGGGAAATGAATCTAGTTTTCAGGCAATGAAAATTGCGCTATTCTATAACTTACCGGCAGGCGGGGGAAGAAGGTGTGTTTTCGGGTTAGCTAAGATTATTTCCAAAAAACATACTGTCGATCTCTATAATCTATCGGTTACCGAAGAAGCCCCGGGCGAATTAAAAGCTACATTCGCTAATGTCTATACTTCTAATTGTTTACGCCTGGGCTTAAGAAAACCATTGGGGACTTTTAATATATTCATAAATTTTTTGAATTTATATATTTTAGGCCGCACCTTTAAAAAAATGGCCAAGTCGATTGATTTAAGAGGTTATGATTTAGCTTTTGTGCACGCATCTTATTGGGATTGGCTGTCTTCCCCTGACCTTTTAAGGTATTTAAAGACCCCCAGCGTTTATTTTTGCCAGGAGCCATACAGGAGATATTATGAACCGCAGTATTTCAATTCTGCGATTTTCGGTTTTTCTTATTTTAATAAACTACGTTATCTACTTTTAGGCCCTTTTTATAAATTATATAATTACTGGTTTAGGGTCAAAGATTCCCGTAATATCAGGCAGGCGAGCGCGGTATTAACTAATTCCTGCTTTAGCCAGAAAAGGATATTTGAAGTATACGGCATCTCTGCTAAAGTCAATTATCTGGGGGTTGATGAGCAGTTTTTTCAGCCGATAGGTATCCCTAAGGAAAATATGGTTATTTCTGTAGGGGTTTTAGAACTAAGGAGAGGACATCATTTTGTGATTGAGGCTTTATCCAGGCTTCCCGAAAGGATAAGACCGAACCTGGCTATTGTTTCTCCCTTTGAGACTGAGGAGATGCTGGCATACAAGGAGCATTTAAGGCATTTAGCCTTAGAGAAAAAAGTAGAGATATTATTTTATATCGCTGTCAGCGATAGCCAGCTTCGCCTGCTTTATAATAAGGCCAAAATTACTGTCTGTGCCTTTATCAGGGAGCCGTTTGGCCTGGTACCTTTAGAATCAATGGCTTGCGCAACTCCGGTAGTAGCGATAGCAGAGGCCGGACTGAAAGAATCTGTGGTGGATGGGCAGACAGGCAGGTTGGTTAACTGGAATACGGACGAATTTTCCCGCGCCATAGAAGCGCTCCTTTTAGACGAAAAAGAAAGGTTAAGGTTAGGCAGTAACGCCCGCCAGGAAATATTGTCTAAATGGACCTGGGGAAAAAGCGCCCAGGAGCTTGAGAAAAATTTATTAGAGGTGATGAAAAGTGGATGAAAAGCCAGTAGTCAATCTTTCAGTGGTTTTACCTACCTATAAGCGCGATAAGATACTGGTAGATGTTTTAGGACAATTACTTACTCAGGATCCGCAGCCATTAGAGATAATCGTAATTGATCAGACCCTCCAGCATAACTACGAGACCAAGGTATTTATAGATGATTTAATCCGCGAGAATAAAATTAGATATATTTTTCAGGAGCAAATGCACGCCAATGTAGCGCGCAACCGCGGCATTCTCGAAGCCAAAGGCGCAATTGTCCTGATCTTAAATGACGATATCATTATTAAGCCGGATTTAATCGGAAAGCATTTTGAAAACTTTCATGACTCATCTGTTGCGGCAATCAGCGGAGCCGTACTGGAAGGGGTCACAGAACTAACGGATGAGTTCCCCAAACGCTATTATCGTCGGTATACCGGTTGGGTTCATTTTCCCTTGAATTATTCCAAGCGCGTGGAAGTAATTAATCTTAATTCCTGTAACCTCTCTATACGCCGGGAGATCATTATGGAGGTAGGGGGATTTGATGAAAATTTTTCCCGGACATACTTTGATGATAGCGATCTTTCTTGCAGGGTGCACAGGCTATGCTTAAAAAAAGGTTTAAAGACTTTGCATGACCCCGAACTGGCTATAATACACCTGAAAGAACCTACCGGCGGCTGCCGCCCTGGCGGGATTAATGACTATGTAGTGGCAGACAGGTATGCCTGGATGACCTGGATATATTTCTTTCTTTTAAATTTCGCTCTTTACGGTTTCTGGGATATATTATTACGTCTACGTACCTGTGTTTTTCGTAAGAAGAACATCTTGAGGCCGTATTATCTTTGGATAGCCTTTCTGGAGTTTATTATCGGCTTGGATAAAGCCTTGGCGCTTATAAGGCATGGCAGGAGGCTTATTTCTGTTAAACAATGAAGATACTCTATATTACTTGTAGTTACCTACCGGAAAAGATCGGAGGGACTGAGGTTTACGTGCATGAATTAATCAGGGAGCTTATTCCCAGAGGCCATGATTTTTTTATTAATTTTATTGGACAGTTTTCCCAGGTCAACGGGCCTACCTTGCGCAGGAGAGAGTATGTTTTTGAAGGCGTCCCGGTAACCATTATGGAGAAGAACACTTTTGATTTTAAAACCGCCCAATTATATTTTGTTACGCAGCAGGAAGTTTATCAGGAGTTTAGAGAATACCTCGGGCAAATAAAACCTGATATAGTTCATTTTCACCATTTTTCTCCTACAGACGTGATCCTGCAGATGGAGGCAACTAAAGCGATGGGGTTACCGCTTGTATTTACCTATCATACGCCTATGGTGGCTTGTAGCCGGTCAGATATGCTTTTTAAAGGAGCCAAGCCCTGCAAAGGAGAAATTATTTATAAGCGTTGCCTGGCTTGTAGTCAAACCAGGTTTGGCATTACGTACCCTTTGGCATATCTATGGGCGAATTTACCGCAAGTAGCGGCTAGATTGTTAGGCAAGACGATTTACTATTCCGGTTTAAAATCTCCTTTAGCCACTTACCTGCAGCTGCCTTGGCTGACCCGCGAGCGTATTGAAAGATGGAGGCAAGGATTGGGTTTGGTTGATTACTTTATCGCTGTCTGTCAATGGGCCTATGAGCTCTTATTGAAGAACGGGATATCCCCCCAGGAGATTAGTTTATCCCGTCAGGGTATTGGCCGGATACCTGCCGCTATAAAAAAACAAAATAACAGTGTATTACGGTTAGGGTATCTTGGCCGGATCCACCCCGTGAAAGGCATCGATCTTCTACTGGAGGCTTTTAGAGAACTGCCTTCTCATTATCGGATAGAATTGGATATTTATGGCTTACCTTGCCAAGATAGGGTAGAACAAAAATACTATAACCGGTTACGCGCTAAATCAAGTAAGGATATAAGGGTCAGGTGGCAGGGTATACTACCTCAGGAAGAAAGGTTCGAGAAATTAGCCCAGCTTGATGCCCTGGTAATCCCCTCGCGCTGGTTAGAAACAGGTCCGCTGGTTTTACTGGAAGCCTGGGCAGTCAAGACGCCGGTTATCGGAGCTGATTCAGGAGGGATTGCCGAATTAGTAAGACAGGGCCAAGGAGGGTTATTATTTAAGCCCCAGGACGCCCCTAGCCTGGCAGAAACAATAGAGCGCCTCTATCAAGATCCGGAGCTGCTGAAAAAAATATCGCAAAGTATTCCGGAAAGAGTACGTACGATGGCTGAAGTAGCTTCTGATATGGAGATTATCTACCAAAGATTAAAAAGGAGTTAGACGATGTCTCTGGTTTCCTGGAAGATCAATCTACGCAGCGTCTTGATCAGATTATTAATAACAGCGTTTTTGTCTTTAGGCATAGTGTTTATTTTTATCGGGTTGGCAGGCCTTTTATTCCCGGATTATCTATTCAGCCGTTTATTCCTGCCCTTGGCCGGACTGTTTTCTCAAACCGGACAATTCAGGTCAGAAGCTACCGTGCAGATAATTTACCGCGAATGGCTCAATGTCGGGATATACCTCATCAATATTATCGGGATAATATCGCTGGCCTTGAGTATTGTCTGGAATGATTTAGAAAATAAGGCCCGAGAGGAAATCCGGATTGAAAATCCCCAAGTAAAGCCAGTTAAGGATGAGTCCCCGCCAGTTTATTTGTATGCCTTGATCTTAATTACGGCCTTGGGAGCAATTTTAAGGGCAGTTAATCTTAACCAGAGTTTCTGGGGGGATGAGATTATTGCTATCACGGATTTTACTAAACCATACAGATTCTGGCGTTACATAGAGCTGGCTGATCACTTGCTTTATACATTTTTTGCTTCATTAAGTCTCAAGTTATTCGGAGAAAACGAGATTGCTTTCAGGCTACCGACTTATATCTTTGGCGTCTTGACTATTCCGGCCATTTATTATTGCGCCAAAGGCCTGTTTAGCAAAAAAGAGGCGCTTATCGCGGCTATCTTACTTTGCTTTTCTGCCTTTCATATCCAGTATTCTAATGAAGCAAGGGGTTACTCTGCTTTGGCCCTTATATCTTTGATTTCTTCTTTTTTATTTTTAAAGATTATTATGCAAAGGCCTTCAGGAGAATCTAAAAAAGATATTACCCTGTTTTGCGTATTAACTGCTTTGGGTTTTTTGAGCCACTTTTATTATATCTGGGTTTTATCAGCCCAATTTTTTACAACCGTAAGCGTACTGGCGCTAAAGAGGCCTGCGCGCAATAAAAATGTTGCGCCTATTCTTATGGCCCGTACTGCCAGCAATATTCTCGCCGCGATGGTTATCGGCTTGTTACTGGCGTTTCTTATTTACGGGCCCGAGTTTATCGCGGCGTTCTTACATAAATATATTGGCTGGAAAGGCGCAGGGGAGGAGGTTTCCTTAAAAGCTGTAAGTTATCTTTTTAGCGGCAGGCAATTATCGGACTTAGGCATCGGCTTTACCGTCATTATCCTCTTTAGCCTTTTAAATTTTTGGCAAAACCGTAAGGTCGTTCCGCTAATTTATTGTATCTTTTTGCTTCTCTTGCCATTTTTAATTGTAAAGATTGTCTGCAAAAATGCCTTTACGCGTTATTTTATTTATAGCCTGCCTTTTTTAATGATATTATTGGCGCATGTTATGGTGATTCTCTCGGATAAATTCAGCCGTTTTGGGAAGCGAATAATTTTAACAACGCTTATTCTAGCCTTTATTCTTCTGCAGGCGCCTGCTTTAGCGCATTATTACCGGAACTATCAAGCCGGATTAGAAGATTACCGCAAGGTCGGCAGGCTTATAGATAAGCTGGCAGAAAAAGATGACATTGTCTGTGCGATTGGTTTAGCCAACCGGCAGGCGCAGTACTATATCAAGAACCATCAGGTTATATATTTGAGCGATAAAGAGCTCTCCGGGTATTTAGATTCGTCTAGTCACCGTAGGCTCTGGCTTATCGTGACCTTCCCTGATTTTTTATATTTATATCCTGAGACATTGCGGACGCATAAGATTGCCCGGGAGAGGTTAAAATTAATAGGGCATTTTCCTTCGTCTTATTCAGAGATTATTCTTTACACCAGTAAGGTTAAATAGCTATCGGGAGCAGTTAATGGTTGATATATCCGTTGTTATCCCTGTTTTAAATGAGGCAGGCAATATCGCTTTGCTTAGCCAGAAAATCAGGGAGGTTTTATCCGGGGTCACCTCTGAATTTGAAATTATCTTTGTTGATGGAGGCTCGCGCGATGATACGGTGAAAATAGCCCGGGAAACGGGTGCGCGGGTGCTTCTGCAAAGCGGGCCTGGTTTTGGCCAGGCGATATTAGACGGCCTATCTTCTGCCCGGGGGGAATTTATCGTTACGATGGACGCTGATTTTTCGCACCCTCCTGAGTTTATCCTGACCATGCTTAAACAGTTATCAATAGCGGACCTGATTATTGCCTCCCGTTATATCAAAGGAGGCGGTTCAAAGGCAGGGTGGCTCCGTTTTGTCGTCAGCCGGTCATTGTGTTTCTTCTTCAGCTATGGATTGGCTATACCGGTAAAAGATATTACCAGCGGATTCAGGATTTTAAAGAGGGAAATAATTTCTAACATAAATATACAAGGGAGGGAATTTGAGGTAGAGCCTGAGATCCTGATTAATGCTTATGCTAAGGGGTGGAGGATTAAGGAAGTGCCTTTTTATTACGAGCCGCGCAGATCGGGTGCTTCGCATATAAGCAGCAAGGTATTCAAGCTTGCCCGGGGTTATTTAAAAGTATTTTGGAGGATTTATAAGAAAAGGGGCTTTATCGATTTCGCGGATTATGATGAAAGAGCTTATGATAGCCGCAATATCATCCAGAGGTATTGGCAGCGAAGAAGATATAAGGTGATCATGGGTTTCTTAGAGCGTAAAGGGTTAATGGGGGACTTGGGCTGCGGTTCAAGTAAGATCATCCAGGACCTGCCGCTTGCTGTGGCCGTTGATTTATCGTTGGATAAATTACGTTATGTCCGCAAGAGAAATAAATATCTGGTAAACGCCTCTATCGGTGCATTACCTTTTAAAAATGAAAGTTTTTCTTCTCTTATCTGCTCGGAGGTAATTGAGCATACTTTAGAAGCCGGTATTTTTTCGGAAATGTATCGTATTCTGGCTAAGGGGGGGATACTGGTTTTGGGGACTCCCGATTATTCCAGCTGGCGTTGGACGGTCATTGAGTTATTATATGGTTTATTCAAGCCCGGTGGATATAAAGATAAGCATGTCAGCCGATATACCCGCTCCTCGTTAGAGAATATATTGGTCAGCCATGGTTTTAGTATTTTGGACCGAAAATATATCTGCGGCTCTGAATTTATCCTTAAGGCGAGAAAGGACAGGTGAGTTAAGGCATTGAAAAATCCGGAAAAGAAAAATAGGATCGGCCTGGCTATTTACGCTAATCCCGATTATTATCCGCCGATCATTAATGCCGTAAATATTTTGGCAGGGGAATTTGATATGATCATTCTCTGCCGTAACCAGGATGCGCCGAATATCGATTATCCTTCTGGCGTAAGATTGGTCCGCGTAGGGAGTATTAAGACAGCCAGGGAGAAAGAAGCGCAGCCGGGAATAGTTAAACTCTGGGAATATCTGGTTTTTTTTCTGCGTACAGTCATAGATTTTAGATTATACCATTGTAGGCTTATTTATACCTATGATATGCATAGCCTCTTACCCGGATTCCTGGCCAGTAGATTAGGCAGAAAAGTGCCTATTATTTATCATAACCTCGAGCTGACCGGATTAGAAGAGGCCAGGGGTATGGGGTATTTTTTAAAATGCTTTGAATTATATTTAGTGCGCTATGTAGACAGAATAATTATTCCTGATATCAACCGGGCCAGGTTCTTCCAAAAAGAAGCATCTTTACCTGAGCTGCCGCTTGTGGTGATGAATAACCCCTTGCGCACGACTCAATTGCCCGTTAATATATTAAAGCAAGAGTTAGAAGGCAGGGGATTCTCCTTAAATACCAGGGTCATATTATATCAGGGCTCGATCGGCCAGGCGCATTCTATTTTGGAGGTTGTCAGGTCAATGACCTTATGGCCTGAAGACACAGTCTTTGCGCTTAGCGGGATAGTTTTTTCTGAATTCATGATTAAGCTACAGCAGGAAGTTAAAGCCTTAGGTATGGCCAGGAGGGTAATCTACCTTCCTTTTCTGCCCTATACTCAGGTTTTATCTTATACGGTAGGCGCTTTTTTAGGGATAGCGCTATTTAAATCAAAAGAGATCAACCAGTTTTTTGTTGCCGGAGCATCCAATAAAATTTTCGAATATCTGGCAGTGGGGGTGCCGGTTGTAACTAATGAAGCCCCTCATTTCCGCCAGGTCCTTGATCCGTCATTCGCCTATTTTGTCAGGCCTGATTCCGCCAGCGATATTGCCGGGGCTGTTAATCTCGCTTTTAATAATCCCGCTGATTATCAGGAGAAATCACGCTCTGCCAGAGAAGCGCATTTAGACAGGTTTAATTACCAAAAGCAGTTTAGGCCTGTCCAGGAGTATATTAGCAGGGTTATCTATGCCGACTGAAGTTTTAGACCCTTGGTTAAGAGAGCATTTGGTTTGTCCTCTAGACCATCAAGAACTGCTAATTTCAGAGGATAGCCATCTGATTTGTCCTTTGGGTCATCTTTATCCTATAATCGACAATATACCGGTTATGTTGACAAAGGATAAACTTTCTACCCAACCGGAAATTACGGGCATGGTGATGGAGGAAGTCGCCAGAGACGGATATCCTTTCCGTTTAAACAGCGCAGGTTATGGGAAAGAACTAGAGGATAATAGCCTTGATCCTTTTGTTCAGCAAAGTATCGGTGCTGTCTGTGGGACAATGTATGATTGCCTGGTTAATAAATTAAAGCGTTATCCTCTTCCTGATTTACCTTTGCCCGGGGAAAAAGGTAAGATCTTCCTCGATTTAGGATGTAACTGGGGCAGGTGGTGTGTCAGCGCCAGCCGCCTGGGCTATCAGGCAATAGGAATCGACCATAACCTGGAGGCGATCAGGGCAGCCAGGAGGGTATCCCGTAAATTAAACGCTGCAGCCGTCTATCTGGTAGCTGATGTCAGAAGCCTTCCTTTTCGCGCAGAATCATTCGACGTAGTTTTTTCCTATAGTGTTTTACAGCATTTCCACAAAGAGGATGTCCGGATAAGCTTATCCGGAGTATCGCGGGTATTAAAAAAAGGGGGTATTTGCCTGACGCAGATGCCCAATGCCTTTGGTTTACGCAATCTTTACCAACAGGCCAAAAAATGTTTCCGGGTCAGCCAAGGGTTTGAAGTGCGTTACTGGACTCCCGGAGAACTCAGCAGGGTTTTTAGCGGCCTGATCGGGCCTGTCTCGCTTTCTGTAGACGGTTTTTTTTCTTTAAATGCGCAGGAGAGTTGTTCGGATTTGCTCCCGGCCTATTTCCGTTATATTATAAGTTGCTCATTATTTTTACGGAGGCTTAGTAGAGTAGCGCCCGGCTTGAAATATCTCGCCGATAGTTTATATGTAAAATCGATTAGGCAGTAACTGCCGCTAAAGATAAATTTTTTAAGGCCAAGGGTATAAATTTATGTGCTTGAACCGTAATAGGCAATATTTCATTTTTTTTACTCTTTTAGTCTTTGCGTTAATTTTTCACCTCGTAGGGTGTTTTTACCTCTACGATTTTGAAAATGACGAAGGCGGGTGGCTGATTAATGCTAAAAATTACGTTTTATTTGGTCGATATACGCTGGAAGGGGCCTATTATACCGCTCTTTCCCCCTTGAACACTTTTCTGCATATACCGCTTTTTAAGATTTTTAGCCCTAGTATTTTTTTGGGCAGATACGTGAGTATTATTTTTGCCCTTCTTACCCTGGCGCTATTTTTCCGGTTGGTAAAAAATAAATATGGGCTCAGCGTATCCGGGCTTGCTTGCGCGACAATTATCGTAAATGGGCTCTATAATAAGATTACCACCCTGGCAGTCTTAGAATCTAAGCTGCATTTTCTGCTGATTCTAACCGTATGTTTTTCTCTTTCTCCCAAGCGCTGGGTGAGGAATTGCGCTTTTTTACCCTTTGCCTTAGCTTTGGCTTTTAAGCCAAGCGCGATTTATTTTATTTTTCCTTTGATTTATGCTATAGTTTATCAGGATAATGAAACTATCACAGCAAAACAGGTTTTTCGTATTCGGCTTATCGATATCCTGCTTTTTTTAGGCGGCACACTTATTATTTCCGGGGTATTTTTTTACGCGGCCTATTTATACGAGCCGGATAATTTTCTTTATTGGGGCCTTAAGGCGCACCTTAGCGGAAGGATGGACATCCGTTATCTACTGATGAATTCCGCTCAAGTGGGCTTAGTCTGTAAGCTTATTTATTTTATCTGGCGTTCGCCGGTTTCTTCTCTCTTTTTTTCGCTCGGGTTCATATTTGCCCTGAAGAAGCCCGATAAGACCGCGACAGATAAGTTTTTACTGGCCTGGATTTTTACAGAGCTGATCTTTTTCCTGTTTCAATTTTATGTAAGCGTCAATTACTTTATCGATCTTCTTTTTCCTTTATCGGTGTTTTTCGCTCAATTTATACTCCGCGGCCTAAAAACTACGCCCTCTAGGGCGCAGATAAATTGTGGTCGCTTGAGTATTCTGCCTGAAGGGCGACGACAAGAAACCTCGGGCTTTAGCCCAAGGGGCTCTATTATTAGTTCGCTCCGTTCGCTGCGGATAGGCAGGCACAGAAGTGGGTATTTATTGGCGGTTATTCCGGTAGCGATATTGGTCTTTAGCGAGGTGGGAAGTTCCTTGTATTATTTCCTGGCGGTCAAGCCCGAGCGCCCGGCAATGAAAAGCAGCCAGTGGCTTAAGCAGGAAAAGCTGCCTTACGGATTAATTTTATCGCCAGCGCAGATAGCTATAGATATTCCGGCAAAGACTATGATTACTTCAAACATCTTAAGGGTAAGCGAGCTATTAGAAAAAAAAGAGGTCAGTTTCCCATTATTATGCGTTATGCAAAGTCAAGCCGCTAATTATTATCCGGAAGATTATATCTTTCTTAAAGATAAGGCTAGGTTTATTAGAGCGATAGGATATTTTTGGTTCTATGAGATTCCCGGCCCAATGGGCGCAGGTTAGTTAAAAATGAGAGTTACAATTTCGGTTGGCGGAAAATTTCATGCCTTTAGGTTGGCTAAAGAATTAGAGGATAACGGCCACCTTGAGAGGATTTTTACTTCCTATCCCTGGTTTAGCCTAAAAGATAGCGGCGTTTCCCGCAAGAAGGTTACTTGTTTGATCGCCAAGGAAATAGTGGAGAAAGCTTCCTATAAAATACCGCGTCTCACTACGGGATCTAGGGTATCATCCTTTGCCAGTAATATTTTTGACTGGCAGGTTAGCCGGCGTATTCAACCATGCGATATATTCGTTGGCTGGTCCAGTTTCGCTCTTTATACCTTACGCCGAGCGCGCGGTCTGTTCCCTCTAAAGGTTATCCTTGAGCGCGGGTCATGCCATATTGAAACCCAGAGGGACATATTAAATGAAGAGCGCCGGAGGTTAGGTATAATGATCAGCAGGCCGTGTCGGCAAATGGTAGAGAAGGAACTATTGGAGTATCAGGAGGCAGATTATATCAGTGTCCCTTCGTCACTGGCTAAGGGTACCTTCCTGTCTAGAGGTATCCCTGAAGAGAAGATCATCCAGATTCCCCTGGGAGTGGATACGCGATGTTTTAGGCCTATTCCTAAGCAGGATAACCGGTTCAGGGTAATCTTCGTGGGCCCGAGTATTGTTAAGGGCCTACACTATTTTTTACAGGCGATAGATGAGTTAAATCTTAAAGGTTTAGAGGTCTGGTTAGTCGGAGGAGTAGTCAAAGATGTTATCCCGTTTTTTAAAAAATATTCAACCCATTTCAAACATCTGGGAATTATCCCCAATAAAGATTTATATCAGTATTACTCCCAGGCTTCGCTTTTTGTCAATTTCGCCCTAGAAGACGGTTTTGCCATGGCTTTATTAGAAGCAATGGCTTGCGGGTTACCGGTGATCTGTTCTGAGAATACCGGGGCAAAAGATGTGGTTAGGGAGGGTATTGATGGTTTTATCCTGCCCGCAAGGAATACAGAGGCGCTCAAGGAGAAAATAACCTATTTTTATAGATACCCCGATAAAGCCAAGGAGATGGGAAGGCAAGCGCGTTTAAGGGTGGAATCCGGTTTTACTTGGGAAAATTATGGCGAACGGATTATCCGGGCTTATAGCAGGATAGCGGCATTAAATAGATGAAAGAGGAGGCTAGGACATTATGAAGAAGGGTTCACAGGTAATATTTTTTATAGGCGTAATTTTAATAGCCTTAGTAGTTCTTTTTAGGAAAGGGATGCAGGAGGCTTCTCTAGATGAGCTTTACTTAGCATCAGCAATTTTTATATTATCCATGCTGCCGTTTATATTGTATTTTTCGCTCAACGAGAGGAATATACCTTATGTCCCGATTTTCGGAGTTATTTATTTTACTTATTTCTCCCTGAGTGTATTTAATAATTACAGTATTTTTCAGGAAAATTATCTTAGTCAGCAGGTAATGCTTAAGACTCTGATTCTTTGTCTATGGGGGATAATCTCTTTTCTGGTTTCATTCTATGGCTCTGAGCAGATATTCAGAAACGCCTTACCCCATATCAATATATCTTTTGACGTAACTAAAGTTTGGAGATGGGGGTTACGTTTAACTGTTATTGGCTTGGTAGTGAATTATTATACTTCTATGAAGGCCGTGCCTGTTGCCTTTGGTTCAGTCGCAGTCTTTTTAGACCAACTAACCCTCTTAGGCATGGGTATTTTGTTTATGACGCAACTTGAAGGTAAGTTAAGTTTGCGCCCCAGGATGATTCTCTGGTTAGTCCTTGTACCGATCAGGTTCTTATTCTCTCTTTCTACCGGAGGCTTTAGCACGCTTTGCTATGAAACCTCCATCTTTGTATTCATCTATTTGTATTGCCGGCAAAAAATACCCTGGTTGTTTCTGATTATTATCATTATACCTTATATCTTAATTTGGGGGGCAAGGGATGCTTTTCGTAAGCAAGCCTGGATTGGCGAATATCAAGGCAGGAACCCTTTTGCCAAGGCTTTTCTTTATATCAAGCTAATCCAGCAGGGCGCCAGGGAAGAAGAGGATTTTACTTACGATGCCTACGGCAGGCTTGCCGTGCGTACCAACCATTTTGTTACTTTCGCTAAAACAGTAGAGCTTACCCCTGATTATGTCCCTTATTGGGAGGGTTATAGTTACCGGACGTTAGCGACGAGTTTCCTGCCGCGTTTTTTATTCCCGGATAAACCGAAGAAAATAGTCGGCCAGGAGTTCGGGCACCGCTATGCCTTGCTTGACCCGGACGACGCGGTTACATCCTATAATCTACCGATGCCCGTAGAAATGTATATAAATTTTGGGCCGTTGGGAGTCATAATAGGGATGTTTATTATCGGTTTATTAGTACGCATCGTCTATACACTGTTTAATCACCCGCGCTGCGGCGAAGGAGGGTTTCTGATAAGCGCAATGGTTTTTATGAACCTTTTAAATTTAGAATCCGACTTCTCGCTGGTCTTTGGTTCCCTGGTGCAGCATCTGGTATTATTTTACCTGATAGTCACAAGGTTGAAAATGTCAGTCCAACGCATAGAATAGTTTTTCGATGAAGGTCTTACAGGTAGTTTCGAGTCTGGCAGCAGGTTTCGGCGGTCCTTCGACAGCAGTCTGGGAACTGTGCCGGGAATTAGCAAGGCAGGGGGAGGACGTCACTATTTTTACTACAGATGCGGATACAGTCGGCAGGATGAAGATAGGTTTAGATACCCCTGTAGCTATAGACCGGGTAAAGATTTTCTATTTTCCTTTACAAGGTATGTCAAATTATAAATTTTCTTTTCCTTTGGCGCGGGCGCTAAAAGAGATGACCGGTTTATTCGACATTATACATATCCACGCTTTATTCCAATTTTCTACCTTGGTAGCTTCCTATTATTGCCGCAGGTATAATAAACCGTATATCATAACTCCCCACGGCCACCTTGATCCGTTTAATTTTAAGAAAAGACCCTGGGTTAAATATACCTACCTTAGCTTATTCGATTCGTTTAGTTTAAAAAAGGCCAGCGCGATTCATTTTACCTCTGAAGGGGAAAAACAATCAGCTATAAATTTAGGATTTAATCTGTCTAGCGTGGTTATACCTTTGGGGATCAATCCGGAGGATTTTTATCAATTACCCGAATACGGCAGTTTTAGGTCTAAGTATCCGTTCCTCAAAGATAAAAAACTGATCTTGTTTTTAAGCCGCATCCATGCCAAAAAAGGCCTGGATATATTGACAGAGGCTTTCGGGAAACTTTTAGAGGAACGCGATGATATCTATTTAGTGATCGCTGGTCCGGATTGCGATAACTATGCCGATAAGGTCAAAGGATGGTTAAGCAGGAAATCGGCGTTATCCAGGGTTATTTTTACCGGCATGCTTTTTGGCCGGGATAAATTAGCCCTGTTCAGGGATAGCGATATTTTTGTTTTGCCTTCTTACAGCGAGAACTTTAGCCTGGCTACTGTTGAAGCTATGGCCTGCGGATTACCCGTAGTTGTCTCCGATAAGGTCAATATCGCCAGCGAAATCTCCGGGGCAGGGGCCGGCCTGGTAATTGCTACAGACCACCGGCAGCTCGCTAGCGCCCTCAGAAGATTGCTCGATGAAGCCAAGTTGCGGCAGGAGTTAGGCAGCAGAGCCAGAGAATTAGTAAAAGATAGATTCACCTGGGAAAATAATACCAAGGCATTGGTTAAATTTTATCAATCTATAGTACCAAATTCTTAAAAATGAAAGCTTTGTCTATCCAGAGATGAAAGTACTCTTTCTTAGGCCGCCAGCTGTATCGTACCGGAAAGAGCCAGGCTTGATACTTTCCGAGCCATTGGGGTTGATGTATCTGGTAAGCTATATCAAGCAGCATAAAAGTAATATCGAGGTTAGTTTAATCGACGGATTCGCCGGTGATATTAAATTCAAAGAGGGTGATTTCTGCGGGATAGGAGTATCCTACCAGGAGCTCAAGAATAAGATCACCAGCCTTATGCCTGATATCTTGGGGATTAGTTGTACTTTTACGCAATATGCTAAGGCTGCGCATGATTTAGCCAGGATAGCTAAAGAGATCTCCCGGGATATATTCGTTGTCTTTGGCGGTTCGCATGCCTCTGCCTTTTATCAGCAGGTGCTCAATGATAGTAATGTCGACTTAGTGGTCAAGGGCGAGGGGGAGGAGACATTCCTGGAGATTATAAACCGTTTTGAGAAAAAGGATGGCCTTGAGGGGATAGCCGGAACAGTAGCTAGATATGATAATGGCATTAAAATGAACCCCCCCAGGGCTTTTATCGGAGACTTAGACCGACTTCCCCTTCCAAGCAGGGATTTATTGGATATGAGTAAGTACTATAATAACGATTACGCAATCCGTAAATCAATGAGGTACCCGCGTTTTAGCATGGTTACCTCGCGCGGTTGCCCTTTTCGCTGCGTTTTCTGTTCCATCCATTCTGTCTGGTGCCATTCTTACCGGTCGCGTTCACCCCAAAGCGTAGTTGATGAGGTAGAATTGCTTTATCGGGAGTACGGAGCCAGGGAGATAATCTTTTACGACGACAACATCACCTTGGATAAAGAAAGAATGGGCGCTATCTGCGATGAACTCATAGCAAGGAAGATAGATATAAAATGGAGCCCCGTAGGGGGGGTAGCTATCTGGACCCTGGATAAAAAAACATTGCTGAAGATGAAACGCTCGGGATGTTATAAAATAGCCTTTGGCCTGGAGTCAGGCTCGCCAGATACGCTAAAGTTCATCCATAAAGATTTCCTGGATTTTAGGCAAGCCAAGGAATTGATCCGTTATTGCAATAAGATCGGGCTTTGGACCATGAGTAGTTTTATCATCGGTTTTCCTTATGAAACTACCCAGGATATAGAGAAGACATTAACCTTTGCTTTAGAATCCGATCTGGATATGGCCAGTTTTTACGCTGCCACACCTTATCCGGGTACCGAATTGTACGATATCTGTAAAAAAGAGGGGTTATTGCCTGAATTAAGCCTGGATTCCTCTTTAGAGTGGGTGGGGGAGATCGGAGAGGCCACTTGCGACATGAGGTATTTTAAGAAAGAAGAGATTAATTTTTTATTTTACGATTTGAAAAAAAGATTCTTCAGAAGGAGGATGATCAGTTTTTTGAACCCCTTGCGGCTGCTTAGGAAATTAGGGGGGGCGAGCGAGTTAAAATATTTTTTGAAAATGGTCAGGAATTACCTATCCTTCATCAGGAGCTCTTTAGAAATAAGAATTTGCCGTTAAGAAAAGAGGAGGTCTAATCAGCCATGCTAGATCAAAGGTATAAAGATATTTGTTTTAATTTTCTACTATTGCCTAACAAGATTAATTTCTTTTGGCAGAAATTTATCGTCTCTTGGTTATTCAGGAGGCCCCCTTTAATGTTGCATCTTGGTTGCGGCGGAAATTATCTGGATGGTTTGATCAATATTGAGGCAAATATTTTTAAGAAGAAGGATATCTGGTTGGACTTACGTAACGGTTTACCGTTTCCCAATGACTCCGTAAGCTCTATTTATGCTCATTCCTTCTGCGAACATCTTTACCCGGGGGAGCTCGCTGCTTTATTAAAGGAATGTCAGCGCGTTTTAAAACCCGGTTCCGGTATGAGGATAGCTGTTCCGGATCTTGCAGTAGCCGCAAAAGGTTATATTATAGATGACCTCTCCTGGGTTTCGGATTTTCCCCGTCATTTTGACTCTCTGGGAGGCAAGTTCTATAATTTTATCTTTTGCGACGGCCAGCATAAGATGTGTTTTGATTTTACCCTTTTAGAGGAGCTTCTCACTCAGGCAGGTTTCGGGAAGATCTCAAGAAAGAAACCCCGTGAGAGCCAGATTTATTCTAATGAACAAATTAAGGAGAAAGTTGCCGATCCGGCGCATTTATATGTAGAGTGTTTTAAAAAAGAGGCTTAGCTATAATGTCTTTAGAGCTGGCATGTTTTATTCTGACTTACAATGAAGAAAAAAATATCCGCCGTTGCCTGGAAAGTTTAAGCGGCTGGACCAAGGAGATTTTTATCGTCGATTCGTTTAGTACGGATAGGACCCTGGAGATAGCCAGGGAATTTACCGATAAGATTTTTCAGCGGCCGTTTAGAGTCCACGCCGAACAATGGGGCTGGGCAGTTCAGAATCTGCCTTTTTCCTGCCAGTGGTGTTTAGCCTTAGACGCGGACCAGAGTATCTCTGGGCAGCTTAGAGAAGAAATAGAATCAATTTTCAGTAAGGATATACCGGATGAGGTTAACGGATATTATCTCAACCGCAGGCAGTTCTTTCAGGGCCGATGGATTAGGTTCGGCGGCTATTACCCCAAGTATATGCTTAAACTTTTTAAGATCAAGGAAGTATCCGTCGATGGAAAGGAGCTAGTAGATAACCGTTTTTATGTCAATGGCAAGAAAGTACGACTTAAGCATGATTTTATCGAGGATAACAGGAACGAGGATGATATCGTCTTTTGGCTGGAAAAACACTTAAGGTATATCCGGCTTAAGGCTCAGGAAATAGTAGCTCATCGGCAAAAAAAAGGAAGCTGGTTAGTAAAGCCGTCTTTCTTCGGCGACCCTATCCAGAGGGTATTCTGGATGACCGATTTTTACTATAGCCTCCCGCTATATGTCAGGCCTTTACTTTATTTTATCTGGCGTTATTTTATTCTTTTGGGATTTTTAGATGGGCCCCAGGGATTCTTTATCCATTTTTTGCAGGGATATTGGTATAGGCTGATGATTGATCTTGAAATCAATTATCTTCGACATGGGCGTCCTGCTAAAGGGGAAGGCTAAATTATGCATATTCTCGGAATCAACGCTTATCATCCTAATTCTTCTGCTTGTATAGTCAAAGACGGCCAATTGATCGCTGCCGTAGAGGAAGAACGTTTTCGCCGGATAAAACACTGGGCAGGTTTCCCCGCGCTATCTATCAGGTATTGTCTAAATGAGGCAGGGGTTGGTCTGGAGGACATTGATTATATCGGCGTATCCAGGGATCCCTGGCGGCATCTGCATAAGAAGATACTTCTTGCTTTAAGGAGAAGATTGCCGATCTCTTTGCTTAAGTTGCGCTTGGAAAATCTAGCCAGGATCAGGAGCATCAAAGAGGCTTTATGTTTGGAATTCGGGTTTTTACCTGGCGAATGCAAGGCGCGGATTTACAATATTGAGCACCACCGGGCGCATATCGCCAGCAGTTTTTTTCTTTCGGGATTTAGCGACGCTGCCGTACTTTCCGTAGATGCTATGGGGGATTTTGTAAGCACTATGTGGGGTAAGGCCCGGGGAAATAAAATCGAGGTGATGGATTGGATAGAGTTTCCCCATTCTTTAGGTTTCTTTTATTCGGCAGCGACTCAATTTCTGGGTTTTGCCAAATTCGGCGATGAGTTTAAGGTCATGGGCTTGTCTGCTTACGGACAACCCAGATATGTCCGGAATTTAAAGAAGATTTTAATCTTCGGTAAAGAAGGTAAATTCAGGCTTAAACCGGAATATTTTTCTTTCTATTCTACGGGAATCAAGATGCTTTGGAACAATCAAGAACCCGTAGTGAATACACTTTTTTCGCAAGAATGGATTAGCGAGTTTGGCCCAGCGCGGGCCCCCCAGGAAGAGCTAAGCCAGCGCCATAAAGATATAGCCGCATCCCTGCAGGCACTTCTAGAGGAAGCATACTTTCATATACTGAATCATCTCTACGCCCAGACAAAGCTTGACCGGATTTGTTTAGCAGGAGGGGTAGCCTTAAATTGCGTAGCAAACGGTAAGATATTGGAGAATACCCCTTTTAAGGAGGTCTATATACAGCCGGCAGCTAATGATGCCGGCACCAGCCTTGGCGCAGCCTACTATATTTACCATCAGATATTAAATCAGCCGAAGAATTTCATGATGCAGCATTCCTATTGGGGACCGGGGTTTAGTGACCAGGAGATCAAAATCTTGCTGGAAAAACAGGGGATTGCTTTCAAAAGGTATGAAGGGCCCGAGCTGATTTTATACACAGCCCAGGCGCTTGCTGCTGGTAAAATCGTAGGATGGTTTCAGCAAAGGATGGAGTGGGGTCCACGATCCCTCGGCAACCGCAGTATTTTAGCTGATCCAAGGAGAAGCGAGATGAAAGATATCCTTAATGCGCGCGTAAAACACCGGGAGTCGTTCCGGCCGTTTGCGCCCTCAATCTTAACAGAGGATGTGGCGGAATATTTCGGCAAAGAGTACGATTCGCCGTTTATGTTACTTTCCTTGCTTGTATGCCGGGAAAAGGTGCATAATATTGTGGCTTCGACGCATATAGACGGCACGGCCAGGTTTCAGACCGTAAGCAAAAATGCCAATCCTATTTTTTGGCAGCTTATCAATGAGTTTAAGAGGATAACCAAGGTCCCGGCACTTCTGAATACTTCCTTTAATGAGAACGAACCTATGGTTTGCGCGCCTGGCGAGGCCTTGGATTGTTTTCTGCGCACTAAAATGGATATCCTGGTAATCAGTAATTTCGTAATTGAAAAAATATAGTTAACCGGTAGTTATTCACGGAAGCCAACGGGTTTAATTAGCGGTTCTTTAAGGAAAAAGCGACAGGGCAAAAAAGATGGATCATAAAAAGCAAAAATTATTTTTTATTACATCGGCAGTAATATTCTTCTTAGGTTTGTTATTAAAACTAGCGGGGGTTATTTTTCAACCCACGGATTTTCTTTACGATACGGTTGAACTGGCGGAGATATTTTCCATATTCGGGCTGTTTGCCGGGCTTACTCCGGCAGCGGTGACCTTCTGGTCTATAGGCATATACGGGATACCGCTGGTTTTGGTTTATGCTCTGGATGCGATATTCATTCATGCTCAGCTTTTTCCTGCTTTGTTACGGCATGACCCCGGGCTGCTGGTTGAAGGGCTATCCGTATATATCGCAGGGGCGTTTTTTGATCCACTAAGACAGTTGATTATCGCAAGGGCGCTGGTAGCAGTTATTACCTCATTTGCTCCTCTTGCGGTTTATTGGTTATTTTTTAGGAAGGATAAAATGGTTGCCGCTGTTTCTGCCACAGCTTTATTCTTAAGCTCTCCCTATCTTATCAGGCAGAGTTATAGTTTTATGCCTGATGCTATTGGCTTGGTCTTTTTTAGTTTTGCCTTGGCGCTAACCTTGAGGCCGCAACTAAATCCCCGCGTTATCTTCATTACCGGTCTTTACCTGGGTTTAGCAATAGCTTCTAAATTTTTATACGTAGCATTTCTACCTATAGTAATTTTAACCTTATTGTATTATAAGAATAATGAGCCGCTTAAGCGATCTATCGGCTTACTGAAGAATATCTCGGTATTCGTATTCGGGTTGCTAATCCCTATTTTTATTTTTGTTCCCTTTATCTGGACTTCTCCGCTGGCTTTGACAAAAAATATTTTCGGCACCCTTGCCCAATATTACGTAAAACATGATTCCTGCTGGAGTTCTCTCTTTTTTGATAAGATACCCGCTTACGTTAGCTGGCCTGCTTTGCTATTTTGTTTCTTTGGTTTAATCTCATCTTTCTCTCTTTTAGGCAGAAAAACCGCGATTTTACTGGTTTCAGGTTTTGCTTTATTTTTATTTTCTCTGGGAAAAGCAGATTTTATTTTACCAAGGTATATTTTACCGCTGGTTCCTTACCTTTGTATTTATTTCGGAATCGGGGTAGAGGTATTATTGAAGCCATTTAAAAAGAAGATTAAGGCCGGATTATTAATTGTTATTTTAGGCTTTATCCTGGCTGGTCATATTGTAACTATAGACAGAGACTTTAAACGCCTACACGGTTATACTAATATCAGCGCCTGCCGAGACTGGATTAATGCCAATATCGGGCCGGAGGACAGCATTGCTATACCAGAACAGCTTAGTTACATGTTTGTCCCCGGAGAGGATACGCTCAAAAGGTGGGCGGATGATTTGGATAAATCCTACAATAATATCGATAGGCGCTTAAACAACCTCTGTCTGATGACCGGAATGAGATATGATAGCTTACGGCCTGATAATCCTGTAGTAAGCAGGGTATTCGGAGCCCTGGAGCAACAGAAGATATTTGTCTGTAAGATGCTGCTCTGGTATTACCGTAATGTTTCCAGGCCTAAGATAACCCATAAGTTATTTTTGTATACTCCCGATAAATACCATAAGTTTAGCGTGACTGTATACAAAGAGGAGGATATACTGAGGCTATTTTTAGAAAAAAAAATCCAGGTTTTTCTCAGTGAAGCTAAGGTTTCGGCATTACCGGTTGGCTATCGGGTTATATCTTTCGATCGTTACCCCGAACCGCCTTATTATATCCATATCCGAGACCGGGTCTTCTAACTTACGGTGTAATATATTGATATGGGCATACAAATAACTTTTATTGATCCTCCGGCATTAGGCAGACAACTTCCCGTAGAGAGAGTTTTTGGCTGCACCTATAGCCTTTATCCTGTCCCGAATATATTTTCTCTTTCCGCAGCCGCAGTCTTAGAGAAGGCAGGCTTCCGGGTAAATTATATTGATATGGCAAATGAGAGATGGGGCTTAAATAGGACCAGAGATTTTTTTAAAAAGGATGCCAGCCGGATTTACGTGTTTCACTCGGTTAATCTTTCGCTAGATTCTGACCTGGCGATCCATCGCCTGATCAGGGAAAGTAAAGAAAATACGGCAATAGTGTTTACCGGCCCCGGACCGACTTATTTTGCCCGTTATTTTTTGAGAGATAAAAACACGTTTGTGGCCAGAGGGGAGCCTGAGCTGACGCTCCTGGAATTGGCCAAGGCCCTTAACAATAACCTAGAGATAAATAGCATTGCCGGGTTGTCCTGGAAAGATAAGGATAAGGTAATCAATAACCCTCCCCGCCGTTTAATCGATAATTTGGATGAATTACCGTTCCCTGCCCGGAATTTATTAAAAAAGGATTTGTATTATAACCCGAAACTAGCGAAATTACCGTTTAGCGCAATGCAGACTTCCCGTAATTGTTCTTACCGTTGCATGTTCTGCGTCCCTAACTCTTATAATTTTGCCCGTGAATTAGAATACAGGAATTATAATCAGAATAATAAGCCTCCGGTGAGAATGCGTTCAGCTGGAAATGTTATATCCGAGTTTGAATTATTGAAAAGCCAAGGATACCGTTCAATCAGCATCATCGACGACCAATTCTTATGGGATGATCTTCGGACTATCAGTATCTGCGAGGGGATTAAGGGTTTAGGTATAGAATGGGGTTGTCTGGCCCGGGTAGACCGGATTAACGAAAATTTAGCCAGTCATCTGGCTTCCAGCGGCTGTAAATATGTTGATCTGGGAGTTGAGTCATTTAACCAGGAAGTTTTGAATGATGCAAGGAAGGATCTTAAGGCTGAGAAAATCCCGCAGGCAATCAGTATTTTAAAACGGAATAAGATCTTAGTGAAGATAAATCTGGTTTTAGGGATATCCCCTTTACAGACTGCCGACTCTATTAAGAGAGATATCCGGCTGGCTAAGCATTTAGATGTAGATGCGGTGATGTTTTCTCTGGCTACGCCGTTTCCCGGAACAGACTTTTATCAGCGCGCTAAAGAGAATAATTGGTTTGTAGAAGGTGACTACCACGCCGAAAGCGTACAGACCCAGGGTATCATCAACTATCCCGGGCTTTCGCATCAGGAGCTTAATCGATTAGTCAGGTTAGCAAATTTATCATTTTATTTTCATCCCAGATTTGTATTTAAGAACCTGAAAAGGCTGTCTGATCCGGTGGGATTTTACCGTAGTATATTAGCTTTAAAAAGGAAGTTTTTTTAAAATGCGCATGCTATTCTTGAGTACCCGGCTTCCCTTTCCGCCTATCGGAGGGGAAAGACTGCGGCCGTTTTACTTTATAAAGTATTTAGCATTACACTGGAAGATAACTATTCTGTCTTTTTTTGATTCAGGGCAGGAAAAAGAAGCTGCCAAAAGTTACATGCATGATATTCCCGGACTAGAAATTTGTCATTTATCCTTGCCGCGGGCAAGATCATATCTGCAGTCTGCGGTCGGATTTTTTTCCCCTAAGCCGATAGAAATTGCCTATTACGCCGATAGGCAGATGCACCGGTTGGTGCAAAAACAGATCAAGGCAACAGAGCATGATTTAATCTTTTGCCATCTTTTGCGCATGGCCCCCTATGTACAGGATATTCAGGGCATCAAAAAAGTTTTAGATATCTCGGACGCCCTCTCTTTACGTTATAAGATATCATCCCGCTACCGGAAAGGCCCCTTTAAATTTATTGAATCCTTAGAGTCAAGGAGGTTAGAGCAATATGAACCAAGCGTTGCTGAAAAATTCGATCTGAACCTTATCTCGTCAGATATTGATAAAGATTACCTGAAGACAAAGCTGGGGATTCCTCGGTTAGAGATAGTAGAAAATGGCATTGAACCGGAGATGATCAATCAGCCAGGGGCAGGGGGTATTCGGCAAAAAATCGTCTTTTTTGGTAATCTGCGTATTTTTCATAATGTGGATGCGGTAAGATATTTCTATCGCAGGATTTTTCCTTTGGTCCGGGTTAAGATTAAAGAAGCGCAACTTGTTATTGTTGGGGCGAATATCCCGCGTTGTATCCTTAAGCTGCGGCAGGATAAGGCAGTAAGCGTATTTACAGACGTAGCGGATATTCGCGATTATGTAGAAGATGCTTCTGTATCGGTTGCTCCGATGCGGATCGCCGTAGGCATACAAAATAAGATCCTGCAGTCTATGGCCTACGGTGTTCCGGTTGTCACTACTACTTTGGGATTGGGGGGGATAAAGGCGAAGCCTGGCAGGGAGGTATTAGTTGCAGATACGCCGGAGGAGTTTGCCCGCCAGATAATTACGCTTATGCAAGATCATAGCTTAAGGAGCGATGTTATAGAAAATGCCCGTAATCTAATTAAAGAATATTATCTTTGGCCCCAAATTTGCGGACAGTTGCATCACAAACTTGTTTCCTTGATCAGGGAATAATATGTATAAGGGATATCGTCTGAAAAGGACTTTTGATTTCTGCCTGGCTTTAAGCGGCCTGGTCTTGAGTTTTCCTTTATGGTGTTTAATTTGTCTTTTTATCTGGCTGGAGGATAGAGGCAACGTCTTTTATATACAAGAGAGAGTAGGCTTAGAAGGTAAGATATTCAAACTACTTAAGTTCCGTACTATGGGTTACAGAAAAGAAAATTCGCCTTTAGCCAGAATATTAAGAACTACTGCTTTAGATGAGCTGCCGCAGTTAGTGAATATTTTAAGGGGCGAAATGTCTTTTGTCGGACCGCGGCCTTTAGTCCCGCAGGAACTTTGCCTGCAAATCGATTTTCCAGATCGTGCATCGGTTAGGCCGGGTTTAACGGGAGTTGCCCAGCTCTTGGTCTCTAAAAACGCTTCTATACTAGAAAAGGCAAAATACGACTCTTGGTATGCTCAAAAACAGAGTTTTAGCTTAGATATATTGCTTATTTTGCGTTCATTTTGGGTTAGTTTAAGCAGAAAATGGGATAAACTGTCTATCCATAAATAGGCAGAGTAAAGTTGGCGGATATAGCGGTAAGCCTTTACATTGTTATTTCTGGGCATACGAATGTGTTGACAATACCCCTTGCCTATGGCATACTTTCTTTAGAGGGCGAAGGGGTAAAAGGTTATGAAAATCAGAAGATTAGCGGTATGGTTAGTTGTTTTTGTGCTGATTTCTTTATTTAGCGGAATCTCTTTTTGTTTAGGGGCTAACTTGGTAGTAAGGGGGGATGAGGCTTCTGATCCTAACCCTAATGAAGAAATCGTCACTCCACCTCCGGTCGTAAACAATGATGCCTCGGTTATAGCGTATGGTACAGTCCAGGGTACTACATTGCCGGATGAGAGCCGTATTACTTATGATAGTTACTTAGAAAAGAAATTTGGAAAGCAGATAGATGTCCAGGAGGTTGTTTCGCTTATATCATCTACTGCCGCTAGTTCTCTTGCCGCAACTAAGCAGGGGGAGCTTAGTTTGACGGATGAAACAGAGACACCCTTGAGTAAGAAAAGCCGCATTATCTCGCTTGCAGAGTTTCAGCAGCAGCTGCAGGAAGATAAACTAATTTTGAGTAAACCTATCCCGCTTTTCGTCGGCGGAGGTTAAAACCCCGCTACTATCATCCCCGCCTTTTATCAATAACAAAAACACTAGCCTCAATACTCTTGGCTTTCTTTTTCAGTTCCGCGGCTATATTAGTTACCTCCGCGTAGTTTTTGATGGGGCGGTTTTCGTTGGTGACTCCGGCCATAGATATGGTCATGATCGGGAATTTCTTGACTGAGCCATCGCGGCCGGTAGAGATGATGTAGCCTTGGTTCAGGTCTTCGGCGTTGTAAAGATTCCTGATGCGCCGGGAAAATTCTCCTATAATATAATTGCTCATGTTTTCCCCTTTAGCCGGGCTAGTCACCAGAATAAAATCATCCCCTCCTTCATGCCCGATAAAGTCTCCGGGGTTCCCTTTAGCCTCTACGGATTCTTTGAGTATCCGGGCAGTCAGCTTGATCGCTTCATCCCCCTGGGCAATCCCGTATTTATCATTGTAAGATTTAAAGTTATCCAGATCGCAATAAATTACCAGGAATCTTTCTGCCGATTGGATTTTTCTCTCGACTTCTTCGGAGATTACGAGATTCCCCGGCAATTTAGTCAGGGGGTTAGCGTTTTCCGCGCGTTCCTTCATCTTGATCAGTTCACTGGCCATATAATTAAAGGTCGAGCCGACCTCCGCCAGCTCATCGTCGGTATTAATTGCTGTCCTTACCGATAAATCTCCGGAAGCGATAATCTTGGTCACTTCATTTAAGACCTTAATCGGCCCGATCACGGCCTTAGAAAGCAAATACCCCAATAGTAAATTTACTAATATGATCAAAATCACAGAGATGATTACCTGTCGATATACATCTGCTATAGCTTCCGGGATATTACCGAGAGAAAAAGAAATTTTAGCCACAAAAGCTATTGGTTCCTGAGGGGATTTTTTAAGGGGCAGGTATATATTAAGCCGATTTTTAATCCGGTCGATTTCATTGATAGACCATTTATTGTCCTGTCCTAATAATTCTAAGTCCTGGAATTTCCCTAACTCCTTGAAGCTGACGTTATTTCCTATAAGGCTATTATCAATCGAAGCGATAATCCGGCCGTCGCTATCAAAGATAACTGCTTCGCTGATTATTTTAGTGAACGCCAGGGCTTCTAGGTTAGATTGAATATATTGAGGCAGCTCCGAGGGGTCTTTCTGCCTGAGTACCGCCTCTAGGTTATTCTTGACAATAAGAGAGGAGAGATTGGCCTGATAGGAATTGTAGCGGTTAATATTATTGAGCTGGTTATTTAACTGTATAAAAGTAAATATGCCGATTAAGAGCAGGGAGAAAATGATTAAAAGCGTAGTAACCCGGTTTTGCAAGGTAAGTTTTTTTATCAGCATCTTGATTGTTAGTCTATTATAAATATAGAGAGCTGTCAATATATTCGTAATATAAGAGTACCTAAATTTCCCTTCTTTTACACGGATAAACACGCTCAGCGATTTTATCTATTGACCTTAAGACTGGTTTTGATACAATTAAAGAAAAGTCAGGGTTAGTTTATTGCCTGATGACGATGGGTTACGCAGAATCTTACATTCTGCCTATTTAGATTGGATAGCCGGGATGCCAACTGAGGTAGGTACTTTTATAAAGAAGACTTATAAGATATCAGCCGCTGTCGTAGGGGTGGTGGTATTTTTTTTAGTATACCATATCTACCTGGTGGATAATTCTTTGAATAACCTGCGGCTGACCTTAGACAGGGCCAACGAAGTCAAGACCTTTAAGGATGCTAAAAGGTTGGCCGATATGTTGGATTATTCACTGATTACAGAGGTTACCCGCACGCGGATAGAGGCTTCAAGTTTTTCCCGGATAGAATTAGCCAAAGATATATTGAACAAAACACAGGATATATCACAGCTGGATGATGCGCGTTTTGTTCTGCAGGAAGTAGTGGCGGAGAAAGAGAAGGCAAGGTCACCCTTCTTGGTTGCCCTGGATAAGATTAACAAGATCTTTGCTCCCTTTTCAAGGAAATTCGCGCAGGTCAAATTGGCGGGCAGGATAAAATCTCTTCAATATACCATCAGCGTAACGCAGGATAAGGTTAAATTGCAGAAGCAGTATTATGAATTAGCCAGCTTATACACTGAGCTTTTGCGTTTCCATGATGCAAGATTGGCCTACCAAGAAGTAATGGCTTTAGACCCGCGCTCCGATCTGGCCAGGAAGTCTCAATTTAATATTGCCTGGAACGAAAAAAAACTTGGGAACCTAGCCGATTCGGAAAAAACCTTTCTTGAATTAGCCAAGACTATGCCTAAAAGCGACCTGGGTATTTTAAGCCAGTTTCAGGTAGCCGATATTTTGAGTAAAAAAGGCAATTACGCCCAGGCTATCGATGTCTATCGGCAGGTGGCTTTTAAGCAGCCTGAGTCGGAACTGGGAAAAATCGCTGAATTTAAAACAGGTTACACCTATCTCTATGATCTGAAAGATTATGCTAAGGCCAAAGATACCTTTGATAAATTAAAGGTTTCCACCGCAGGGACGAATATCAGCGTCTATATTGGAAATAAGGCTATCCCCGCGGTTTTAGCACAGTATCGCCAGGAAGGTTTCCGGCCGCTTATCGACGGATATAAGACCTCCGCCTTATCCAAGTACGAGGAGGCTTTGAAGATTTTCGATAAGATTCTTGCTTTGGCTCCCCGGGACAGCACTACTTTTGCCGGTAAAGCCTTGGCCTACCTTTGGCTCAATGATCCGGATAAAGCCCTTAATTTTGCCAGAGAAGCGATCCGGTTTTCCCCTAAAGACGAAATCTCTAGCGCGAACCTTACCTATATCTATATCCAGTTAAAAATGTATGATGAGGCAATCAAAGAATCTAAAAGGTTGATCAGCGATTTTCCCAATTCTTTAATCAGCTACTATAATTTAGGATATAGCTGTGTTATGACCAACCAGCTAGAAGATGCTGTCTATGCCTTTAAAGAAGCGGTGAGGATCGACCCGACGTTTGTCATGGCATACAATAATTTAGGATGGTGTAACTGGAAGCTGAAGCGTCCGGCCTTAGCAATAGAGGCATTCGAAAAAGCTGTAAAGTTGGATCCCAGCTTCTTCGATGCTTTATTTAACCTTGCGGTTGTTTATAATCATATAGGCAGATATAATGATGCCAGAAGGCTGTTTATGAGGGTTTTAGAGCTTAAACCTACCCATATCGTGTTTCAGGGTTAGATTGGATAAATAGCAAAATCCGGCTGATTCCGATAATAGGCATTCTAATAAGTTACGGCTTAATAAATATGTATTTTAAAAGAAGATTTTTTAAAGTTATTCCTTTTTTTCTATTTTTCGGTTTTATCTTCACCTGCGCACTATCCGCAGATGAGGCTATTACCAGGCCCACGGTAGTTCTTTTTCATTCGCTACATTGCCCCAAATGCGTTAAGCTTAAACAGGGGTTTATTCCCCAGCTGGAAAAGAAATTCGGGGATAGGTTTATTATTGATTACCGTGATATAGGCAATATTGAAAATTATAAATTACTCATTGGCCTCAGGGAACAATACGGTTATAAAGGGGATAATAATCTTCCGGTAGTTTTTTTAGGCGGTAGGTTTTTAAGCGGCCCGGAACAGATAGAAGATAATCTGGCACGGTTCATCGAAGAAGCCTTAAGTAACAGCCAGGAGGGGAGGGGGTACTCGTTTATCCCCGGAGACTTAATGCGGATTTTTTTAAGTTTTAGTCCTTTGGCTGTAGCCGGCGCTGGCTTAATCGATGGGATTAACCCTTGCGCCTTTACCGTGATTGTTTTTTTTGTTTCCTTCCTGGCGCTACAGGGGTATCGTAGGAGGGAATTAGTTGTTATCGGCTTATCTTTTATATCAGCCGTATTCGCCACCTACCTTTTGATCGGCTTGGGTGCGTTTAATTTCCTTTATCGCTTGAATGAATTTTGGCTTCTGGCAAGGACGCTCAACCTATCGATAGGCCTGTTCAGTATCTCATTAGGGGTTATGGCTGTTTACGATTTCTGTAAATTTAAGAAGACAAAAGATGCCTCGGGGTTGATTTTACAACTACCTCAGGCAGTAAAGAACCAGATTCATAGGATTATCGGGTTGCATTATCGGATCGATAAAAATAAAAAGGAAGCCCAGGCACCTAAGAGGGTTATTTTACGTTTGGTTAGCAGCGCCCTGATTACCGGATTCTTGGTATCGATACTGGAAGCGATATGTACCGGCCAGACTTATCTTCCGACTATTACCTTTATCTTAAAGAGCGGGCAGCTTAGGTTATACGCTTTGGGGTATCTGTTGCTTTATAACTTTATGTTCATCATTCCCTTGTTGATAATATTTATTTTTGCCCTGCTGGGGGTAACTAACGCACAATTTACTGCTTACCTGAAGAAAAATATGCTGATGATTAAAATAGCGATGGCGATTTTATTTTTCGGGTTGGGAACGTTCCTTATCGTTAATTTTTAATGACTAAAATATTTTTATTGTTGGTTATGTTTTTGGCTACAATCCCTGTTTGTTTTACGCAGGGCCAGGGCAGACTATTGGCTGAAACAAGGCTGGAAGAGTTTTATCTTTGGGACTTCGGCAGGGTCAGAGAGGGTGATGTAGTAAAACATAATTTTAATCTTAAGAATAGCACAGGAAAGACCCTTAAGGTTAAAGACGTTACTACGTCCTGCGGGTGTACGGCTTCTGCGGTAAAGAAGGATACGCTTTTGCCAGGAGAGAGTACGGAAATAGCGGTCGAATTTGATAGCCAGGGTTATTCCGGGCCAGTCCGGCAGTTTATATATGTGCATACGGATGCTAATTCTGCCCCGGTTTTAGCTGGCAGCGACAACGGGAGTCCCTCGACTCCGCTCGTAAATCCCCCTGAGCCCCTAAAAGGGCATAAGCGAAATATTGACAATTCTATCATAAAGTTTATAATAAAGGCCGATGTAATAAAGTAAAGATAAAAATTGGTTAGGCTCGTCAGCGGGCAAAACAGACTAAATAAAAGGGGTGGTTAAAATGTTCTTCTTACAATTAAGGATGTGGCTTTTGATAACAATTCTTTTCGGATTCATTTACGCCATCATCGTGGTGATTGGTAAAACCTTCCTGCATATAGGGGGTTTTAGTTTTTATCTGGGTATTTCGCTGGCGATGATGTTTATCCAATATATGATCGGCCCTAAGATAGTTGAATGGACTATGCGCGTTAGGTATGTCAAAAGAGAAGAATATCCCCGTCTTTATCAGATTGTTGAGGGCCTGGCTTCCAGGGCCAATATATCCGTGCCTAAAATCGCGATTGCCCAGATCCCCCTGCCGAATGCCTTTGCCTTTGGCAGAAGCATAAGGGATGGCCGGGTTTGTGTCACCGAGGGGATTTTGAAATTATTGAACGAAGACGAATTAAAGGCTGTGCTTGGCCATGAATTGAGCCATCTAAAGAACCGGGATGTGCTGACAATTACCCTGCTTTCGGTGATCCCGATGATTATGTATAGGCTGGCCTGGCAGTTTCTATTTTTTGGCCGCAGGAGGGATGATCGGGGTAGCAATACTCTCTTATTGGGGATAGCCGCATTCCTTTTTTATTTTATTACTAACCTGCTGGTATTGTATGCTTCGCGCATCAGAGAATATTTTGCCGACAGAGGTTCTCTACTTTTAGGGAACAAACCTGCGTATTTAGCCTCGAGCCTTTATAAACTTGTTTATGGTTCAGCCCGCACGGATAAAGAGTCCTTAAGAGAAGTAGAGGGTTTGAAAGCTTTTTTTATCAATGATCCTTCCTGCGCCTTAAATGAGATTAAAGAGCTCAAACAGCTAGACCTGGATAAGAGCGGCACGATCGATGCTTCAGAGCTGGAATTGCTACGGAATAAGCGGGTGCGTTTAGGTTTAAGCGATAGGTTACTGGAGTTATTAAGTACCCACCCGAATATGCTTAAACGGATTAAACGGCTCTCCGAATATAGGGATTAGATAACCTCCCCTTGCCAATACTTCATACCTTACAAGGCGAAACCGTCAGTTAATCTGGCGGTTTTTGCTTACCAGGCGCCCTTTTCTTTAATTGACATAACATCAATTATACTATATAATTACTAAATTATGGAATTAAACGAACTTATTGAGCAAAGAAAGGCCAAAGCCGCATCCCTGAAGGCTAGAGGGGTAGCTGTTTACCCCAGCGATATCCCTGAGCATCAGGATATTAGAGGGGTGTTAACTGATTTTCTAGAGGCAAAGAAGGTCAGTATTTGCGGCCGGATTATGGCCAGGAGGGTACACGGCAAGGTAGTCTTTGTTGACTTAAGAGATGCAACCGGCAGGATCCAGCTTTATATCAAAGCCGATATTATCGGCCAGGAGAATTTCCGTCTTATCGACGATATCGATATTGCTGATTTTATTGCGGTAAGCGGAGAGCTTTTTAAGACGCATACTAATGAGCCGACGGTAAAGGTAGAGAATCTCACTATCTTATCCAAGGCCCTGCGGCCGCTCCCGGAGAAGTGGCACGGATTAAAAGACGTGGATTTGCGTTACCGCCAGCGTTATTTAGACCTGATTTCCAGCCCGGAGGTAAAAAAAGTATTTTTACTGCGCTCGAAGATCATCAAGGGTATAAGAGATTTCCTGGATAGCCGCGGTTTTTTAGAGGTGGAGACGCCGATGATGCACGATGTTGCCGGAGGGGCTGCGGGGAGGCCTTTTAAAACCTACCATAACGAATACAGCCTGGATTTATATCTGAGGATCGCCCCGGAGTTATATCTTAAAAGGCTTTTAGTAGGCGGCTTGGATAAGGTCTACGAGATAAACCGTAGTTTCCGTAATGAAGGCGTCTCGACTAAGCATAACCCTGAATTTACCATGCTGGAGGTTTACCGGGCTTACGCAAATTATAAAGATATGATGCAGCTATCCCAGGACCTGATTATCCAGGTCGCGCAAGGTGTTTTAGGCAGTACGCAGTTTGTCTACCAGGGGAGAAACATAGATTTGGCCGAGCCTTGGCCGCAACGTTCTTTCGCTGCGCTGGTCAAGGAAAAATTCGGGATCCAGCCATCCGATGAAACAGATCTGATGCTGAAAAAACTCCAGGAGCAAGGTTTTGCCCAGGGAAGGAATAAGCTGACCCGTTCACAGATAGCCAAGATCATCGAGGATCTTCTGGAGCAGGAGATGAATGTAGGCCCGACGTTTGTCACGGATTATTTTACTGATCTCTGCCCTTTGGCTAAAACCAGTAAAGATAACCCTCTACTTTCCGAAAGGTTTGAGTTATATATCGCAGGCCTGGAAGTCGGTAATGCCTACTCCGAATTAAATGACCCCTTAGAGCAAAGAATCCGTTTTGAGGAGGAGATCAAAGGCCTGGGCCCTGAAGAAAAGAAGGGTCTGGATCAGGATTATATCCTGGCTTTAGAGCATGGTATGCCTCCGGCCGGCGGCTTAGGTATCGGTATAGACCGCTTGGTCATGTTGTTTACGGATCAACCGTCGATCAGGGAAGTAATCCTTTTTCCGCTATTGAGGCCGGAAAGATAAAATGCACATACCCCTATTTATCAGCTGGCGTTACCTGGCCACAAAAAGAAAAGAGAAATTCATATCTTTGATCAGCGTTGTTTCCGTGTTCGGCGTGGCGATCGGGGTAATGGCCCTGATCGTAGTAATTGCGGTAATGAGCGGATTCGATCGCGACCTGCGGGATAAGATTATCGGCAATTATTCGCATATTACCATATCTAGCTTCGAAGGATTGGATGATAGCGAGTATCTGCAGATTAACGATAGGATTGCCGCCCATCCTCATATTCGGGGTTTAAGCCCGTATGTACAGGGGCAGTTATTAATCAAAGAAGGTAACCGCTATTTTGCCGTAGGTTTAAGAGGAGTAGAGCCCAAGATAGAAAGACAGGTAACTAAGCTTGGCCAATATGTTACCAGCGGCAGCCTGGAAGATCTAAGGGATGGGGGGGTAATCATTGGCAAGGAACTGGCTGCTTCTTTAGGCTTAGGAATCGGTTCTGATTTGGCTATCTATTCTCCCGTCGGTAAACAGCGCACCTTAAAGATAGTAGGTATCTTTAATTCTGGTATGTATGATTATGACCTCAACCTGGTTTTTATTAATTTAAAGACTGCTCAGGAGATCCTGGGCCTGAACAATCAGATAAGCGGGATTGCGGTAAAACTGGATGACCCTGATTCAGCCAGTAAGGTTAAGGATCAGTTAGCGGGAGTTTTAGGTTATCGCTATAACCTGAAGACCTGGATGGAGATGAATAAAAATTTTTTTGCAGCCTTAGAATTGGAAAAATTGACCATGTTTGTTATCCTTACGTTGATTATCCTGGTTGCCTCCTTTAATATTATCAGCACCCTTATCGTGCTGGTGGTAGAGAAGACCAAGGATATCGGCATATTGAAATCCATCGGTATGACCAGTAAAAGTATAAAAAAGATTTTTACCTATCAAGGGCTAATCATCGGATTCTTAGGGACTTCCCTGGGCTTAGGAGGGGGAGTATTACTCTGCAGCCTGCTTAAAAAATACCAGTTTATCAAGTTGCCCGAGGATATTTATTATATTGACCGGTTACCCGTTGATTTGAAGCTTTGGCCGGATATAATCTTGATTATTTTGGCGGCAATGTTTATTACGTTTATTTCGACAATCTACCCCGCAGCCAAAGCGGCGCATCTTAAACCAGTCGAGGCATTGCGCTACGAATAATTTGTTAGAGGCTAAGAATATACACAGGGTTTATGAACATGGCTTAAGGCAGCTTGCGGTGTTGAATGGCCTTGAGCTGGTTATTGAAAGCGGAAAGTTCATCGCTATCATCGGCCCTTCGGGCGCAGGTAAATCGACCTTGCTGCATATTATGGGTGGCTTGGATCAGCCTTCCCGGGGCCAGGTAATGTTCGAAGGCGAAGATATCTATGGATTAAGCGATAACGCGCTTTCTAAATTAAGAAATCAGAAGATCGGATTTGTTTTTCAGTTTTACCATCTCTTATCGGAATTTACGGTATTAGAAAACGTGCTCATCCCGGCATGGATTAACTTAAAAAGCAGCCTAGAGAAGGAGCGGTCTAAGGTAGTGGCAGTCGGGTTATTGCAGCAGGTCGGTTTAAGCGATAGGTTGACCCATTTTCCCTCTCAGCTTTCCGGAGGGGAGCAGCAGAGAGTAGCGATTGTGCGCAGTCTGATTAACCAGCCCAAGCTGCTCCTTTGTGATGAGCCGACGGGGAACCTGGATTCCCGCTCCGGAAGCGAGATAATCGGCCTGATCAAGAAAATAAATTTAGAGAACCATACCGCCGTTGTTTTGGTAACGCATAACCTGGAATTAGCCAAAGCGGCAGATCGTATTTATAGCTTAAGAGACGGGATAATATTTGATTATCGATAATAAAAAAAGGGGGCATGATGAAAGTTTATATTAACGGAAGGCTTTATGAAAAGCAGGATGCCAAGATTTCGGTGTTTGATCACGGCCTGCTCTACGGAGACGGTGTTTTTGAGGGGGTGAGGGTTTATAACCGCCTGATCTTTAAGCTCAAGGAGCACCTCGACCGCCTCTATGAATCCGCGCACAGCATTATGCTTAAGATACCTCTGGGCAAGGAAGAATTTAAGCAGGCGATAATCAGGACATTAAAAATAAATAATTTCAGCGATGCTTATCTGCGTATTATCGTTACGCGCGGAGAGGGAGACCTGGGGCTTGATCCGAGGAAGTGCCGGGGCAGGGAATCCGTTATAATCATCGCGGATAAGATTGCCCTTTATCCTGCGCAGCTATATAAAGAGGGGATGAATATTATTACTGTTTCTACTACCAGGAATGCGCATGAGGCGTTGAATCCGCAGATAAAATCCCTGAATTACCTGAATAATATCATGGCTAAGATAGAGGCCACTAACTCAGGATACGAAGAAGCGCTGATGTTGAATGACCAGGGTTATGTAGCGGAGTGCACGGGGGATAATATTTTTATTAGCAAGAATAATGAGCTCTATACGCCGCCTGAATGCATGGGTGCCTTAAGCGGTGTTACCCGCGAAACAGTTTTGAAAATTGCCCAAAAAACAAAAATAATCACCCACGAGCATGTTTTTACCCGCCATGAATTATATATTGCTGATGAATGTTTTCTTACCGGCACTGCCGCAGAGATTATACCGGTGGTGAAGGTTGACGGCAGGGTGATCGGAAGAGGAAAACCCGGGGAGCTCACCCTGAAGCTGATAAAGCAGTATAGGGAATTAACTAAAAAGGAAGGGGTAGAATACTAAGATGCTTTGTGATGTCTGCGGCAAGAATCCGGCGACGGTGCATCTAACCGAAATTATCGACGAGCAGATGAACGAGCTGCATCTCTGCGAAGAATGCGCGCGCCAGAAGAGTTCACAAATGGAGTCTCAGTTTGGATTGAGCGATCTCTTGGCAGGGCTGGCGGATTTTGAGAAACCACTTAGCGAACAGGAAGCGGAATCAGCCAAGTGCCCGAACTGCCAGTTGACTTACGCTGAGTTCAAGAAGATCGGCAGGTTGGGTTGCGGGCAATGCTACACTGCTTTTAAAAAATACCTCGGCCCTCTGCTTAAAAGGATTCACGGCTCCAACATCCATTTCGGCAAATCGCCGCTTAAGGCATCGCGGGTTATTAAGAAGAAAACCGATCTTCAGGAATTACGTCTTAAATTACAGAAGGCAGTCGGCATGGAGGCTTTTGAAGAAGCGGCCAGGATCCGCGACCAGATCAAAGAACTGGAAAGGAACAAGCCGGTTGACTCTTAAAGAGGAGAAATAGCTAATTATGAAACTCAATGATTTATTGAATCATACCAGCGAATGGTTAAAAGGCACCGGGCCGCATTCCGATATCGTTATCTCCAGCCGTATCCGTTTAGCCCGTAACCTGGATAAATTCCCTTTTCCGCACTGGGCGGATAAAAAACAATCCGAGGATATATTAGAGGTAATCGAAAAAGCCAGGGAGTCTATCGGTTACCTGAGGAGTTCTACGCTTTTTAAGCTGGCGGATTTAGATGGCCTGGATAAACAGTTTTTGGTAGAGAGGCATCTTATGTCTCATGAGCATGCCCAGAAAACGGATCATAAAGCGGTGATTATCGATGATGAGGAGATCCTGGCGGTTATGATCAATGAAGAGGACCATTTACGGATGCAGCTGATGCAATCGGGTTTTAATCTTTTTGAAGCCTGGAATGCCATCAATAAGATTGACGATGCTTTTGCTAACGAGCTGTCTTTTGCTTTCTTAAGCGATTGGGGGTATCTTACGGCTTGCCCGACTAATACCGGCACGGGTATGCGCGGCTCGGTAATGTTACATCTGCCGGCGCTGGTGATGACGCAACAGATTAACCGCGTGCTGGCAGCGATCGCCAAGCTCAGTTTTACTACCCGCGGCCTATACGGTGAAGGTACCCAGGCAAGCGGAAATTTCTTCCAGATCTCCAATCAGGTTGCCTTAGGCCACAGCGAAGAGGAGATCATCGAAAATATCAACAGCCTGATCAGACAGATTATTGAACAGGAGAATCAATCCCGCGAGGCGATGCTTTCTAAGAACAGGGCGATGCTCGAGGACAGGATAAACCGCAGCCTGGCCATTTTAAAGAGCGCGCGCATAATCTCTAGCCAGGAGACCATCGAATTATTATCTATGGTGCGGCTGGGAGCTGATCTGGGGATAATTAAAGATATCGATGCCAGGAGGATTAATGAGCTGTTCATTATTACCCAGCCGGCGCATCTGCAAAAAATCGAAAATAAAAAACTTACTTCGCAGGAGAGAGACGTGAAAAGAGCGGGACTGATTCGTGACAGGCTAAACACACATTAAATCATTTTAAGGAGAGGCAAAATGTTCAATCGTTTTACGGAGAGAGCCAGGAAAGTGATTATTTTAGCGAAAGAGGAGGCCAGGCGCTTTAACCATGATTATATCGGGACCGAACATATACTCTTAGGCCTGATCCGCGAAGGGGAGGGTGTTGCTGCGGCAGTATTACAGAAGATGGGTGTTTCTCTGGAGAATATACGCCTGGAGATCGAGAAATTAGTGCAACCCGGCCCTACTACCCAGATTATCGGGGATATCCCTTTTACCCCCCGGGCAAAAAAAGCGCTGGAATTAGCTGCGGAGGAAGCGCGTTCTTTAGGGCATAATTATATCGGCACAGAGCATCTTTTATTGGGCCTGATCCGCGAAGGGGAAGGCGTGGCTTCTCAGGTGTTGTTAAACCTGGGGATGGATCTGAGCACAGTGAGGAGTGAAGTAATGGAGCTTTTGGGTTCAGCCTTGCCGGGACTCAACCAGGGCCAGCAAGCAAAAACTAAGACTCCGGCACTTGATGCCTTTGGCCGCGACCTGGCTGCCTTAGCTAAAGAGAACAAGCTCGATCCGGTGATTAATCGCCGGGCAGAAATCGAAAGAGTGATCCAGATCCTGAGCCGGCGGACGAAAAATAATCCGGTGCTATTAGGTGAAGCAGGGGTAGGCAAGACAGCAATAGTGGAGGGATTGGCCCAGGCAATCGTAGCCGGTAACATCCCTGAGGTTTTAAGAAATAAGCGGATAGTTGTTCTGGATTTAGCTTTAATGGTTGCCGGGACTAAATATCGCGGACAGTTTGAAGAGAGGATCAAAGCAGTGATGGAGGAGATCAAGCGTTCCCAGGACGTGATTATCTTTATCGATGAATTGCATACCCTGGTAGGCGCAGGCGCTGCCGAAGGCGCAATTGATGCCTCGAATATCCTTAAGCCTTCGCTATCACGCGGAGAAATGCAATGTATCGGAGCCACTACGATAGATGAATACCGCAAATATATCGAAAAGGATGCTGCGCTGGAGCGCCGGTTCCAGACGATTATGGTAGAGCCTCCTTCCGTAGAGCAGACGGTAGAGATACTGAAAGGTTTGCGCGATAAATATGAGGCTCATCACCGGGTCAACTTTAAAGATGATGCGCTAGAGGCTGCGGCAAAACTGTCAGATCGCTATATCTCCGGAAGATTCCTGCCGGATAAGGCGATCGATCTAATCGACGAGGCAGGCTCGCGCGCCAGGTTGAATGTGCTGATTGTTCCTCCGGAGATCAAGAAATTAGAGGAGCGGGTGGAGAATATCAGGAAAGAAAAAGAGGCCTATATTAAAAGCCAGGATTTTGAGAAGGCAGCTTCCTTAAGGGATCAGGAGCGGCAGGTGCGCCAGGAGTTAGAACAGCTAAACCGGGAATGGTCGCAGGCCAAAGATAAAATGCGCCCGGAAGTAACAGAGGAGGATATCGCCAAAATTGTTTCGCAATGGACCGGGATTCCCTTAATCAGGCTGGAAGAAAAAGAGAGCGAGAAGCTCTTAAAGATCGAAGAGGAATTACATAAGCGCGTAGTCGGCCAGGAGGAGGCAATCTCGGCGATTGCTCATGCGGTCAGGCGTTCGCGCGCAGGGATTAAAGACCCCAAGAGGCCGATCGGCTCTTTTGTTTTCTTGGGCCCTACTGGCGTAGGGAAGACGCTTTTGGCGCGCGTTTTGGCGGAGTTTATGTTTGGCGACGAAAATGCGCTGCTGCAGCTGGATATGTCAGAGTATATGGAAAAATTCAACGTATCGCGTCTTATCGGGGCCCCCCCGGGATATGTGGGTTACGAAGAGGGTGGCCAGCTTACGGAAAGAGTAAGGCGCCGCCCTTACGCGGTGATATTGTTAGACGAGATCGAGAAGGCCCATCCGGATGTTTTTAATTTATTGCTTCAGGTATTAGAGGATGGCCGGCTCACCGACAGCTTCGGCAGAAAGGTAGATTTCAGGAATTCGGTGGTAATCATGACCTCTAATGTCGGCGCGGAGTTAATCCGTAAAGCAGGCTCTTTAGGATTTAAGAGCCAGAAAGAGGAACTTACCTACCAGGATATGAGAGAGAAACTCCTGGAGGAGGTCAAGCGCACTTTTAAGCCAGAGTTTTTAAACCGGGTGGACGATATTATTGTCTTCAGGCAGCTCTCTAAGGAGAACCTGGAACACATTATAGATATAGAAATAGGCTATGTGGTAGAAAGGCTGCGCGAGCAGAATATCATTTTGGAAGTGGATCAACAGGCAAAAGACTTCCTGATTGAAAAGGGTTTTGATCCGGTATTCGGAGCCAGGCCGCTAAAGAGGACTATCCAGAGATTCCTGGAAGATCCGCTGGCCTCAGAGTTGATTTCTAAAAAATTTAAAGAAGGCTCTAAGATCAAGGTTACCCGTAAAAACGAGGAGCTGGTTTTTGAATGATCGTTAATTTCCTGGAAAACCTGGGTAGAAAATTTATCTCCTTGCTTTATTTCCTGGGTGGTCTAGGAAATTTGATCCTGCAATCTTTTTTCTGGCTGCTAATCCCTCCGTATAAAAAAGAACGCATATTTGAACAGGCGCAGAAAGCCGGAGCGGATAGCCTTCCCTTAGTCTCCCTGGTAGCATTTTTTATCGGCGTAATTTTAGCCCTGCAGACTGCCGTCTTGATGCAGCGTTTAGGCTCGGAGATGTATATTGCCAGCATCGTAGCGCTCTCTCTGGTCAGGGAGTTAGGCCCGGTTATCACCGCATTGGTAATTGCCGGTAGGGTAGGTGCAGCTATAGCTGCCGAGATCGGGACAATGCAAGTTACTGAACAGATAGACGCCCTGGAGACATTAGCGACTAATCCGGTGAAATACCTGGTTGTCCCCCGTTTGATCGCCTTAAGCATTATGCTGCCGCTGTTGACCCTCTATGCGGATTTAATCGGTATCTTCGGCGGATACCTGATCTGCGTGTATAAGTTAGGTATTAGCTCGAGCCTTTATATAAGCATTACCTTTAATAATTTACTTTTTAAAGATCTATTTACCGGATTATTGAAGACCGTCTTTTTCGGGATGATTATCGCCTGGGTCAGTTGTTACGAGGGTTTTAGCGTAGAAGGGGGCGCAGAGGGCGTAGGCCGTGCCACTACCCGGGCAGTAGTTACTTCTTTTATCCTGATCATCGTCGCAGACTGTTTCTTCACAGCTTTATTTTATTTTATTTTCCCATGATCGATATCCTGAACCTCAGTAAGTCTTTTAATAACTTTAAAGTTCTGAATAATCTCAGCCTTAGGATCGAGCATGGTTCTACCTGCGTGATTATCGGACGCTCAGGCTGCGGTAAGAGTGTCTTACTCAAACACATTGTGGGGATCTTAAGGCCGGATAGCGGAAAAGTAATGATCAACGAAAAGGATATTACAGAGCTGGATAGCAGTGAGCTGGATAAAGTAAGGATGAAGATCGGTATGGTTTTTCAGGGTGGAGCCTTGTTTGATTCCTTAAGCGTGGCGGACAATGTCGGCTTTAGCCTGATTGAACATCAGAACTTAGGAAGAAGAGAGCTGTTGGATAGAATCGAAGAGGCGTTATCCTTAGTGGGTTTAGACGGTATTGGAAATCTTATGCCGGTAGAGCTTAGCGGCGGGATGAAGAAACGCGTGGCTTTAGCCCGGGCGATCTGTATAAAACCGGAAATCATCCTTTATGACGAACCGACAACCGGCGTTGACCCGATCACTGCCGATGGTATCAATGAACTTATCCGCAGTCTGCATGACAAGTTAAAAGTTACCTCAATCGTAGTTACCCATGATATGAAAAGTGCCTATAGAATTGCCGATAGAATTGCGATGCTGTATCAGGGCAGGATCATTGTCGAGTCTAGCCCTGCTGAGATTCAGGATACTGCTGAGCCGGTAGTGCATCAGTTCATCAATGGTTTAGCCAAAGGACCGATAACCGAGACATTAAGTCATTCTCGCTAAATGGAGGAGAAAAAATGATATTTGGAAAAAGCAAATCAGAATTAAAGGTAGGTATCTTTGTTTTTATCGGTCTGGTAATCTTAGTCATTTTTATTCTGTTAATCGGTGATTTTAAAACCTGGAGTTCGCGATACCGCATTAATTTTATCTTTAACTTTGCTAATGGCGTAAAGATAGGCGCTCCGGTGCGCTATGCAGGCGTAGACGTAGGAGAGATAAGCGGCATAAAATTGATTTTTGTCCCGCAGGAAGAGAGGAGCAAAGTACAGATTATCGGCTGGGTGAAAAATGGCGTGGTTATCCCGACTGATTCTACGGTTTGGGTAAATACCCTGGGTCTTTTGGGAGAAAAATATATTGAAGTTATGCCAGGCAAGGATTATAGCCTCTGTCTCAAAGAGGGAGGTACCTTAGTCGGTACGGACCCTATACCTATGCAGGAAGTCGGACAATTAGCCAAAAGCATCGGAGATGCTATAGACGCCACCCTGGTGAAGATCAAAAATGGGGAGGGCACGGTAGGCAAGCTTATTTCAAGCGATGAGATTTATAACCAACTGGAAGCGCTTGTTACTGATATCCGTAAGAACCCCTGGAAGCTTTTCATCAAAACTAAAGAAAAAAAGTAAAACCAGCATTAAATGAAAACCAAGACTATTTTTAGCTGTCAAAATTGCGGTTATCAGTCCCCTAAATGGCTGGGCAAATGCCCTGATTGCTCTAGCTGGAATTCTTTTGTGGAGGAGGATTATCTGGCGCCTTCATCAAAGGCCAACCAGAAAAGCGCTTTATATAAGGAGGGACCGGTATTATTAAAAGACGTCAATATTAAGGAAAGCAGCCGGTTTAAGACCGGGATACTGGAATTAGACCGGGTTTTGGGGGGAGGGATTGTTAGCGGTTCGGTAATCCTGATCGGCGGTGATCCGGGGGTAGGCAAATCTACAATCTCCCTGCAGGTTTCTAATCAGTTGACTAAACAAGGGCGCACGGTACTTTATGTCAGCGGAGAAGAGTCGGTAATGCAGACAAAGCTGCGCGCCAGACGCCTGGGCCAGTCGCAGGAAGGCAACCTTTATATCGTTAACCAGACAGACCTCTCGTTGATCGTCGAGTATGTTAAAAAGATCAATCCCGAGGTAGTGATTATTGATTCAATACAGGTAGTCTTTGAGCCGGGGTTAAGCTCAGCTGCGGGTAGTGTCAGCCAGGTCAGAGAGTGCGCGGGGGTGCTTACCCAGCTGGCTAAGACCACCGATACATCCATATTTATTATCGGCCACGTTACCAAGGAGGGTACGTTGGCCGGCCCGCGGGTCTTAGAGCATATTGTGGATACCGTGCTCTATTTTGAAGGGGATCGTTTTGCGATCTACCGGATCCTGCGCGCGGTAAAAAACAGGTTCGGCTCAACTAATGAAATCGGCGTATTTGAAATGAGCGCAGGCGGACTGCAGGAAGTAAAAAACCCTTCAGAGATATTTTTATCAGAGCGGCCCAGAGAGGTTTCCGGCTCAGTAGTAGTTTCTGTTGTAGAGGGCAGCCGGCCGCTTCTGGTAGAAATACAATCGTTAGTCAGTAAATCTAATTTCGGTTATGCCCGCAGGCGCTCTCAGGGTTTTGATTTTAACCGCTTAAGCCTTCTGGTAGCGGTCTTAGAAAAGAGGATAGGTTTACATCTTGAATCCGAAGATATCTTTCTGAACGTAGCCGGAGGGATTAAAATTGAGGATCCGGCAGCGGATTTGGCGGTAGCAGTGGCAGTAGCTTCGGCATTTCGCGAACAAGCGGTAATGGCCGATGCGGTAGTATTAGGTGAGGTTGGTTTAGCCGGAGAGATCAGAAGCATTTCTCAGGCTACCCTGCGTATCAACGAAGCGGCTAAGCTCGGTTTTAAGCATTGCCTCCTGCCCAAGAATAATTGTAAAAACCTGCACTATCCTAAGGAGGCAATAGAGTTGGTGCCTGTTTCTACTTTGCGGGAGTCATTGGATGTTTTATTAAGCCTGTCTTCGCGGCAGGCAGGGAGGTAAATAATGAATTTATTATCCGTACGTATTCTTTTTATCTTAGGGGGTATGATTGTCGGCTATCAGGCGCTTCATTCCATAGACGCAGCTATCCTTGGCGCTTTTTTAGGACTTCTCTGCAGTTTAGTCGTTATAACCTTAGAGATCGGTATGCGTAAGGTATCGACGCGCGGGCTTTCCAGTGCGGTATTCGGCCTTATTTTAGGCCTGATTATGGCGAAGTTAGTAGTAGATGCCCTTACGCTTATTACGATTTCTTCTTCTACTTTATCCATCATCAAGGTCACGCTGACGATGCTTTTTTGTTACCTGGGCATGGCAATAGCTTTGCGCGGCAAAGATGAATTTAACGTTATCATTCCTTACGTAAGATTGCGCCGGCAGGACCAAAGCGAGGAGGTAATTGTAATTGACACCAGCGTTATCATTGACGGCCGTATCGTCGATATCTTCAAGAGTAAATTCATAGAGGGGAAAATCGTAATCCCTAAATTTGTTTTAAAAGAATTACAGCAGGTAGCGGATTCAACCGAGCCGATGAAACGCCAGAGGGGTAAGAGGGGCTTAGAAATTCTTACCACTATCCAAAAGGAATTCGGGGTGAACATGGACCTACATGAGGAAGAGTTCCCTGAGATTGCTGAGGTTGATGCCAAGCTGGTCAAGCTGGCCAAGGTTTTAGAGGCCAAGATATTAACCGTGGATTTTAATCTTAACCGTATCGCTACCCTGCAAGGCATTAAAGTGCTTAATATCAATGAATTGGCCAATGCCTTAAAGCCGGTTGTCTTTCCCGGAGAGCAGCTGGAAGTCAAACTGATTAAAGAAGGTAAAGAGCATAACCAGGCCGTAGGGTACCTCGATGACGGCACGATGGTTGTAGTGGAGGACGGACGCAGGCTTATCGGCCAAGAGTTAAGAGTCGTGGTTACCTCTGTCCTGCAGACTCAGGCAGGCAGGATGATTTTCGCTAAAAAATTATAGAGAAACAGTATGTCGGTTACCGCTATAGTGCTGGCAGCAGGCCGGGGACTGAGGCTGAAATCTCGCATTGCCAAACCCCTGGTTAAAATCAAGGCAAGGCCGATTATTATCTATTCTCTGTTGACCCTCAGTAACCACTCCGGGATCAAAGATATTATTGTTACGGCTAATTCTTTAAACTACCGGGATATCGCTAGGACTATAAAACAGTACCGGATTAAAAAGATCAGGGCAGTAGTTTTAGGCGGCAAAGAACGGCAGGACTCGGTGCTTAAGGCTCTTCGGGCAGTGGATAAGGATACTGACTTAGTTTTGATCCATGATGCCGTGAGACCCTTTATTGACGGCCAACAGATTTCTAACTTAATCAAGGAAGCAGAAAAATCGCAGGCAGCCATCCTGGGAGTGCCGGTGAAAAATACGATTAAGGAAGCTAAAGGTAGCCATTCGGCAGGTAAAAAAAAGTTTGTCGTCAGAAAAACATTAGATAGAAGCAGGCTATGGGAGATCCAGACCCCGCAGGTATTCAGTAAAAGTCTGATCTCAAAGGCCTACGCTAAGTTTGGAGACCTCTCAGTAACTGACGACGCGATGTTGGCTGAGAAGTTAGGCGCTACGGTTAGTCTGGTCGAAGGTGCGTATAGTAATATCAAGGTTACTACTTGCGAAGATTTGATAATTGCAGAAGCAATATTAACCAAGGGTAGATGTAAAGGGTCTTTAGGTTAACTCACCCTATACCTATACCTCTACCTATACCTAGTTTTTATGATAAGAATAGGCATAGGTTACGATATCCACCGCTTAGTCCCCGGCAGGAAGTTATTCTTAGGAGGGATCAGGATTCCTTTTAAGTACGGTTTGTTGGGGCATTCTGACGGAGATGTGCTTTTGCATGCGCTCTGTGATGCCATCCTGGGCGCTTTGGGCCAGGGGGATATCGGAGAGCACTTTCCCGATAATGACCCTAAATATAAAGATATCTCCAGCTTAAAATTATTAAAACAGGTCGTCGGCCTGCTTGACAGGAGGAATTTTCGGGTTGTTAACTTGGATACCATCGTTATTACCGAGGAGCCCAAATTATTACCGTATAAAGCAAGGATCCTCAAGGGCATTGCCAGGGTGCTGAAGGTTAAAGAAAGTTACCTTAATATCAAAGCCAAGACTAATGAAGGATTAGGCGCAATCGGAAAAAAACAGGCGATTGCCTGTTATGCCGCAGCTACTATAATTTCCAAGGAGGGTAAGCGATGATCTGCTTAGTCGATATACTGGGTATATTTTTAATTTCAGTTATCTTAATAATTATTCTGGCTGCTCTCATTTTCCGGCAGGAGATCAAATCTGCCTTGGCGCGCGATCCAGCGGCCAAGGGCTTTCTGGAGGTTTTATTGCTTTATCAGGGCCTGCATGCTTTAATCGGCTACCGTATCGCCCACGTTTTTTATCAACTGCGTTTGTTTTTATTGGCTCGTTTAATCAGCCAGTTCGCAAGGTACCTTACCGGCATTGAGATACATCCGGGCGCCCGGATTGGCCGAAGTTTTTTTATTGATCATGGTATGGGCGTGGTGATCGGAGAGACGGCGGTGATCGGGGATAATGTGCTGCTTTATCAAGGCGTAACCTTAGGAGGCACCGGCATAGAGAAAGGTAAACGACATCCGACTATCGGCAATAATGTAGTCATCGGAGCAGGGGCGAAGGTATTGGGGAATATTAATGTCGGAGACAACTCATATATCGGCGCAAACGCCGTAGTAATCAAGGATGTCCCCGCGAATTCTACGGTGGTAGGTGTGCCGGGGAGGATAACCAGACAAGACGGTAAAAAAATCGATATCAATTTAGACCATATCCATATACTCGACCCGATCATGCAGTCAATCGAGGAGCTTGAAAAAAGGATTAATAAATTAGAGAACAAATAGTATATTCATGCCTATTTCTATATATAATTCCCTTACCAGAGAGAAAGAACCCTTCCAGCCGTTAAATCCGCAGGAGATTAAAATGTATGTCTGCGGCCCGACCGTCTATGACCTGCCGCATATCGGCCACGCCCGCAGCGCTTATATATTCGATGTTATAAGAAGGTATCTTGCCTATAAAGGCTACAAAGTAAAATTTGTCAGGAATGTTACTGATGTAGATGACAAGATAATCGAGAAAGCCCGGCTGGAGTTTAAAGGGGAAGATTTAAAAACCGGAGTAAAGAAAGTGGCGGATAAATATCTTGGTTTGTATCACAGCGCTTTAAAAGATCTCGGTATAGGTATTGCTGGTTCTGATATCGTCGAACCAAAAGCCAGTGAATATATCCCCAAAATGATTGAGTTCATCCAGCGCCTGATCGATCAAGGGGCGGCCTATGCCGTGAGGGGGGATGTCTATTTTGATATTACTCAAGCGAGGAATTACGGTAAATTGTCAAATCAGTCTTTAGATAAGATGGAGGCAGGCTCAAGAGTTTCTCCCACAGAAAATAAAAAAAATCCTTTAGATTTCGCCCTCTGGAAATCAGCGAAAGAAAATGAGCCATTCTGGGAAAGCCCCTGGGGAAAGGGCAGGCCCGGTTGGCACATAGAGTGTTCGGTAATGAGTTCGCATATCTTAGGGGATGAGTTTGACATACACGGTGGAGGGATAGACCTGATCTTCCCGCATCATGAAAACGAGATCGCCCAGTCTGAAGCTGCCGGTTGTAAATTCGCCAGATTCTGGATCCACCATGGTCTTCTGACCATCAACGGCCAGAAGATGGCTAAATCGCTGGGGAATTTTATTAGCGTAGAAGATTTCATGCGGAAATACCATGATGCGGATCTGCTGAAACTTTTCTTTTTGTCTGCGCGCTATTCGCACCCG
>Ga0172375_10000325_pt1 | contig 76064 bp, 51 predicted proteins | sample LakKiv1m_FD_114537 | JGI IMG/M metagenome (GOLD analysis project Ga0172375, IMG submission 114537) | Freshwater microbial communities from Kabuno Bay, South-Kivu, Congo - kab_092012_11.1m | ecosystem: Environmental > Aquatic > Freshwater > Lake | place: Democratic Republic of the Congo... | reverse complement strand
CATGTCGTGCAAACCGCCATCTGTGGTTTTAACTTCCCACGTTAAGCCCGTGACGTTGTCTTTAACACAATTCCAACTGGTTGCTGAAGCTGAAAGCGTTGCCCCTGAATCGCTGATTTTGGTAAAGCTAAAACCCGCATGACCGTCAGAATCATCATTTTTGGTTGCGTCACGTCCAACTTGTGCATCTTGATTCGGAAAATCATGGATTGGACACGTTAAACCGTTGGTGGAATTATCTGAACAGGTTGTGATGCCTGTGTCGTTGAGCGTGGATTTTTCGCCCTGTTTAGGTGTTGCGGTAATCACGCTGCTGCTAGCAAAGCTGCCGTTAGTGTTTTCAGCGGTCACGACGAAATAGTATTTTTTACCGTTGATTAAATTGTTGATCACAGCAGGATTGGTTTGATTAGTAAGCAATGTTGAGCCGTTGCTTTTTTCACAATCGAGTGGGCTTTTTAATGATGTTGTGGTGTAACAAACGCTTTGCGCTGAAATCGTCGCTAATTTTTTCCACGATAAGGTCACTTGTGTATCGCCAGCGTTTGCGGTGACTTTTAAAAATGCAGCGGTTGTTGGGTCAGATTCTGCTTTGAATTCAGCTAAATTGTTAATGTCATCTTCATCAAAATCAAGCAGTGCATCTTTAGCATCTTCGGGATTTAAACCGTATTTTATTTCCCATTCGTCGGGCATTCCGTCGTGGTCGGTATCCGCTACGGGTGTTTCTGCAATCAACCAAATATAAGGGGTAGGAACTTGATAACTGAGTTGTAGCGAAATCGATTTGAAAGAATTTTCTCCCTCCGCGCCTAAAACCTCTAACTCGAGGGTTTTATTCGCCATATCATTGGCAAACGTCAAATTGAAATCGTTATTTTCGTCAAGCATCACGGTTGTTTCATTGATTTTTACGCCGTTAGCTTTTGTACCTGTTTCATTATTGATGACATTTCCATTGATAGCGAATTGCGGCAAATAACGAACATTTTTAATCACTTTTGATTTTTCAACGGTTTGCGTGTGCGCTGAAATAGTGAGCGTTCCTTTTTTGCCATACAGATTTTCTAGCGTAGGCATTTCAAACAAAATCACGCCATTTTCAGGCTTTCCAGAGAACAAATTAAGTGTTTCGCCTTCAACGTCAAACGAAACATCAACTTGTTCAAAAGCAACATTCACCCCACCTTCTTTAACGGTTGATTTCGTTAAATCGAGTTTTGTAAATTGCCCAGCGGTTAAATTTTTAGGTGCATTTTGTACCGATAAAATCGCCGCGCTTGAATTATGTGTGACATTAAGCGCATCAAAAACGGTGGGGGCAAAGTTTTTTTGAAAATGGGCAGCAAAGCCGAATGTGTCAACGCCATCGATATTAACCGCATATTTTTTTGTCATCGAGGTAGCAGGATAAAAACAAACTTTTTGAAAAGTATTGGCTTTATCGCCTTGATATTTGCCCAAATAACCATTGGAAACTGTCCATTGATAAAAGGTTTGTGCTTTTTTATCTTGCGTTGCCGTAACACTTAAAACGCGAGCATTTTCGCCACATTGCCCCGCTTGTGGTTTTTCGATCGAAATATCAGTTATGTTAATCGGTGTGGCTTTAAGGTCGTGATTTACCTGATTAACGCTTTTCCCAATTGATGCTGACAAAATGTTGTCAAGATTCACGGCTTCAGGTGCATCAAAACCTGCGCTGTTGTGCAAATAGGCTTTATCGTATTTCGCCACTACGCGATCTAAAATCAATAAGGCTTCGTAAGTGGTTAAATTTTTAGTTGGATTCAAATTTCCTGACGCATCACCAACAATAATGCCTTGTGCCACAGCGGTACTAAAATAATTTTCTGCCCACGATGCAAGGTCTTTTTTATCTTTAAAACGCGCTAGGTTATTGGTGTTTGTAACTGGAATGTTAAATCCCTGCAAAACCATTTTTAAAAATTCTTGCCGTGAAACGTAATCAAGCGGACGAAATAAATTATTTTCACGAGTTATCACGGTTTGACTAGCACTGCCGCGATAATAAGCTAGTCGTAAAAGTGCGTTGTAATAATCACTGTTTTCATTCACATCGCCGAATGGATTGAGATAATCGCTCATGTCTTTATCAAAATCTGGCGTGGTGTGAATTAAAAGTCTGTCGAGTAAAACGGTGGCATCAGCGCGTGAAAACGCGCTGTCATTGATATTTTCAAAAAGTTTTAATTTTTGAATAACAGGGTCTGTTGCTAACAAATCTTTGACATCTGCTTGCACAGGATTGGCTAAAACAAACAACAGCGAAGCGATTGAAAGACTGATTTTTTTGTATTGAAAGGAATGTGATTTGAAATCATGGGAATGTTCTCATTAGTCGTTAGTAAAATGGCGTTAATTCAAGTAATTGATGTTTAAACGCTACATCCCCTATTTTTTCCTCGTTCAATAGCTTTATACAGTCTTAAATACAGTTCTAATGATTCTCCTCTTGTAATTTGATTGCTTCCTGTTGACATTCGATTATTTGAAATAACGTCCGTTTTGTACAAGTTTTTCACAAAAGGTAAGGCTTTAGCATCAAAACCGTTTTCTTTTTTGATAATACTAATCGCTGCTTTTTGAACATTTTTGTTCACACATGAATAGTATTCATCACCGAAGGCTTTTTTTAGTAGTTCGTCTAATAAGAAAAATACATTCCGATTTGCAATCAACGGTTCTTCACCAAGTGAACCATAAATCGAGGCATAACTTTTTTCAGAATCGAGTTTTGTTTTTTTGATGATTTGCTTGAGCGTATTCAAAAATTCTTCTGCTTTAATCCGCTCATTTGCTCCGAATTTTTCGGGTTCATCTACGGCATCCCAATTTTGCGCGGGGAATTTAAAGCCTTTCACTTCCAAATCATGCAGATAAGGGTAGTAACGAGAATTTGAAGGAAAATCAGAAAAACGCTCTACTTTTTTGAATGTGTTGTTGAAGGTGAGTGTTGTGTCTTTAGCTTTAGCTCTATCTAAAGCTACAATTTGTCCTGTAGTATTCAATAAAAGTACAGTAGCTTCAGCTGGTACAGTCAATTTAGATAACCCACTAGCTGCTTTGTGGAGAGACTCTGATAAAGTGACATCAACTTTCATGCCAGAATCAAGAAGTACATCAATGGTTGTGAAAACACACGCTTTAATTATCTCTTTTACATCATCTTTTTTTGTGATGGCTGTTGCAAATGTTTGTGAGTATTTGATCACTATATTTGGTGTAGATTTAATGTATTCAGAAATTACATTGCTAACAACTAACGATGTTAATTTATCTGCCCAGTCAATACCGATGTTTAAATAATTAAACATTCGTGCCGTATTACTGGATTGAGTCACAACCATTTTTCCGCCATTTGGAACAATGATTTCTGCAATTGATGTTTTACGGGTGGTATTTCCGCCTTCATTTCTTGCGTCATACCAAACGTATTCGCTAGTCACGGCGTGATATAAATTAGTTGAGCCTTTCCAAGTTGCCTCAACCAAACTGCTAGTGGGTCTTGCACCGAGCAGTTGTTCAAAACGAATTAACTTATTGTTTTTGTCATAGATTTCTAACGAAGCGTCAGCATAATTTCTAACAAAAAAATTACAATTTTTTAAAACGGTATCGCCATTTCGATTAAGTGAATCTTGACACCCATCCACAATGAAAGTGCGATTAACAGCTAAAATTTTGGGTGGTTCGCTTTCGCTGGCTATCGAACTCATCGGCAAAGCCACACTTAAACCAATCAAAAACAAACAAGCTAAATGATGATTTTTGCTTATATTGTTATTTGTAACTGTTTCAAATTTAACATTTTTTAACATAATTTTAGTCTCCCCGTATTGGGTTTGAAATCGATTGCATAATCGAGAGCTTGAAAATAAAACGAACGCGCGAATTGTAGCTTGATTCAATTTAATGCTTAATTTTTTCGTGACGATCACCACAAAAAATGTGAAATTAGTTCGCTCAAGTAGCAAGCTGCAATTGTTCAGGCTACACTGCCAAACGGTTGCATTTAATTTTTATAGTGAGGTGTTTATGTCGTTACCTGATATTTTGTTTATTACCTCAGGTTTATTGGTATTGGCGATGACTGCTGCGAGTATTTGTCGTCATCTCCCCATTCCTTATACCGTTTTGCTAGTTATCTTAGGTTTATTAGTCAATTATTTTGCTGATGACATAGACATTTTAAAACTGCATGACTTTAAAAATGTTCAACTCACACCCGATTTAGTGATTTTCATTTTTTTGCCAGCGTTAGTGTTTGAATCAGCGTTATCACTTGACGCAAGGGCATTATTAAAAAATATCGTGCCGATTTTAATGCTCGCTATTGTTGGAATGCTGATTTCAGTTGCGTTGGTTGGTGTTGGCATTTGGTGGTCACTGGGCTTACCGATAGTCATTGCGTTGTTATTTGGCAGCTTAATTTCAGCAACAGACCCTGTTGCTGTTGTCGCACTTTTTAAGGAATTAGGCGTTTCACGACGTTTAAATATCCTTGTTGAAGGCGAATCCTTGATGAATGATGCGACCGCTATCGTTTTATTTAATATCTTGCTGTTGATGCTAACCGCCAGTCATTTTTCATTCACTGATGGAATGCAAGCTGTTGAGCGATTTTGTATTGTTTTTTTAGGTGGGATATTAGTCGGCATGGTCATTAGTATTGCAATCAGTGAATTGCTCGTGCGTTTATATCATGGCAATGAAAGCATTCCTGTCGTTTTATCGCTTGCTATCGCATACACCAGTTTTATTGCTGCCGAACATGAATTACACGTTTCAGGCGTTATGGCGGTTTTATCAGCAGCAATTTGTCTAAACATTTTCGGTTTAAGTCGGATGTCAAAACGAACCATCGAAAATATCCATACGACCTGGGAATTTGTCGTGTTAATTTTTAATTCCTTGTTGTTTGTTTTAATTGGTTTATCGGTTGATTTGATGGAATTAGCCTCATATTGGCAACCCATTTTATGGGCGGTACTTGCGGTTTATGTTGCACGCGCAGTGGGCGTTTATTTTTTGGTACCTGTTACAACACGTCTTTTTGCACTCGAAAAAATTGGTTTAGCAGAACAACACATTATGTGGTGGGGCGGTTTAAAAGGCGGGCTTGCTATTGCAATCGTGTTATCAGTGCCTGATTCATTGCCTGAAAAAAAATTACTCGTTGTTTTAACGTTAGGCGTAGTGCTTGTGTCTTTACTTTTGAATGCTTCAACTATTCGTTCATTGATGCACTTTTTAAAAATGGATTTACTGGTAAAACACGAACAAGGCGAATTAAAACAAGGAATGCAACGAGTGTATCAATCTGTTGATAAGGTTTTGCAGGGTTTTACGCAGTTAAATTTGCTCGAACCTAAATTAGAAGCGCAAGTCGCGTTTAAATTGCATCAAACTTTAGGTGCAGATGAAATTTCGTTGTCAGATGAGCAATTGATGCGTCAAGCGCATTTGCACGCAATTCGCGCTGAAGCGCAAGAAATTGAACATTTGTATGATATTGGGCTAGTTAATTACTATACGCTCGTGACATTTAAAGATATTTTGCGTGTTGATCAAAAACATAGCGGCGATTATTTGAAAAATACAGGCGTAGGTTGGGTGCAACCAACTTATGTTTTAGATGTAGAAAAAATGATTATTCGCATTTTAAGTCGCAGTTATTGGACGCAAGGTTTATTACTGCGTTATCAAACCAGCCGTTTTGCAAACAAAATTCTGCACGATATTGCAGGGATTTTAATGGCACACAAAAGCCTTGAAGCGATTGAAAAAATGGTTGCTGAAGGATTCAATGAACAATTGGTCGCACCGCTCAAAGCCATTTATGAACAACGTTTGCAACGCCGACAAGACCGTTTGCTGTATTTCAGCACTAATTACCCGCTGTTTTATCAGCAGTACGAGGCGTTTATTTTTCACAAAGTAGCATTGCGTTTTGCTTTGAAATTAGTACATCAAAGTCATGAAGACGGAATTATTAGTGCAAAAGTTTTCGCGCTAATCAGTAAAAAATTAGCGAGTTCTTTAAAAGAACTGGATTCATTTAAGATTTCTTTGCACACAGGCGAGCGGCAAGATTGGATTACTAAAGTCCCATTATTTCAAGATTTGCCCGTTGATTTTTTGAAAAGTATGGCGAGTAGAGCCACTTATGTGAATTTCTTGCCTAACGATGTCATTTTTGATCAAGGTAACAATTCCAACTCACTCTACATTATCACCAGTGGCATAGCTGAAATTTTCACCACAAATGAAAGTGGCAGTGAACAAATTTCGAAACTTAGCGAGGGCGAATTGATTAGCAAATACACGCTTTCTCATGTAATTACGTTCAAAGTGGTGGCAAAAACTTTTGTGACCTGTTTATGTTTAACAGAGCATGACATTTTCCAATTTTCTTTCGAAAATTCAGATTTTAGTCAACGCTTGCAACAATTAAAAAACTAACACTCTAATTTTTGAAGCGAGATGAACACAAAATCATCTCGTTTCATTGCGTTGTGAAAATTTTTGCACTACAACATAAAAAATCGGTGTCAACAGCAAACCGAAAAACGTTACGCCAATCATGCCGCTAAAAACGGTCATCCCTAAAATATGACGTGACTCCGCACCCGCACCTTGTGAAGAGACCAGCGGAAACACGCCCATAATAAACGCAAACGAAGTCATTAAAATTGGACGTAACCGCAACCGAGAAGCCTCAAGGGTTGCATCAATGAGTTTTAACCCTTGTTCTTGCCGATGTTTTGCAAATTCAACAATTAAAATCGCATTTTTACTCGCCAGTCCGACCAAAACAATAAAACCCACTTGCGTGAAAATGTTGTTGTCTGAATCACTTAGCCAAGTTCCAAGCATTGCCGACAAAATACACATCGGCACAATTAAAATAATCGCTAGCGGCATTGCCCAACTTTCAAATTGTGCTGCCAGAGCTAAAAAGACGAACACCACACTCAATGCAAATATCATCATCGAAACATCGCCTGCCATGATTTGTTGCAAACTCATTTCTGTCCATTCAAAACCAAAACCACGCGGTAAATTTTCATCGAGCAGTTTTGTCATGATGTTAATTGCATCGCCTGAACTGACATTTGGTAAAGTCGCGCCGTTAATATCAGCGGCAGGATACATGTTGTAGCGAATAATGCGGTCAGGTTGCGTGACTTGTTCAATTTTCATAAACGAAGCGAGCGGTACAATGTCGCCTGATTTATTTTTGGTTTTTAATTCCAAAATATCATCAGGTTGCATTCTAAAAGTTGAATCAGCTTGCGCGACAACTTGATAAGTTCTGCCAAATAAATTGAAATCATTGACATACATTGAACCCAAATAAATTTGCAAGGTATCAAACACATCTTTTAACGATAAATTCAGCGTTTTAGCGTGCAAGCGGTCAATATCGAGAAAAAGTTGCGGCACACTTGCTTTAAACGTAGACATGATACCGACTAAACCTTGTTGTTGATTGGCTTGTGCAATCAACTCTTGCGTCACTTTTTGTAATTCTTGCGAACCTGCATTACTGCGGTCTTGCACTTGCAATTTAAAACCACCTACCGCGCTCATACCGCGAATTGGCGGCGGCGCAAATACGTTAATTTGTGCTTCTTTAATTTGTGATAACCGTTGCGAAAGATTTTTGATAATGTCATTAGCGTGCAAATTTTCTTTGCCAGCGCGATTTTCAAAACTGTCTAAACGCGCAAACATCGTCGCAGTATTCGATTGCGTTGAACCCGATAAAATCGAAAAACCTGCATACGCATTAACGTGTTTTACGCCTTGCGTTTCTTGGGTAATTTGGCTGGCTTTTCGGACAACTTCTTCTGTTCTCGCAAATGAAGCCGCATCAGGTAACTGCACATTTAAAATCAAATAACCTTGGTCTTGCGACGGAATAAAACCCATTGGCACAGATTTAAAAAGTGCGTAATTCAAACCGTTTAAACCTACATAAAGCACTAAAACGACGGCACTGAAACGAATTAAACGTGAAATCAAGCGGCTGTATTGATTACTGAAAAAATCAAAGAAACGATTAAATCGTGAGAAAAACCACCCCAATAATTTATTCATAATTCGAGTGAAAAAATCGGGATTGTGATGCGCTCTGTCGAGCAGTAACGCGCATAACGCTGGACTTAATGTTAGTGAATTAAACGCTGAAATTACCGTTGAAACGCTGATAGTGAGCGCGAATTGTTTATAAAACGCACCTGAAACCCCTGAAATAAAAGCGGTTGGCACAAACACCGCAACTAACACTAACGCGGTTGCAATAATTGGCGTAACAACTTCGCTCATCGCTTTGCGCGTGGCTTCTTTAGCGTTCATGCCTTCGGAAATATGACGTTCAACATTTTCAACTACCACAATCGCATCATCGACCACAATCCCGATTGCTAGCACTAAACCAAATAAAGACAAGGTATTAAGCGAAACGCCCAATCCTGCCATGACGGCAAATGTGCCAATTAACGAAACGGGAACGGCAAGTAACGGAATAATGGTGGCTCGCCAATTTTGCAAAAAAATCACTATCACTAAAACGACCAGTCCCAATGCTTCAAACAACGTATGTACCACCGCATCAATGGATTGCTGAACAAAAACTACCGTGTCATAAACCAGCAAATAATCCATACCTTCTGGAAAATTTTGTTTCAGTTTTTCCATTTCACGTTCAACGGCTTTTTTCGTTTCGAGCGCGTTTGAACCTGGTAATTGAAAAAGTGCAAGACCAACCGTTGCTTGTCCGTCGAGTAATAATTTTGAGTTGTAATCTTTCGCGCCAAGTTCAATTCGCGCCACATCTTTTAAGCGTGTGATTTGTCCATCTGCGCCTTGTTTAATCACAATTTCGCCAAATTGTTCAGGCTGTTTTAATCGCCCTGTGGTCGTCACCGTATATTGAAACGCGCTACTTTCTTGCGTAGGTTGTTGACCCACAACGCCTGCGGCAACTTGCACATTTTGTTCACGCACAGCGTTCACGACTTCGGTAGCGGTTAAATTCAGCGAGGCAATTTTTTGCGGATTGAGCCACAAACGCATACTGTAATCACGTCCGCCAAAGAGCATAATTTCACCCACGCCTGAAACACGCGACAACACGTCTTTGATTTGAAGTGACGCATAATTACTTAAATAAACGCTGTCATAACGATTATTTGGCGAAACCAAATTCACCACCAAACTCAAATCAGGACTGCGTTTTTTGACGCTAATCCCTTGTTTTCTGACTTCTTCAGGTAATTTGGGTTCAGCCAGTGCAACGCGGTTTTGTACTAAAACTTGCGCTTTATCAAGATTGGTTCCCGATTTGAACGTAATCGTCAGAGCCAGTGAGCCGTTATTGGTCGATTGTGAAGACATATAAAGCATATCTTCTACGCCGTTAATTTCTTGTTCAATTGGCGCGGTGACGCTATCTGCAACGACTTGTGCATTTGCACCAGGGTAAGTTGCACCGACGACAATGGTTGGCGGGGCAATTTCAGGATATTGAGCAACAGGCAAACCGAGTAATGCTAAAGTTCCCACCAAAACAATGAGAATCGATAACACCGCTGCGAAAATTGGACGGTCAATAAAAAAGAAAGTAAAACGATTCATGGCTTATCGCCTTCTAAAACAATAGGCTCAGGATTGACGGTTGTGCCTGCTTTTAAACGTTGACCACCTTCAATAACCACTAAATCTTGCGGACTGATACCGTCTTTAATGACGCGAAATTTACCTTGCACTTGTCCTAATGTTACAGGGCGATATTGCACTTGATTTTTTTCATCAATCACCCAAACAAAACGGCGCGATTGGTCAAAACCGATGACATTTTCGGGTACTAACAAGGCTGAATAATTAGCACTTTTAACACGCATTTTGGCGAAAAATCCTGCACTCAATAATTCATCGGGATTTTCAAAAACGCCACGCAAAGTAATTGTTCCAGTAGCTCTATCTTCATTGGGAGCGAGGTAATCAATTTTGCCGTGATGGACAAAATCGGTTTCATCAGCAATCGCTAAATCAACAGGCATCCCTTTTAAATCCGCTTGTTTTGTGGCTCTGCGATATTTCAAAATTGATTTTTCATCGGCATCGACATACACATAAACAGGATTGGTTGAAATAATTGTTGTTAAAAGTGTCGATGCCCCATTGGGATTCACTAAATTTCCAACCGTGACTAATTCACGGCTGATGCGTCCGCTGATGGGGGCTTTGATTTGGGTGTAATCTAAATCGAGTTTTGCGGTATAAACATTTGCCTCAGCCGAAAGCATCGCCGCTTGCGTTTCACGCAAATTTTTAGCGCGTGCGTCGTGTTCTTCGGCGGAAATCGCTTTTTCTTTTAATAAATTTTCAGCGCGGTCAAAATCATTTTTCGCTAATTCATATTTTGTTTTGGCACGTTCTAATTCGGCATTGGCGTAATTGAGTTGTGCTTGAAACGGTTTTGGGTCAATTTCAAAAAGCAAATCGCCTTTTTTTACTTTACTGCCTGCGTTGAAATGGATTTTTTCTAAATGTCCGCTGATTCGCGCCCGGATCTCAACATTATTAACGGCTTCAATGTGACCTGTGTATTCGTCAATTTCGGTAATTTCTTGCATCAACGGTGGCGCAATTTTGACGTTTGGAATCGTTTGTTCCAGCGGTGCAGGTGTTTGAGAGGCTGATTTATCACAACCGATAAAAGAAAAAATAGTGATGAGCAACGCAAATTGAATAAATAAATTTTTACGATAAAAAAAGGAAGCGGAAAGTGTTTGAAACATAGACACGCCTAAGAAAAAAATTAGCAGATGGCGTAAGAATAAACTGAACCGTTTAGTTTAGCAAGTTGCGAAAAGCAGCGATTTAACGTTTGAATTTAGCTGCAAAATAGGAAAGTAATAAATGTTGAAAATAGCGGTTTTATGGAGTTTTACCGTGACGTTTAAAAAGTGTTTTAGCGTGCAGAAGTGATTTTAGTTACAGGTAATGGACGACGTGCATCGACAAATCGATCACGCCAATAATTATTTTTCAAACTTGAAATCGTCACTTTGCCTGTTTTTGAACTTGGCGCGTGAATAAACTCCATGCCATTCATATAAATGCCAACATGTGAAATTGAATCACCTGACGTATTAAAAAACAGCAAATCACCTGAATGAATGTTGTTATTGGAAACAGGTGTTAGCGAGTTTGCCATTTCTTTGACGGTGCGCGGTAATTGCACGCCATTTTGTTCATAAACGTATTTCACAAAACCACTGCAATCAAAACCTTCTTCGGGCGACGCACTACCATAACGATACGGCGCACCTTGAAATTGCAGCGCATAATCGACGACAGGCGCGTTGACACTTTTTTTCACTAAAGGACGCGGTTTTACAGGTTCGGGTTTTATATCTATATCGCCCGCACAACCTGTTAAAACCAGCGTAATCGGCACAAGTAACGGCAAAAGAACTTTTGTTGATAACGAAGTTAATGTTTTCACAACACAATCACGACCAGAAATTGGAGTTAAAAAAAACGCTGCCGCGTCAAAAAACGACAACAGCGTTGCAGTAGAATTCGAAATTAAGCATCAAACATACGAACGCACATAATCACGAGCAAAATTGCGAACGGGCGCAGGATGTTGCTGAAATTCCTGATACGCATGATGCACATCGAGTGGCGCAATATGCGCGTAAATACCAAAACCTGTTTGGTTAATGAATTCATCACTGAGTGCTTCAATAAAATTCCACCAAATAGAATCACTTTGTACATTTTGTTCAGTTTTCATTTCGTTCACCTATGTCAATAAAAGAATTGTCATTAAATCGTCAGAGCAGAATGCGACTTTGCGCTATGATTAAAAGCGGCTCACTCAAGCCTTTCACTTTTGATTATTTATCCTCTAAAAATAGACGAAAAACGCATGACTTTTAAAATCGCACTTGCTCAAACTAACGCTATAATCGGCAATCTTGCTGCTAACTTTAACGAAATTCTTAAAAATGTGACAAAAGTCGCAAATTTACAACTCGCAGATTTAATCATTTTTCCCGAATTGATAATGACGGGTTATCCACCTGAGGATTTATTATTTCGACGTGATTTTTTGACACACGCCAACAACCTTTTGTACGAGTTAGCAAACATCGCGCCAGAAATCGCAGTTGTGGTCGGTTTTCCTGAATTTGATGGAAAAAATGTCTATAACAGCGCGGCAGTTTTAGCAGGCGGAAGCGTTTTAGCGACTTATCGCAAACAGAAATTGCCGAATTACGGGGTGTTTGATGAACAGCGATATTTTTCAGCAGGCAATAAACCGTGCGTATTTGAATTCAAAGGTCAATTTTTTGGCTTAACGATTTGTGAAGATGTTTGGCACAGTGACGTAATTCAGGCGACTAAAGAGGCGGGTGCAGAAATGTTACTTACGCTCAATGCCTCGCCCTTTTATGCTGGTAAAATGCAAGAACGTGAAACCGTGATTTCACAACACGTCAAAGCCGCTGCCTTGCCTCTGATTTATGTGAATATGGTCGGAGCGCAAGACGAACTCGTTTTTGATGGCAATTCATTTGTGATGGATTCTAACGGTGAGGTTGTTTTTCATGCCGATGAATTTGTTGAAGAAATGAGCGTTGTAACTTTTGAAAATAATGAACCACAAAAACAAATCGCTAATTCCGTTTCTCAACAAAATCCCTTGATAAGTATTTATAAAGCTCTCGTTTTAGGAATTCGGGATTATGTTCATAAAAATGGTTTCAAAGGCGCGATTTTAGGGCTTTCAGGCGGAATTGATTCGGCGTTAGTTTTAGCGTTAGCCGTTGACGCGCTCGGCTGTGAAAATGTTGAAGCGGTTTCGTTGCCGTCAAAATACACGCTGGATATGAGTAACGATGACGCAAAATTGCAGGCGCAAATCATGGGTGTTAACTATCACTGCATTCCGATTTCACCATCGGTGAATGCGTTTTCGCAAATGCTGGAAGCTACTTTTGCCAACACGCAAAAAGATACCACTGAAGAAAATATCCAAGCGCGTTGTCGTGGTGTCGTTTTAATGGCGATGTCAAATAAACAAGGGAAATTGCTTTTAACAACAGGCAATAAAAGTGAAATGAGCGTCGGTTACGCTACGCTTTATGGTGATATGTGTGGCGGATTTGCCCCCATTAAAGACGTGCCGAAATTACTGGTTTATGAACTCGCGCGTTATCGCAATGCTATTTCGCCCGTGATTCCCGAGCGTGTTTTAACTCGCGCACCTTCGGCTGAACTCGCGCCAGACCAAAAAGATTCAGATTCATTGCCGCCGTATGAAATTCTCGACCCGATTTTGCAGCGTTACGTTGAACTCGATGAATCGGCAGAAGAAATTATAGCGGCGGGTTTTTCACCAGAAGATGTAAATCGTGTGATTTGGCTTGTGAACAGTAGCGAATACAAACGCCGTCAAGCCGCGATTGGTACAAAAATCAGTGAACGGGCATTTGGCAGAGACAGACGTTATCCAGTCACGTTCAAGCTAAACATACTGATTTAGTAGGTAATGCTTTAAAATCAAACTATCTTTAAACACATTTTTGGCTTAACACTTGTGAAAACAAATAAACTTCAATTTTTAGTCGGCATTGATTTAGGGACAACGCATACGGTTGTTGCCTTTGCGCCCATTTCAAATATCCAAAACATTCAACTTTTTCCGATTGAACAACTGGTAGATATTGGGCAAGTTGGCGCAAAACCGTTGCTACCTTCGGTGCGTTATCATCCCGCAGAAGGGGAAATTGCCAGTGAAAACTTAGCTTTTCTGCCTAGCGATAACGCCATTTTAGGTGAAGCGGCTCGCGTTTTAGGCGCGAAAACCAAAGGGCGTTTTGTCACCAGCGCGAAAAGTTGGCTTTCGCATCCGTCTGTAGATCCAACTTGCGGCTTGTTGCCGTGGGGCGCACAAGAAGATGTACCGAAAGTTTCACCGCTTGAAGCTAGCGCAAGTTATTTGTGGCACGTTCGCAGCGTTTGGTTGCATCAACATCCCGACGCACCGCTAGAAAATCAAGATGTTGTCATCACGGTTCCTGCGTCGTTTGATGAAGGCGCACGTTCTTTGACTTTGGAAGCGGCGAAAATCGCAGGTTTGCAAAATGTGCGCCTTTTAGAAGAGCCGCAAGCGGTTTGTTACGATTGGTTACGTTGCAACGCGGGAAAATTAAATGAAAAACTCGCTGATGTGCATTTGTTATTGGTTTGCGACGTAGGTGGCGGCACAACAGATTTAACCTTGATTAAAGTTGAAGCAGGCGAAAAAGAACCGAAATTAACTCGCGTTGGCGTTGGCGACCATTTGATGCTTGGTGGTGATAACATCGATTTAGCATTAGCACACACCGCTGAAGCACGTTTAACAAACGGTGAAAAACGTTTATCTGCGGCGGAATTATCACAACTGCTTGAACAATGTCGCGCCGCAAAAGAAAAATTACTTGCCGAAGATGCGCCTGAATCCGTGAAAGTCACTTTGCTTGCGAGTGGTTCAAAATTATTCGGTGGCACACGCGCCGCAACTTTGACACGCGATGAAGTTCGCACAATTGCCCTCGATGGTTTTTTCCCGCTTTCAAAATTAAACGAATTACCTGATAAAAAACGCAGTGGCGTAGTCGAATTTGGTTTGCCGTATGCCGCTGAACCTGCGGTGAGCAAACACATTGCAGGATTTTTGAAAGTACATGAACACGCGGCAAAAAATGCCTTACAAACTGATTCGGTTGTACCCGACGCGCTCCTTTTAAATGGCGGCGTTTTTCGCAGTCAACCGATTACCAAACGCGCCATCGAATTGCTTAATTCTTGGAGCAAAAAAACGCCTGTGTTGCTGGAAAATCAGCATCCAGAATTAGCGGTTGCGTTTGGTGCAGTCAGTTATGCCGTAGCAAGGCGCGAGAAAAAATTAAAAATCGGTGGTGGTGCGGCGCGGAGTTATTTCTTGCTGGTTGATACCAATGAAACTGAAAAACAAGGAATTTGTATTTTGCCGCGCGGCAGTGAAGAAGGTGAAGAAATTGTTTTGAAAAATCATCGTTTTGCGTTGCGGCTGGGAACGCCTGTGCGTTTTCATTTGGTTTCAACGATTGGTGATAGCGTGTTCAAATCGGGCGATATAGTCGAAATTACCGACGATTTCCATTCGTTGCCGCCGCTTGCCGTTGCCTTTGACCACGATACGAGCAGCGAAGTGTTAGTTGAACTTTCAGCCATGCAAACGGAAATTGGCACACTCAAAATTCAGTGCATTGCCATCGAAAATCCAAAACAGCGTTGGAATGTCGAATATCAACTGCGACGTGGCTCTGCGGTCACTGAAATTTCAGACGATTTGCCCAAAAACTTGCCTGCTTTGCAAGAAAAAATCAGCGATATTTTTGGCGCGAAATCTAAACAAGTTGCGCCGAATGCAGTGAAAAGTTTGCGGGCAGATTTAGAAAAAATGACAGGTCAAGAGCGTAGCGAATGGAATTCGCCATTTTTGAGAACTTTGTTTGCCACGCTTTTAGAAGGTGAAAAATATCGCCGTCGCACCGAAGCGCATGAGCGTGTTTGGTTGAGTTTGATTGGTTACTGCGCTCGACCAGGTTTTGGTTATCCGCTTGATGATTGGCGCGTGGAACAACTTTGGAAAATATATTCACAAGGCATTCAATTTGTTAGCGAGTCACAAAACTGGGCAGAATGGTGGACACTTTGGCGACGCATTGCAGGCGGTTTATCGGAATCGGCGCAAGAAACAATTTTTGCCGACATTACCAAATACATTGACCCAGCGGCGGCGCGTCAAGCGGGCGTTGAAAAGCAACTGAAAATTCGCAGTTATGATGACATTGTGCGTCTTGCGGCGGTTTTAGAGCGTTTGCCTGTGGCGAAAAAAGTGCAGTTGGGACAATGGCTTTTGAAGCGTTTAGAAAAAGCGAGCGAATCCAATCAAACGTGGTGGGCAGTTGGGCGAATTGGCGCGAGAATGCCGTTTCATGGCAGTTCACATAACGTGGTTTCTGCGGAAATCGTGGAAACGTGGTTGCCACAATTGCTTGCTCAAGATTGGAAAAAAACGCCGCAAATCGGTTTTGCAGCAACGTTAATTTCTCGAATGAGTGGCGATAGAGTGCGGGATATTTCAGAGCAAATGCGCGGGCAAGTTTTAGAAAAACTGAAACTTTCCAAAGCTCCCGCATCGTGGCTGGAAATGGTTGAAAGTGTCAAAGAACTCAGCGAAAAAGAAGAAAAACAAATTTTCGGGGAAGCGTTGCCGTCGGGGTTGAAACTGGTGAATGTGATTTAATGGGCTAGTTATTACTTGCTACTTGAATCCATGTAAAAAGGCGAGAGAAATATCTCGCCTTTTTTTGTTGATACGAAAATTTTGGTTAACGCAACACACCCGCTGGACAAGAAAAACTATCCAAAACCTGCACATAATTCGCACGTTCGTAAGCACTTGGGTCAATTGCGTTTTGTTGACTGACGCTACCTTTGAGTTGTTGAATTGAATCGTACTCGTGTTCGTCTAACCATTGTTCTAATTCGGTTAAAATCTCGCTCAAACGTCCAACGCCTTCTTTCAATAAAACACTGCAAAGTTGCACTACATCCGCGCCAGCCAGCAAGGCTTTAATTACATCAGGCGTTTGATGAAATCCGCCCGTTACAGCAATCGATAAATCAGTCCGACCATAAAGCAACGCCGTCCAACGAATTCTAAGCAACACTTCTTGTGGTGTTGAAAGTTCTAATTTCGGGACAACTTCAAGCGTTTCCAAATCAATATCCGACTGATAAAAACGATTAAATAACACCACACCATTTGCGCCAGCCGTTTCTAACTGTTTAACAAAATGAATCGGTGAACTAAATTGCGGTGAAATTTTCATCGTAATGGGAATTTGAACGTGTGTTTTTAACTCGCGCAAAATGTCTAAATAACGTTGTTCAACGGTTTCGCTATTTTCGTTCGCATTTGCCGCTAAGTGATAAACATTGAGTTCTAACGCATCTGCGCCCGCTTGTTGTAATTCTTTTCCATAATCGACCCAACCGCCAAGCGAATCGCCGTTTAAACTTGCAATCACGGGAATCGACAAACCTGTTTTGAGTTTTTGCAGATTTTCCAAATAATGCTCTTGATACGTTTGCACGTCGTGATGAATTGGATGAAACGAATCTGCCTCGCCATGTCCGAGCGATTGTTGATAAAAAAATCGCGCCATTTGTGCTTGTTCGGCGTTAATTTTTTCTTCAAACAGCGAATACATGACGAGCGCAGATGCACCTGCATCTTCCAAACGTTTCGCGCTGTCTAAATCTTTACTCAACGGCGACGCAGATGGCACGAGCGGATTTTTCAGCGTCAAACCGAGATATTTTGTTGTTAAATCAGCCATTGCTCACCTCCTCGTTTTAATTTGTGCTTTGAGTGATGACACGCTGGTTGCATCACTCCAATCGAGTTCTGAAAGTTGTTTGTAATAGTGATAACGATGCGTGACTTCTTTTTGTGCTTGCGCTAAAAACATTTCGGCTTCTTGCGGATGCGTTTGCCACAACATACTAAAACGGGTTTCGGTTTGTACAAATTCACGATACGGAATCGACGGTTCAGGCGAATCGAGTTGCATCGGATTTTTACCTTGTTTTAATCGGTTTGGATTAAATCGAAATAAAGGCCAATGCCCACTTTTTACCGCTAAATTTTGTTGCCGATGATTGTTTGACAAATCCACACCATGCGCGATACAGGGCGAATAAGCAATAATAATCGACACGCCCTCATGTGCTTCGGCTTCTAAAAATGCCATCAAGGTTTGGGTATCTTTGCCAGCGTAAGCAACGTGTGCGACATAAACATTGTCATAATCCATCGCCAATAACGCTAAATCTTTTTTCGCACTAGGTTTGCCACCTGCGGAAAATTTTGCGACTGCACCACGCGGTGTGGATTTTGACGTTTGACCGCCTGTGTTGGAATAAACCTCAGTGTCTAAAACCAAAATGTTCACGTTTCGACCACTGGCTAAAACGTGGTCAAGTCCACCATAACCAATGTCATACGCCCAACCGTCGCCGCCAATAATCCACACGCTTTTTTTGCACAAATTATCTGCAAGTTGTAACAATGTTTGGGCTTCAAATTCGGGGAGATTTTGCAAACGTTGTTTGAGCGTTTCGATGCGTTCACGCTGTTCATAAATGCCCGTTTCGTTCGATTGGTCAGCGTTTAAAATGGCTTCAACTAATTCGTCGCCGATTTTTTCACGCAACGCAACGAGCAATTCTTTTGCGTGTTCGGTTTGTTTATCCAGTGCAACGCGCATTCCTAAACCGAATTCGGCGTTATCTTCAAAAAGTGAATTGCTCCACGCCACGCCACGACCTTCCGCATTTTTTGTCCAAGGCGTAGTTGGTAAATTACCGCCATAAATTGACGAACAACCTGTTGCATTTGCCACAATCATACGGTCGCCAAAAAGTTGAGACGCTAATTTAATATAAGGTGTTTCACCACAACCGACGCACGCCCCCGAAAATTCAAACAACGGTTGAAATACCATCGAACCTTTGATGGTGCTGGGTTTGAGCAAACGACGGTCATACTCAGGCAATGACAAAAAGAAATCCCAATTTTCACGTTCTTTTTCACGCAACGGCGGTTGTGGTGACATATTGAGAGCTTTTCGGCTGGCGTTCGATTTATCTCGAATCGGGCAAATATCGACACACAACGTACACCCCGTGCAATCTTCAGGCGAAATTTGATAACTCATCGATAAACCGTCGGGAAAATCTTTACCCAGCATTGGCGCGTGTTTGAAACTTTCGGGCGCATTCGCAAGCAAATCGGTTGAATAAATTTTGCTCCGAATCACTGCGTGTGGACAAACCATTACGCATTTGCCGCATTGCGTACATAAATCAGTTTCCCAAACGGGAATCTCTAACGCTAAATTTCGTTTTTCATACGCCGCTGTGCCAGTTGGAAATGTGCCATCGACAGGCAATAAACTGACGGGTAACGCATTGCCACGACCTGCGATAATTTCACCTGTGACTTTTTGGATAAATTCGGGTGCAGAATCGTTGATGTGCGATTTCAAGACAATTTGCGAATCGACCACGTTTTGCAACGGCACTTCATGCAAACTGTGGAGCGTTTCATCAATCGCGTGCATATTCAGTTGCACAATTCGAGAACCTTTTTTGCCGTAAGTTTTCTCAACAGCGTGTTTGATGGCTTTAATGGCTTGTGCTTGTGGCAAAACGCCTGAAATCGCAAAAAAACAGGTCTGCATAATCGTGTTGATGCGCCGTCCCATGCCTGTTTTTTCAGCGACAGCGTAACCATCGATAACATAAAAACGAATTTTTTTGGCAAGCATTTCCTGTTGCATTTTGGTTGGCAATGAAGCCCACACTTTTTCAACAGGTTGCGGCGAATTGAGCAAAAACACCGCGTTTTCAGCCGCATTGGCTAGCATATCGTAACGTTCGAGGAAAATCGTTTGATGACAGCCAATGAAATTTGCATCATTTTCGGCAATCAAATAACTGGAACGAATCGGTTTTGCGCCAAATCGCAAATGTGAAACCGTGATTGCGCCTGATTTTTTGGAATCGTAGACAAAATAACCTTGCGCGTTTAAATCGGTTTCTTCGCCGATGATTTTGATGGTGTTTTTGTTTGCGCTGACCGTGCCGTCACTGCCCAAACCATAAAACATCGCTTGGAATGTTTCAGTGAGTGCATCGGTTCGATAGCTCTCATCCCACGCTAAACTGCTATGCGTGACATCGTCGTGAATGCCGATGGTGAAATTATTTTTAGGTTTTGCCTCGTTGAGTTCATCAAAAATCGCTTTCACCATCCCTGACGTGAATTCTTTTGATGACAAGCCGTAACGCCCACCGACGATAATAGGTAATTCTGAAAACTTCGACGAACCGCTGAGATAATTTTGTGCAATCGCTGTTAAAACATCTTTGTAAAGTGGTTCACCGTCTGAGCCTGCTTCTTTTGTTCTATCTAAAACAGCGATTTTTTTACACGTTACAGGTAACGCGGCAAGCAAACTTTGAGCATCAAAAGGACGATATAAACGCACTTTCAACACACCGACGTTTTCATCGTGACGATTCAAATACTCAACCGTTTCAGCAACCGCTTCTGCACCTGAACCCATTAAAATAATTACACGCTGGGCATTTGGCGAACCTTCATAATCAAACAAGTGATATTGCCGTCCTGTTAATTTTGCAAAACGATTCATTGCATTTTGCACAATTTGCGACATTTCAGCATAAAACGGATTGACGGTTTCACGCGCTTGAAAATACACATCGGGATTTTGCGCTGTGCCACGCATAACAGGTTTATCTGGGGTTAAAGCGCGATTTCGATGCGCCGTAATCCATTCATCGGAAATCATGGCGCGTAATACGTCATCATCGAAAGTTTGAATTTTAGCGACTTCGTGCGAGGTTCTAAAACCATCAAAAAAATGCAAAATCGGGATGCGACTTTCTAGCGTCACGGCGTGTGAAATTAAAGCAAAATCGAGAGCTTCTTGCGGCGAATTGGAACAGAGCATTGCAAAACCTGTCATTCGCGCTGACATTACGTCGTTGTGGTCGCCAAAAATCGATAACCCCTGACAAGCCAAAGAACGGGCGGCAATATGGAAAACGGCAGGCGTGAGTTCTCCTGCGATTTTGTACATATTCGGCAGCATTAAAAGCAAACCTTGCGAGGCAGTGAACGTTGTTGCAAGTGTTCCCGCTTGCAACGCGCCATGAATGACACCCGCCGCACCTGCTTCGCTTTGCATTTCAATAACCTGCGGAACAGTTCTCCACAAATTTGGTTGTTGCCTTGATGCCCATTCGTCCGACCATTCACCCATTGGCGACGCGGGCGTAATCGGATAAATAGCAATAACTTCGCTGAGTTTATAAGCCACCATCGCGGCAGCTTGATTGCCATCAATGGTTAGCGTGTGAGAATTTTGCATAAAAACTTGCCCTCGTAATAACAAAAAAGAATGTTTTTGACAATTCAAACTTCGGGCAAGAGTAAATCTAAATGGCGAAAAATAATATCTTTAAAACCATTTCAGTCATTACATATTGTGAAAAGCCGTTTCCACAACAGGATTTTTACGTTCAAACCAACCATAAAGCACAGGCAATACAATTAACGTCAACAGCGTTGAACTTACCAATCCACCAATAACCACAATTGCTAATGGTTTTTGTACTTCAGAGCCAGGTCCCGTTGCAAATAAAAATGGCACTAAACCCAGTAAGGCAACCGTTGCCGTCATCATCACAGGGCGAAAACGTTGTTCACAACCTTGTCGAATTGCCTGAAATTGCTGCATTCCCGCATCACGCAAACTGTGAATGTAAGAAACTAATACCACACCGTTTAAAACAGCAATCCCCCACAATGCAATAAAACCCACTGAGGCAGGCACAGATAAGTATTCACGAGTAACGAAAAGCGCGATAACGCCGCCAATTGAAGCAAATGGTAAAACCAGAATAATCAACGCGGCAAAACGTAGCGATTTAAACAACATGAACAACAAAAAGAAAATCGCAGCAATCGTAATGGGAATAATAATTTTCAAATGTCCTAAAGCGCGTTCCATATTTTGGAATTGCCCGCCCCATTGCAAATAATACCCTTCAGGTAATTTCAGTTCTTTGCCAACGACTTGTTTTAATTCCTCAACAAAACCACCTAAATCACGCTCAAAAACATTGATACCCACAACCACGCGACGTTTTCCCATCTCACGACTAATTTGCGAAGGTCCATCATTAAGCGTAATCGTCGTTACGTCACCGAGTGGTACTCGTGCGCCATGTTGCGAGGTAAGCATAATGCGAGAGATAGTTTCAACATTGTTACGATATTTTTCAGGTAAACGCACTGCCGCAGAAAAACGGCGTTCACCTTCATAAATTTCTGTTGCCACTTTTCCTGCAATTGCCGTTTCAATGACATCGTGAATGTCTGCTGCATTCAAACCATGCCGAGCAATTGCTTGTCTATCAACGGTGATATTGAGATATTGCTGCCCTGTTAAGCGTTCAACACGAATATCGCGTGCGCCTTTGACTTTATTAGCAGCAATGGCAATATCGCCCGCAAGTCGTTTTAACGTTTCTAAATCATCACCAAATACTTTTACCGCAACATCCGAGCGCACGCCCGTTACCATTTCATCAACTCTGTCTGAAATAGGTTGCGCCATGACCAATTGCATACCAGGTAAATTTGCACTCAATTTTTCACGCATCACTTCTGTAATAGTGTCTTGCGTCCAACCTTTTGGCCATTCCTCGCGTGGTAAAAGCGTCACAATCGGAGTAGATTCATTTTGACTTTGCGGATCAGCTGGACTTTCGCCTCGCCCAACACCACTAACAACGGTTTTCACACCTGGCACTTCATTTTTAATCAATGCCATAGCTTGTGTTTCAATGCGGATACTTTCTTCAAGTGAGATATTTGGCATTCGGTTAATGCCTGGAACCACTGCGCCTTCTTTCATTTCGGGAATAAAAGATGAACCTAAAAATGGTAATAACGCAGCGGTTGAAACAAACGTAATTAACGCCGCACTCACTACTGTTTTACGGTTTGCCATCACCCAATCCAGAATTTTCAAATAAGGTTTTTTAAGCAACGCGATAATAAACGTATCGTGTTCGCCAGCATGTCCTCTCAATAAATAAGAACATAAAACGGGCGAAAGAGTGAGTGACAAAATCAACGAAACGAGCAAGGCAATGGCAATTGTATAAGCCAGTGGGGCAAACATTTTGCCTTCCATGCCTTCAAGTGTCATTAACGGTAAAAAAACCAACACGATAATGCCCACGCCAAATAAAACAGGCGTTGCGACTTCTTTTGTCGCATCGAGAACGACGCGAATTCGACTTTGTCCACGTCCTTGCCTTTCACCTAACAAACGAAACGCATTTTCAACCACCACCACTGAACCATCAACCATTAAACCAATGGCAATAGCTAGCCCACCCAGTGACATTAAATTGGCAGAAATACCGAATTGATTCATTACCATGAATGTCACTAGCGGAGTGACGATTAACGTACTCACCACAATCAAACTTGAACGCACATCGCCTAAAAACAAAAACAGGATAATGATGACTAAAAAAATGCCTTCCATTAACACTTTTGTGACAGTATGCAAAGCAGCATCAACTAATTCACTACGATCGTAATATGGCACAATTTTCAAACCATTGGGCAACATGCCTTTGTTATTGATTTCTTCAACTCGTTCATGAATGCGTGTCACGACTTCTTTTGCATTTCCACCGCGTAACATCATTACAATTCCGCCAACAGATTCGGTATAACCATTTTTAATCACCGCGCCAACGCGCACTTCGTGACCAATAGTCACTTCTGCTACGTCGTTAATGTGAATAGGTGTACCGTTTTCTTCTTTTAAAACAATGCCGCCAATGTCGGTTAATTCATTGATAAGTCCAACACCGCGAATTAAATACTGTTCAGCAAAATGGGGCAAAACGCCCCCGCCGCTGTTTGCGTTATTTTGGGCGAGCGCGGTGAAAACGTCGTCTAGCGATACCCGATAATGATAAAGGCGCTCAGGATTTACCAACACTTGATATTGTTTAACATAACCGCCTTGCGAATTGATTTCAGCAACGCCTTCAATGCCACGCAACAGTGGGCGCACTAGCCAATCTTGAATTTCGCGCCGCGTTTGTAATTCTTCGGGCGTTAATTCACGTTTGCCATCATCGTCTTTATCAAGCGTATATTGATAAACTTCGCCTAAACCTGTAGATACTGGCCCTAAAACGGGCGTAATGCCATGTGGCATTTTATCTTGAACCTCAATCAGCCGTTCCATCACCAGCTGCCGTGCAAAATACACATCGGTTGCATCAGTAAAAACAAGCGTAATCAATGACAAACCGTTTTTATTCAGCGAGCGCATTTCTTCTAAACCTGGCAAGCCTGCCATTGCCATTTCGACTGGAACGGTGACTAAACGCTCGACTTCATCAGGCGAGCGTCCAGTCGCATCGGTGGCAATTTGTACTTGAACATTCGTGACATCAGGAAACGCATCAACCGATAAGTTCTGCATAGCGCGAATACCAAATAAAATAGCTGCAACGGCAAACACTAGAATTAACAGCCGTTGTTTTAGCGCGTTTTCAATCAATGGATTAACCATTTTTTACTCCAACGTGCTACGCAAACGTTCATTGTTTAAATGAAAAGAACCTTTTGTCACAATGTGTTCTCCTTCTTTTAGTTCATTGCCAATAAGCAAACGCATACCGTTTTCTTCTTCACCTAGTTTAACGGCATGTAATTGGAATGTGGTTTGCCCTGTTTGCACAAATACATAATCTTTATTTTCATCGCGCACAACGGCTTGACTGGGAATAGCTAAATGTTTGATTTTAGATTTTTTGACTTTTAACGTGACGAGCATTTGTGGTTTAAATAATCGTTGCGGATTGGATAAGCCCATTCTAACCATCACGGTGCGGGTTTTAGAATTGACAATGTCTGAAACATAAATCAAATTTCCTTTCACTACTTTGTTGTCTAGCGCAGGAATTTCTGCTTCGACTTGATCGCCTTGTTTAACCCAAAGCGCATCTTGTTCTGGAACATCGGCAACAATCCAAACAGTAGATAAATTAGCAATGGTGTAAAGTTGATCAGCAGGTTGTACCACTTGTCCTTGTGTGACATTGCGTTCAATCACTACGCCGTCAATGCTTGCTGTGACTGGTGAATAAGAATGAATAGTGCGCTGTTTTTCAAGGCGTTTTAAATCCGCTTCACTCATTCCCAAAACTCGTAATCTGTCTGTAGCAGCGCGTAAATCCACTTCTGCCTCGCTTAAAACGCCTTCTCTTTCTTGCAATTCTGCTGAGGCAATTACGTCACTTTCGACAAGTCGTTTTGCTCGTTCGACCGCAATACGACGTAAATTGACTTGTGAACTTGCTTTGAGATAATCCGATTGCGCTTGACTTAATTCGGTACTGTTTAAAATGGCTAAACGCTGCCCTTTTTTCACATCATCGCCTAATTTCGCGCTGATCTCGCTGATTCGACCTGTCACCGTTGAGCCAATTCTGGCAACGTGTTGTTGGTCGAGTTCAACACGCGCTGAAAAATGTAACGAATCTTCTAAATCTTCTGCTTTTACCGCTTCAACAGTTATCAATTTCAATAATGCAGGCGTTGCACTAACTTCGGTTGATATATTTTGTGCGTTTGCAAAATGAGTCAGTAAAAATAAATAAGCTAAAAATAAAAATTTCATTGAGATTATTCCTGTTCCAATAAGTCGTCAGCATTCAGTTTTTGCAAATCAATCCACGCATCTTGACGATCAAAAATGGCATTTAAATAATCGTTTCGCACGCCCCGAAAAACGCGCTGTGCATCTAAATAATCCAAAATACCACGCTCGCCTAATTTATAAGCGGCTTCAGCAACTTTAAGTGTTTTTTGTGCTTGGTTTAATAAACCCGTTTCAAAAGTGGTCACTTGTTGATCAGCAATGACATAACGGTTATACGCATTTTCTAATTCTCGAATAACGGCTAAACGTTGTTGTTCCATTTGTGCTTCTTGCTGTGCAAAGGCGGCTTGTGCTTGAGCAATTTGACCTTGCCGTTGATTCCAAAGTGGCAATGGAATCGATACACCAATTTTCCACTGCTCTAAACCCGGGTCACGTTCTAAACCTGCTTTAAGTGTGGGAATAGGAAAACGTTGCATTTCTTCAAGATCAATTTGCGCTTTGGCTTTTTGCGTATTAGCGAGAGTTTGTTTTAAAACAGGTTGACGCTCTAAAACGGTTTCACGCAATTGCGCTAAATTTGGTAATGACTGTGAAAGTTTTGGTAAATCGCCAGATACGTCAAAATCACTGGCAATAACATCTGAAAATAACGATCGCAACGCAGATTTTGCATCTTGCACCTGCGTTTGTGCGCTAGCGGTCATTTTCATTGCATTAAGTAATTCGGCTTGCGCTTTGACTTCTTCGTAACGCGCCGCCTCACCAATTTCAACCTTTAGTTTTACCTTGTCACGAATTTGGGTGAGTAATTGTTGATTATCTTGTGCAATTTGTAATTGCATTTGACGACGTAAAATTAAATAAAACGCTTGTTTGGTTGTTGCACACGCATTAAGCCAAATAACGTTGCTGGTTTGTTGTGCGGATTCAATGCCCATTTGCGCGACTTGCGCTCTGATGTCACGCACAAAAGGTAAATCAAGAGATTGAGAAAAATAAAGCTGTTCATTTGTACCGCTTAACGCCCCTTGTCCTAATCCCGTTGACGTACCGCCACCGACTTCAATTTCTGGATTGGGATACATCATCGTGGTTGTCAATTCAGCATTTGCTTGTGAGATACCCGCTTTAGCTTGCATGATTGAAGGATTATGTTCTTTGAGCGATTGTAAAAGCTCTGGAAGAGTGAGCGTTGCACCGAATGCAACTTGTTGAAATAAACTTAAAAATACCGAACCTAAAAAAATGTTTTTAATTCTCACAAACTGTGAATCCTGTTTCATTTAACCTTGCCCAAATTATAAAGTTGTGTTGTAGGGTAAAGAAATTGGATTAAGAAACCCTGAATTGAACGATAAAATGCCGTACAGTTCTCACAATTTTATATTTTTTGAGGAAAATCGCATGACGCACTGTAATCGTTTTTTAATTTTGTTGTTTTTAAGTACGATTTTAAATTTCAATGCTTACGCGCAAACAGCTGATATTGAATTATTTTCCCGCGAAGGTTGTCCGCATTGCGTTGAAGCAAAAAATTTTTTAACCCAACTACAACGAGAACAACCTCAATTGCAAATCCTTTTTCACGATATTGAAAAGGAATCTCAAGCCTTGACACAACTGCAAATACTCGCGCAAAAACAAAACTTATCAGTGCGTGTGCCTGCGTTTTATATCAATGAACAACTCATTATTGGTTTTACTGACGCAAATACGACTGGGCAATGGCTACGCAATTTGCTTATGCAAAAAAATACGCCGCCCGTAAGTCAAACTGAAATAGGCAGTTGTGAAATTCAACAATCGCTTGAATGCACCGCACCCGTTTCAACAACAAAAACGGAAGTTTTTGAACTCAATTTTTTAGGGCAAAAGCTCACGTTATCTGAAATCGGTTTGCCCATTTTTACGCTGGCAATGGGTTTGCTTGATGGTTTTAATCCGTGTTCGATGTGGGTGTTAATTTTGATGATTTCATTGCTCGCACAAATGCAAAATCGTCGTCGAATGCTTGCTATTGCAGGTACATTTGTTGCAGTTGAAGGGCTGGTTTATTTTTTGTTTATGTCGGCTTGGTTGAATTTATTTTTGTGGGTCGGTTTATCGCGAATTTCTGAAATTGTCATTGCTTTAATTGCACTTATGGCGGGACTGATTAACTTGAAAGATTTTTGGTTTTTTGGACAAGGGATGTCGCTGTCGATTTCAAAAAACAATAAAACAGGGATTTATTTGCGAATTCGACAAATTTTAAACGCGCAAAATTTAACTGGCTCGTTAGTTAGTGTGATGATTCTCGCACTGTTGGTGCAAATTGTGGAATTTATGTGTACGTCGGGTTTTCCTGCACTTTACACCCGCATTTTGACGTTGCAACAACTCGATAACGCAAGTTATTACAGCTATTTGCTGCTTTATAACGTCGCGTATATGTTGGATGATTTTGTTATTTTGAGCATTGGTGTAATCACACTTAGCCAACATCGGTTGCAAGAAAAAGAAGGTCGCGTATTAAAACTCATCAGCGGTCTTGTGATGGTTGGCTTAGGGATTTATTTGTTGCTGTAACTAGTTAAGAGGCGACGGGCGGAGCCAAAACGACGCGCGTGCCGTTTGATTCGGGCGAACTCACAACACCTGCTTTTTCCATATCTTCAATCATCGTTGCTGCACGGTTGTAACCGACTTTGAAACGACGTTGCACGCTGGAAATGGAGGCTTTACGCGATTCGGTGACAAAGCGCACCGCTTCATCATAAAGTGGGTCAGATTCTGAGCCACCACCGTAACTGTTTCCGCCACCAAAGCTGTCGCTTGAATCGCTGCTTTCTTGCAAAATTTCTTTTAAATAATTCGTTGGTCCTGTTTGTTTTAAAAATTCCACTACGCGATGCACTTCATGGTCATCCACAAACGCACCATGAGCGCGAATCGGAATACTTGTACCAGATGGCAAAAACAGCATGTCACCATTTCCCAAAAGCGTTTCTGCGCCACCTTGGTCTAAAATTGTGCGTGAATCAATGCGTGAGGAAACTTGAAACGAAATCCGTGTTGGCACGTTGGCTTTAATCAACCCCGTTAATACGTCAACCGATGGGCGTTGCGTGGCGAGAATTAAATGAATGCCTGCTGCCCTCGCCTTTTGTGCAAGTCGTGCAATCAATTCTTCAACTTTTTTTCCGACAATCATCATCATGTCCGCCAATTCATCGATGACAATGACAATGCTTGGCAAGGTTGAAAGCGTCGGGAAATCTTCATCATCTTCAAGCGGATTTATCATTTGGAACATCGGGTCACGAATGGTTTCACCACGCGCCGCCGCATCTTCAATCACTTGGTTGAAGCCTGCTAGATTTCGCACGCCCATTTTTGACATCAATTTGTAGCGGCGTTCCATCTCACCCACTGCCCAACGCAGCGCGTTACTCGCCTCTTTCATATCCGTCACAACAGGCGTGAGCAAATGCGGAATATCTTCATAAACCGACAATTCGAGCATTTTCGGGTCAATCATAATCAAGCGAACTTGGTCAGGATTTGCCTTATAAAGCAAACTCAAAATCATGGTGTTAATAGCAACCGATTTACCTGAACCTGTTGTACCCGCAACGAGCGCGTGCGGCATTTTCCCTAAATCCGCGCAAATCGGCACGCCCGCAATATCTTTGCCCATTGCGAGCGTGAGCAACGATTTCGATTTTTCAAACGGCGCAGATTTAAGTAATTCGCGCAATGTCACCATTTCACGTTCACGGTTCGGAATTTCCAAACCGACAACGGGTTTACCAGGAATAATTTCGACAATTCGCACGCTTGTAACCGACAATGAACGTGCTAAATCTTTGGATAAACTGCTGATTCGGCTAACTTTTACACCAGCGGCAAGTTGTAATTCAAAACGAGTAATCACAGGGCCTGGATGAAAACCCACCACGGTTACGGCAACGTTGAAATCTGCCAGAATCTCTTCGACTAAACGAGACATTTCTTCTAAATCGCTTTGTGAATAACCGATTACTTTGGTGTCACGGTCATCAAGCAAATCAAGCGTGGGCAGTTTATTTTTTTTAGGATATTTAATTTCTTTAGGCTTTTTTTCAGTAGGTTTTTTAGCGGCTTTTTTTTCTACTTTTTCCACGGCTTTTTCAGCTTGTTCAACCACTTCATCTTTAACGTGTTTGACGGTTTCAACCAGTTTGTCGAATTTTTTGCTAAGTGGTGTTTTGGAGGATTTATCTGTTTTTTCGACTAAATCTAATTGCGCGGGCGCAGATTTGGGCTTGGATTTCTTTACTGTTTTTTTTTCAGCCGTTAATGTTTCTAAATCATCATTTAACAATTCAGCAAAAGCGGCTTGGTCTTCATCATCTAAAAATTCTTCTTGTTCATCAAAATGTTCTTCAACAAGCAATTCAGGTTTAGCTCTCTTATGCGGTGTAGATTTTGGCGTTTCGCTGACTAATTGCAGTGTCGCAGGCTTTGGTGCATGACGATGCAGCATTTCAAGTAGCGAATTTCCAAAAGAAAAACTATGTTTGCCAATAAAATCTAAAACCGAAATGACCGAAATATCAGTGACTAAACGCAAACCTGCAAATAACACCACTAGCAAAAATAAGGTTGCGCCTGAATTTCCAAACGCTACAGCTAAAGCAGAGCCGACTTCTTGACCCAAAATGCCGCCTGCATTGCGTGGTAATTCGAGATGAATGTGTGATAAATAAAAACTAAATAATGCGTCTGCTGAAATCATTGTGGCAAGTGCGCCAAACCAATGCAGTATTAGCATTGTGGTAGATTGTTCAGAGCGACGATTGCTATAGGTCAAATAACCTTGCCAAATAATGATAAAAGGGAAACTGTAAGCGCAAAGCCCAAAAAAACTGAGAATAAAATCTGAAAGCCATGCACCAAACACACCACCTGAATTAGAAATAGATTGAATTGAACCGCTGTGTGTCCACCCCGCGTCGTTGTTGTCAAACGTTAAAAGAGAAATTAGAAAGAACAAAGCTCCTGCAATGACGCTAAGTAGTGCGACCTCGCGTAAGCCTCGAAACGTTTTTTCTTCCATCACTGCCGACATAATTTAAATCTCATTTCTAAAAAATTTATGTGATAAAACATCATTATAGAGCAATAATTGCATTTTTTACATGAAAAGTTAGTTTTGAATCAATCTTATTTTTGCAAGAAAATGTAACTTGCAAGTCAGTTTATTTTGACAAAGTAAAGATTTTATTGCATTTTAAGCATCCCATTTGTCATTTTATTTAAGGTAGTCAATCATGCAAAAAGAAGAATTTGCAAAATACATTCGCACTCGTGCGAAAGAATTAGGTTTAAGTATTACTAAACTTGCTCAACAAACAGGTATTTCACGCCAATCGCTTTATGATTTATTTAGTGGCACAACCGAGCAGGCTAAACTATCAACCGTTGTTTCTTTGTCAAATACCTTGCAAGTGCATCCTGTGCATTTGTTTCGTTATTTAATCGATCAAGTTGAATCGCCACGTTATGGCGAAAAAGATGCAACAGACGCAATGGAATTAGTCCGTGATGTCACGATTCCAGCTAATACAGAAGTCAAAGTTGGTAAAAAATTCACTAAAACATGGGAAATTAAAAACGCGGGCGAGAAAAATTGGACAGGTCGTCAATTGGTTTGCATGGATCAACCCATTGACCCCGCTTACATTCCACCGCGTTCAAAAAATTTAATTACTTGTCGCGGTTTGTTACCCGTTTCGCGCGAAGTGAACGTTAAAGATACTAAAGCAGGTAAAACAGTAACTATCAGCGTAGAATTTACCGCGCCCACTTACCCATGCACGGTTTTATCGTATTGGCAACTCACTGATGAAGCAGGTAATGTGGCGAACTTAACCACTGAAGGTTTGTCTTGCTATGTTCGCGTAGTTGAATAATTAAAACCTGACATTGCCGATTATCTTTGTGTAATCGGCAATTTATGATTTAAAAAACTGCCGCTTTTTAGCGGTATTTTTATTTTTACTTGCTGAAAATTTTATGACGACCACTTTTTGGGGAATTGTCCCAGCCGCTGGCGTTGGCAAACGTATGAATGCTGACCGCCCAAAACAATATCTATCACTTACAAACACACAAACTGTTATCGAACACACACTTTCACGCTTAATTTTCGCGCAAATTTTTCAAAAAATTGTGGTGGCAATTTCAGAAGATGATCCGTATTGGGAAAACTTACCGATTGCCAAACATGAAAAAATTATTCGAGCCAAAGGCGGCAAAGAACGTGCTAATTCCGTTCTAAATGCCCTCGCTGCAATTGAAAATCAAGCAAGTGAAAATGATTGGGTTCTGGTTCATGATGCTGCGCGTCCGTGCATCACCATACAAGATATTGAAAAGTTAATTACCCACCTGCAACACGATGAAATTGGCGGCATTTTGGCACTCGCCTCACACGACACGTTAAAAAATGTCGATGGCGAAAAAATTTTAAGCACCCATGATAGAAATCGAATTTGGCGAGCTTTAACCCCACAAATGTTTCGTTATGGTGCGTTAAAAACCGCACTTAGCATTCATCAGGGAAATGGTGCGATTACCGATGAATCGAGCGCGTTGGAGATGCAGGGAGTTACTCCGAAAATTGTTGAGGGACGTAGCGATAACATTAAAATCACGCGCCTGGAAGATTTAGCTTTAGCGCGGTTTTATTTGTCTGAGCAATGAAATTAAAGGTTTGTGATACAATCTTTAGCAATCAAATTAAGTTCTCATTCGTTAATCGTTCAGAATCGTGTCTATGAAATTAAAAAAACTTTCGCGTGTCATTTTACTTTGTTTAGCGGTTTCGCCATTTGCTCACGCAGGTGAAGAATTTGTCGTTCGAGATATTAAAATTCGCGGGTTGCAGCGTATTTCAGAAGGCACGGTTTATAACTATTTACCCATAACCGTTGGAGAACGTTTCTCGCTTGAAAATACGGCTCCTTCAATTAAATCGCTTTTTAAAACAGGATTTTTTAAAGACATCTCAATTGAGCGGGAAGGTTCAACTCTGATTGTCAACGTGGTTGAACGCCCCTCAATTGCCAAAATTGTTTTTGAAGGCAACAAAGATTTAAGCAAAGATGATCTGACCAAAGCACTCAAAAAAATTGGTTTGTCCGAGGGCAAAACTTTTGACCGTCAGTTACTCGATAAAGTCGAGCAAGAATTAAATCGTCAATATCTCAGTCACGGTAAATATGGATTAACAATTAAAACTGAAGTCACGGATTTAACAAGAAATCGCGTTGCAGTTTTTATCAAAATTTCTGAAGGGCGCGTTGCCAAAATTAAAGAAATTAACATCGTCGGCAATAGCGTTTTTACTGATGAAGAACTACTCAAAAAACTAGAATTAAATACCACCAACTTGTTATCTTTTTATACTAAAGATGACCAATACTCTAAACAGAAGTTGTCTGCGGATTTAGAAGCCTTACGCTCGTATTATCTGGATCGTGGTTATATCAATTTCAACATCGACTCTACACAAGTGGCGATTACGCCTGATAAAAAAGATATTTATGTCACCATTAACGTGAAAGAAGGCGATGTTTATACGCTTGATAAAGTCAAACTCGCGGGGAATTTAGTGGTTGCGCCAGACGAGTTAATTAAACTTATGAAAGTAGGACCTGGCGAAGTCTTTTCGCGCAAAAGTGCAACAGAAACATCCAAAGCCATTTCAGACCGTTTAGGCGATGATGGCTATGCGTTTGCAAACGTCAATATGATTCCCGAAATTCATGAAGCGACAAAAACCGTGGATATGACGTTCTTCGTTGACCCCGCAAAACGGGTTTCTGTACGTCGAATCAACATCAAAGGGAATACCAAAACTCGTGACGAAGTGTTGCGCCGTGAAATGCGTCAAATGGAAGCGGCTTGGGCTTCGAGTTCAAAAATTGAACGCTCAAAAACGCGCTTGGAACGCTTAGGATATTTTGAAGAAGTGAACGTTGAAACGCCACCTGTTGCGGGAACAGCAGATGAAATCGATGTGAATTACAGCGTAACCGAAAAACCATCAGGCAATTTGATGGCGGGTATTGGTTATTCGCAGGTTCAAGGGATTGTTTTAAACGCCAACATTTCACAAGACAACGTTTTTGGTTCGGGAAAACGAGTGAATTTAGCTTTTAATAACAGTGATTATTTGACCAGTTATCAATTTGGTTTTCACAACCCCTATTTTACCGTTGATGGCATCAGCCAAGGTTATAACTTAGGTTATTCAAGTCGTGATGCAGGGGCAATTAACATTTCAAACTACAACACTGATGTTGTGAATGCAGGCATTAACTTTGGTTTGCCAATCAATGAATATGACAGCGTTCGTTTTGATTTAGATGCAAAATATACGACGCTGAAAACAACAAATTTTTCTTCTGACCAAATTCGATATTTCTTGAATTGTAAATCGATTAAAAGCTGTGACGGGAATTCAAATTTGGCTCTTACCAATAATGCACAAAAAGAATCTTATTTTACTTTCGCCCCTGCTGTTGGTTGGACACATGACACATTAAACCGTGCAATTTTCCCGACAAGTGGTTGGCAACAACGTTTTTCAGCCTTAGCAACGGTTCCAGGTAGTGATTTGGAATATTTCAAAATGAATTACAAACATCAAATGTATTTCCCGATTGCAAAAGATTTAACGTTACGACTACACGGCGATATTGGTTATGGTGATGGTTATGGCGACACAGACGAATTGCCGTTCTTTGAAAACTACTTTGCAGGCGGAACAGGTTCAGTTCGTGGTTTCAAAAATAACACCTTAGGACCTCGTGAAAGTCGAATGATTAACTGCCCTGTAGGCACTACGCCTGATTTTACAAATGGATGCGGTTATCGCAATTATTCTTTAGGTGGCTCAACAAAAGTTATTGCGAATGCCGAATTATTTTTCCCAGTTCCCTTTATGTCAGATACGAAATCTGTGCGTTTAGGTACGTTTGTTGACGCGGGTTCATTAAGTGATGGTTTTAATGTGGATAATATGAAGTATTCTGTTGGGGTTTCTGGTGAATGGATGTCACCATTCGGCGCGTTATCAGTCAGTGCCGCACAACCACTCAACGCAAATTCACTTTCTACAGTGGGTGGTGTGACAACAGGAGACGAAACTCAAATCTTCCAATTTAATTTTGGGCAAAACTTCTAAAACAATTTTTAGTTTGTCACGCTTATCCTTTATAATTTAAGCATTATTTTTTTATTTCAAACGATTCCATTCGGAGAATTCCATTTTTATGAAAACCAAAATCGCGTTATTTTTAGGCTTAATTTTTGCGGCAAACATCAGTTACGCTGATTTAAAAGTAGGCTTTGTGAACATTCCAGCGGTACTTGAAAAAGCACCTCAAGCGGAAAAAGCCAAAAAACGTTTAGAACAAGAATTCTCGCCACGCGATAAACAACTTGTTGCTCAACAAAAAGATATTCAAAACATGGAAGAACGATTGACTCGTGACGCAGCGGTTTTAGGTGAAGCAGGTCGTGCCAATTTAGAAAAAGACGTGTTGAACAAAAAACGCGATTTCAAACGCACACAACAAGAGTTCAGCGAAGATTTTAACGTTCGTCGCAACGAAGAATTAGGTAAATTGCAACGTCGCATTGTTGAAGCGATTCGTGGCATTGCAAAAGACCAAGGTTTCGACTTGTTATTGACGGATGGTGTTATTTACGCAAGTGAACAAATCGATGTCACCGCACAAGTTCAACAAAAATTAACCTCAATGCCAGAATAAAAACTCGGCAAACCTCTTTTTTCAAATCTAAAAATAGTGAATCCTAATGTCCATTACGCGAGATATTCTTGACATTCAAGCCTTTTTGCCACACCGCTACCCATTTTTACTTGTTGATAAAGTTGTCGCATGTGAACCTGGCGTGAGTTTATTAGGCGTGAAAAACGTCACTTATAACGAGCCATTTTTTCAAGGACATTTTCCACAAAAACCTGTGATGCCTGGTGTTTTGATTTTAGAAGCGATGGCGCAAACCACAGGATTACTCGCTGCTGAAACCGCTAGAGAAGAACTCAAAGGTATGATTTATTATTTAACAGGTATCGACAAAGCAAAATTTAAACGCCCTGTTGTGCCTGGAGATCAATTGATGCTCGAAGCGCGTTTTGTGAGAAGCAAACGGAATTTATGGGCGTTTGAATGTAACGCCAGCGTGGATGGCGACTTTGTCGCCAGTGCTGAAATCCGTTGTGCGGCTGTTGTTGAGTAAAACCTTGATTCATCCTACTGCGATTATTGATCCACGCGCCGATTTGGCTGAAAATGTGCGAGTTGGCGCATTTTCAATTATTGGCGCAGACGTGAAAATCGATTCAGGAACAGTCATCGAATCGCACGTTGTCGTTAAAGGTCACACTTCACTGGGCAAAAATAATCATATCTATCAATTTTGTTCAATTGGCGAAGACCCGCAAGATAAGAAATATGCTCATGAAATCACACGCCTTGAAATTGGCGATCGCAACGTGATTCGTGAGTACACTTCGATGCACCGAGGTACGCATCAAGATCACAGTTTGACCAAAATCGGCAACGATAATTTGTTCATGGCATATACGCATGTCGCGCATGATTGCATCATTGGCGACCATGTGATTATGGCAAATGGTGCATCGCTCGCGGGTCATGTACGTTTGAATAGCCACGCGATTTTGGGCGGTTTTACGCTGGTGCATCAATTTACCCAAATCGGTCAATACAGTTTTTCAGCGATGGGTAGCGCGATTACCCAAGATATTCCGCCATTTGTAATGGTTGGCGGTCGTCCAACCCGTCCGCATGGTATCAATTCTGTTGGCATGGAACGCAACGGTATTTCAGCTGAAGATATTCGCCTGATTCGTAAAGCCTACAAAATGATTTACAAAATGAATCTGCGTCTTGAAGATGCGATTGAACAAATGGAAGATTTAGCAGGTGACAGCAAAGAGTTGTCGAACATGGTGAATTTTCTTCGCAATGTGACACGCGGAATTTTGCGTTAAACAATGCTAATTGCAGGCGTAGATGAAGCAGGTCGCGGTTGTTTAGCAGGCAATGTGTTTGCCGCCGCTGTGATTTTAAATCCTGATTTTCCGATTGTTGGTTTAGCCGATTCCAAAGCGTTAAGCGAAAAAAAACGCGAATTTCTCTCCGAACAAATCAAAGAAAAAGCTCTTAGTTGGTCAATTGCTCAAGCCAGCGTTGAAGAAATTGACGACATTAACATTTTGCAAGCAACGCTTTTAGCGATACGTCGCGCCGTCGAAGGTTTGAATGTAAAACCTGATGAAGTGTTAATTGACGGCAATCAACTTCCCAAACTCACCATTTCCGCACGCACCATTATTCAAGGCGATAAAACGGTGCAAGAAATCAGTGCTGCATCGATTTTAGCCAAAGTAGCGCGTGATAATTCTATGTATGAATGCGCCAAAATTTACCCGCAATTTTCTTTTTCCAAACATAAAGGTTACGGCACAAAAGAGCATTGCCGCGAGATTGAGCAATTCGGTATTTTAGATATTCACCGTAAATCATTTAATCCCGTCAAAACGTTGTTGCTGCAAAAATGAAACGCATCGTTTTAGGCATTGAATACGACGGCAGTCGTTTTTTTGGTTGGCAATGGCAAGTGCAGCAACGCAACATTCAACACGAATTGCAACAAGCCTTGAGTAAAATCGCGCAACATCCCATTACGGTGCAATGCGCGGGGCGAACCGATACAGGCGTTCATGCAACTGAACAAGTGGTACATTTTGATACGTCAGCAATTCGGACTTTAGAAGCGTGGCATCGTGGTACAAATACGCATTTGCCGCCTGACGTGCGGGTAATTTGGGCGCAAGAAGCAGTCGGCGATTTTCATGCCCGTTACAGCGCGATTGCCCGTTTTTATCGCTACGTTATTTTAAATCGCAACACCCCGTCAGCGTTAAATCGGCAAACAACGTGGTATGCGCCACAGCTAGATGCACAAAAAATGCACCAAGCTGCACAAAGTCTAGTCGGTCATCATGATTTCACCTCATTTCGCGCTCAAGGTTGTCAGTCAAAAAGTCCATTTCGAACCCTATATTTCATCGATGTTCAGCGTAACGATGAAAAAGTAATCATTGAGTTGTCGGCAAATGCCTTTTTGCATCACATGGTGCGAAATATCGCGGGCGTTTTAATTGCGATTGGTTCAGGCAAACAGCCTGTTTCATGGACACGCGAATTGCTTGACGTAAAATGTCGCAAATTAGGTGGCGTAACTGCGCCGCCTGATGGTTTGCATTTAGCAGGGGTTTATTATCCTGAGCATTACGGTATTACAAAAAATCCTATTTTTAACAAATTACCCGCCGACGCACGGCGTTTTGATTAAAAATTACAATCAAAAAATTCTAACTTTAGGTTTAAAAATGTCAGGAAACACAATAGGAAAATTATTTACCGTCACAACGTTTGGTGAAAGTCACGGTGTGGCATTGGGTTGTATTATTGATGGTTGTCCGCCGAATATGGAATTGTGCGAGGCAGATATTCAAATCGATTTAGACCGTAGAAAACCTGGTACTTCACGCCATACCACGCAACGCCGTGAAGCCGATGAAGTAAAAATTTTATCAGGGGTTTTTGATGGCAAAACGACTGGGACACCGATTGGTTTGTTAATTGAAAATACTGATCAACGTTCAAAAGATTATTCGAAAATTTCTCAAGCCTTTCGCCCAGGTCACGCCGATTTTACTTATCAACAAAAATACGGCTTTCGGGATTATCGAGGCGGTGGAAGATCTTCAGCGCGTGAAACCGCAATGCGTGTTGCGGCAGGTGCGATTGCAAAAAAGTATTTAAAAGAATTTGCAGGCGTTGAAATTCGCGGTTATTTGTCACAACTCGGTACAATCAAAATTGAAAAAATTGATTGGGACGTAATTGAAACGAATCCGTTTTTTTGTCCTGATACAGACAAAGTGCCTGAAATGGAGAAGTATATGGACGCGCTTCGCAAAGAAGGCGAATCTATTGGCGCACGGATTGAAGTCGTCGCTAAAAATGTCCCCGTCGGTTTAGGTGAACCGATTTTTGACCGTTTAGATGCGGAACTCGCTTACGCTTTGATGAGTATTAACGCGGTGAAAGGCGTTGAAATTGGCGATGGGTTTCAATGTGTTGAAGCCAAAGGCACGCAATTTCGAGATGAAATTACGCCCGACGGTTTTTTAAGCAATCACGCTGGCGGTATTTTAGGTGGCATTTCCAGCGGTCAAGATATTACTGCTAGCATTGCGTTAAAACCAACTTCGAGTTTGCGACTTGCTGGCAAAAGTATTGATTTAGAAGGAAATCCTGTTGACGTGATTACGGAAGGACGACATGACCCGTGCGTTGGCATTCGCGCCACACCGATTGCAGAAGCAATGGTTGCGATTATTTTGATGGATCATCTTTTACGTCAACGCGCCCAAAATTTTGATTTATTAACGAAATGAACGCGCGGCGTTGCAGGCTTTTTTTATCGCTCAAATTTTTCTAAATCTGTCGTTGAAGGTCGCGTTACTTGTTTGCCAATGAACAAGTCATTGCTGACAATTTTGACGGCATTTACCCATTTGAGCGATTCAAGGCATTCAGGCGAATAAGGTGGCTCTTTGCAAACTCTTACACGCCCATCATTAAATTCATCAAAATGAAAATTCACCAGCGGACGAATGCGTCTATCTGTGGGTGGAATCGTATAATCCATAATGGTTTGTTCGCCAAAATGCAGCAAATTTAAAATCAATTTTGGCACTTGATAAAGCGGCAAACGTCCTGTTTTTACCGCACCTTTTTTGCCATCGATAACAATGAGCGGCGTGCTAACGTGAAATTGGAACATTGCGTCCGAAAATTCACTGCGATTATTTGCCAACACGCCTGATTCTTCATAACCCGCAAAATTTTCGCCTAAAAACGGTAAATGGTCGCCAAATGCGACGATAATTCCATCAGGGTCACGTTTTTGCAGGGCTTTGACAAAATCCATAAATTCACGCGATTTGTAGTAAGTCGTGTTGGCATAACCGTTGACTTCTTCAACTTGTGTATTGCTGGTGATTTGCACAGAGCGATTTTCGTTGAGTGGATAATCCCAATGCCCAAAATAGGTCACGATGTAATCTAAAACAGGTTGCCCATTATTAAGCGGTAATTTTTCCAAAACTTGACGATATAGAGAACTGTCGCCTAAAAATTCGCGGTTAATATCGTCTAACACAAAGTCACCTTCTGACCAATATGTTTCAAAGCCTACTCGTTTATACGCATTTACCCGATTCCAAAAAACAGGCGTATTTGGATGTGAAGCAATCGTTTTATAACCATAATCTGCAAGTAAGCGCGGCAAACATGGCACGTCATTGAGTAACTGTCGTTCAAATTTCACCGTATCTTTAGTTACAGGAAAGCCACATAACACTTCAAATTCAGAATTTGCGGTCATACCTGCAAAAACTGGCACAATCGACGTTGAATTACCTGCACTTTTCCATAATTTTCGAAAATCATCAGCAAGCGGATTTTTACTAAATTTCACTTTTTTGAGCTGATTTGCATCCCAAAAAGATTCCATCAAAATTAAATGCACATTACGTGGCGTGAAATCTTCAAAAGTATTTTTTTCGGTTTGTTGTGACAATAAAAATTCGGCGGCTTCTTTGGCATCATCAATATCTGGCGCACTATCGGCAAGTAAAAAAAATCGTGCGGTTTCAACGAGTGTGTGAACGGTTGCACCTTGCCAAACGTAATTTGAACGCTGATTCCAAGGTGTTGTACCAATATATTTATCAATCGGTTCAACAATTAAATTCGGGTGATAAAGCGTTGTTAGGGTTAAAAGTGCGGCTAGCATTCCACCGATATAATTTTGGAAATGTCGAACCGTCAAATTAAAAAATAATAAACTCACTAAAGCTGCTAACACCACAGCAAGCGCGATAAATTGCCAACCGTTCAAAATTAAAAGCAGCGAACGCAAAGCAAAAATATCATCAGGCATTAAAGGACCGCCGAAAAAAGCGATTTTTATTGGATTTCCAATATACAAAATCCCCATAATCAGCGCGTGCAGAATGGTAAAACTCCAGGCACGGCGCGATAGTGCATACAAAATATAAGCAAAAATGAGCTGTGTTAAAAAATCAATCGGAATGGCTTCAAGAAAAATTTGTACGTCAAAAAACAAAAAACTAATGACATAACAAAATGCGTAAAAAAACGCCGTTGTCAAAATAGGCAACAGCGGCAAATCTTTAAAACTCACTTGAAAAAATCTTTTATGTTGTAAACGTTTTTTGAATAGATAATTTTTAAAAATTTCTTTTTTAAACATTCAGCATTTCCTTAACGAGTTGCGCCATATTTTGAATTCCGCCGCCCTGCCCTAATTTTTCTTTAACGATTTCCAAATCAGCGCGGCAATTTTGCGCGGCTTCTTTGTCAGTTAAAAAGCGTTTAATTTCGACTGCTAAATTTTGCGCGGTCGCCTGATTTTGGATTAACTCACGCACAATACTTTCACCAAAAATGATATTTGGCAAACCAATAAAGCGAGTTTTGACCAGTATTTTTCCTAAAAAATAAGTTAGGTAGTTCAGGCGATAACAAATCACCATCGGAATGCCAAGCAGTGCAATTTCAAGCGTTGCAGTGCCTGAACAAGTCATAATCGCATCGCAACATTGCATCACGTCATAAGGCTGATTTTTAACCACCGTGACCGTCACATTTGTTTGATTGAGATAATTTTGAATCAGCGAATCAGGCAACGAATCGGCTTGCGGCAAAATAAATTGGGCAGTGGGAAAATCGGTTTTTAACTTTTGTGCTGCTTCAAGCATCACGGGCAAAAGGCGTTTAATTTCATTCACCCGACTGCCTGCAACTAAACCGATAATTGGCGCGTTTGCGTTTAATCCGAAATTTTGAATCGCTTGTGATTTGGAAAATTTCGGTACGACTTTATCAATTGAGGGATGCCCAACGTAACGAACAGGCACTTTTTCTGCTTTGTAATAAGCGGTTTCAAAAGGAAAAATGACTGCCATCATGTCAATTACCGCACCATATTTTTTAACTCGCTTTTTGCGCCAAGCCCAAACTTGCGGACTAACGTAAAACAACACTTTGATGCCATTTTTTTTAGCAAATTTAGCAAGTTGATAATTAAATTCTTTGTAATCCACGCAAATGAGTAAATCGGGACGTTCGTTGAGTAGCAAATTTTGCATGATTTTCAATGCGTGGCGAATTTCAAAATAATGTTTGATGACTTCAACCGCGCCAATTACCGCAATTTTGCTAGAATCAAAGCAAAGCGAAATGCCAGCTTGTGACATTTTTGCGCCACCCATTCCGATTGCATTGAATTTTGGAAATGTTTTTTTGAGTTCTAAATACAGATTTGCGGCGTGTGCATCACCTGAATTTTCACCCGCGCTAAAGCAAATTTTAAAAGATCGATTTGAAGCCATAATTTTTAAAATTGCTCAACATTCACTAAATTTTCATCGAAGTCTTGATATTGCGCGTGAATAGTCAACACATTTTCCCAGACATTTAAAAATGCGTTAACACATTTTGGGTCAAAATGTCGCGCTGATTGATCTTTTAAAAATTGCACTGCGTCTTCTAATTTCCAAGCTTTTTTATATGGTCGTGACGAAGTGAGTGCGTCAAAAACATCCGCAACCGCAACGATACGTCCAAAAAGCGGAATTTCTTCACCTTTCAAATTTTTTGGATAACCACTGCCATCAAATTTTTCATGATGACTTAAAGCCATCGTGGCAGCGGTACGAATTAAAAGTGAATCACTGCCACTCAAAATACTATAACCTGTTGCGGCATGTTGTTTCATAATCGAGAATTCATTATCAGTGAGTTTACCTTGTTTAAGTAAAATCGCATCGGGCGTAGCGACTTTGCCAATATCGTGCATTGGCGCAGCTTCCAAAATCAATTCTTGTTCAGCTTCGGATAAACCTAATTCCCGAGCAATTAAACGTGAATAGTTTGCCATTCTCAACAAATGTTGCCCTGTTTCAGGATCACGATGTTCAGCAGCTCTTGAAAGTCGAATCACCATTTCTTTTTCACGCGCCCGCAATTCAGCAGTTGCCTTTTTGATTTCAATTGCTAGCCATGCCGCTCTATCTGCGAGTGCTAGTTGTGTTTCACGCAACATGAGCAAATTTTTCACCCGTGCGAGCAATTCCATTTTATCAATTGGTTTATTGAGAAAATCGTGTGCGCCCATTTCTAACGCGCGTTGCCGAACATTACTTTCCGTATCCGCCGTGACCATAACTAGCGGAATATCTTTGTAGCCATCCATTGCGCGAAATTGTTGAATAAATTCCAACCCATTCATTGCAGGCATCATGTAATCGAGTAAGACTAAATCGGGTTCGTTCATTTTGCACCATTCGATAGCTTCAATCGGGTCAGCAAAACATTCCGAATAAATATCATCTAATTTTTTAAGCAAATGACGAAATAAAGTTAAATTTGTTGCATTATCATCAACAATCAATACACGGGGCATAGTGAAAAATCCTACTTTTTTATTTTTTAAAAGTTAATCGTTTGATGTAACTGTATTTGCGGCGTATTCCAGCCATTTTTGAATAATTAAATTTAATTCAGAAAAGTTAATCGGTTTATGCGTAACGTCATTCATACCCGCAGCTAAACAGCGAACTTTATCTTCAATTGTCACACCACCTGTTAAAGCAATAATTGGCATATTGCCTGCAATTTCACGAATTGCGCGACTAGCTTCAAAACCGTCCATAATCGGCATTTGGCAGTCCATCAAGACAAGGTCATAAGGTTTGGCAATGCAAAAATCTACCGCTTCTTGTCCGTTATTTGCAGCGTCAACTAAATAGCCTTTTTTTTCCAATAAACGCACTGCGAGTTGTTGATTAACAACGTTATCTTCCACTACAAGTAAGTGATATTTCTTTTTTTCGTTGCCCATAAGAATTTTATTTTCTGCTTTCAATAAATTGTTTCACGCGATCTAATTCGTTTAGGATAACATCACGCAATTGCGCCATTTTTTGCCAATCTTGAGTTGGCACGGCGTGTTCTAACTCTTGTGCCAAATGACCTAAAATTTCCGCTCCGATATTGCTACTGGAACCTTTTATTTCATGAGCGACCAATTTCAAATCTGAACTTTGTGTTTCAAAGGCAAATTGTAATTTTTCTTTTAACGATTCAATTGTGCCGTAAAAAACGTCTAATAATTCCCCGACAATTTCTTCATCTCCATCAAATAAATCGAGCATTCGCGCTAGTTCAACAGGTGTTCTTTTCTCACGCGGTTTAGTTTCTACGATGTGTACTTTTCCATCATCATTTTTCATTGTCGAATCAGGTAGCCAGGTTTGCAACACGAGTTGTAATTTATGAGCATCAATCGGTTTTGAAACATAATCATCCATTCCCACCTCAAGACAACGTTCTCGATCGCCCTGCATCGCATTTGCGGTCATGGCGATAATGGGAATTCGTCTTCGTTTGTGTTCTAACTCGTAATGACGAATCACGCGCGTTGCGGTAAATCCATCCATAATGGGCATTTGGCAATCCATCAATAGCAAATCATAATCAAAACGAGTGGTAATAATGTTAAATGCTTCTTGACCATTGTCAGCAACATCGACATCAAAACCCATTTTAGTCAACAAACGCAGGGCAATTTTTTGATTTACTGCATTATCTTCAACAAGCAACAATTGGTATTTTTGCCCTGCTTGCGGCACGATTTGATCAACAACGATGGGCTGCGCGGTGAGCGAATGCGAATGAATTTCGTGATAAAAGATTTCTAGTAAAGATTCAAACAACGTTGATTGCTTCACTGGTGTTGTTAATACTTGTGTCGCTCCAGATTCTAATAATTCATGGCGCACACTTGTTTCGCGCGAGGCTTGACAGACAATAATGGGTACTTGAGAAAAATGTTCATCTGCGCGAATTAAATGCAATTTTTCCAATAATTCGTCAACAGCCAGTCCAGCCAAAAGCATTGCATCATAAGGTTTTGTGTTGTCTTTGACTTGTTCAAGTAGCATTTGGGTATCTGAAACATTCTCGCAAGAATGTACTTCAACGCCCCATGAATTTAAATAAGAGACATAAACTTCATGATGTCCTTCTTGATACCCTAAAACGAGCATCAATTTTTGTTTAATCCGTGTTGCATCAATTAAGTGGTCATCGGCGTTATCTGCAAGCGAAAAGGGTAATTCTATCCAAAATGTTGCGCCTTGCCCTTCGACACTTTTAATGCCAATACGCCCTTGCATAAGTTCAACCAGTCGTTTGCAAATAGATAGCCCTAAACCCGTACCACCATATTTTCGCGTCGTAGAACTGTCGGCTTGTGAAAAAGGTTGAAACAACCGTTTTTGAGATTCTTCGGAAATGCCAATGCCGTTATCGGTGACTTCAACGCGCACCCACACTTGCGATTGAGTTTGTTTTTGTAAAATTGCCCGCGCAAACACTGTGCCTTCGCTGGTAAATTTGACCGCATTGCTTAAAAAATTCAACACAATTTGTCGCAACCGCATCGGATCGCCAAGCAAATGTTCTGGAATTTTAGGGTCAACATAACTAATTAGTGACAATGATTTTTCATGAGCGCGAGGTGCAATGACATCGGTGCTGCCATCAATAACTTCGATAAATGAAAAATCAATGTTTTCAATTTCAAACTGCCCAGCTTCAATTTTCGAGAAATCCAGCACGTCGTTAATAATGCTTAAAAGTGCGTTTGAAGAGCTTTTAATAATAGTAGCAAATTCCATTTGCTCAGTATCGAGTGGCGTATCAAGTAGTAAATCTGTCATGCCGATAATACCATTCATCGGTGTACGAATTTCATGACTCATCGTTGAAAGAAAATCGGATTTTACCCGTGTGGCTTTTTCGGCGGCTTCTTTAGCTTGAATTAACTGCGTTTGAATCATACATTGCTCGGTAATATCACGAAAACAAACCACAACACCTACTAATTTTCCACTTTCAAACAGCGGCGTACTTGAAACACTAGCGGGAAAACTTTTGCCATTTTTGCGAAAAAACAATTCATCATCGGACTGATAAACATGTTGACGCTGCATATTGATTAAAACAGGACATTCTTGTGGCAATACGCGAGTGCCATCTGCGCGATGATGATGCAATAAATCGTGAACGTGTTGATTTTTTAACTCGGCAAATTTATAGCCAAATAATCGCTCACCTGTAGCATTTAAATAGGTCAATCTGCCTTCTAAATCTAGTAAGTAAACGCCATCGCCTAAATTATTAAGTACCGTGCGTTGCCATTCTTCGGATTTTATCGCTGCAAATTCCATCATTTTTTGCGCGGTAATATCGGTTCGCATCGAAATAAAAGATTCCACCTGACCGTCAGCGTCAAAAAACGGCACAATGGTCGATTGCACCCAATAAAAATGTCCGTCTTTTGAACGATTACAAATATCAGAATGCCAGACTTTGCCACTGCAAATGGTTTTCCACATCTCAACGAAAAAATCCCGTGAATGTGTCCCTGAATTTAACAAACGGTGATCTTGACCTAACAACTCCTCTTGTGAATAACCACTAATTTGTACAAATTTTTCATTCGCATAAACAATGCCGCCTGCTCTATTTGCTACACTGACAATTGCGTGTTCATTGAGTGCGTATTGTTGCTGTTTTAATTTGTGTATGGATTTTTTCAGAAGTAACGCATCTTTATCATGACGACGCACGACTGCAACAATTCCCACTAGCATTAAAAATACAATTAAACTCAACACAAAACGATAACCTTGAGCAACACGCATTTCATGCTGTACGAGTGCATTATTAGTTTGCTCAATTTTTGTTAAAGCGATTTCCGTTTTAATTTCGTTTAACTCTGTAATGACGCGGTGTAAATAGCTGGTATTTTTTAAAACAATGCGAGCGTGGCGCAAAAATCGTTCGATACTGTCAATTTGTGATTGTTTAGTTTGATTTTCTTTTTCAAGAACAAGGTGATCAATTCGTAACAAAATTTCAGTTTTTAATTTTTCATTTTCTGGGTCTAAATTAAATAACACCAAATTATTTTGTAATAGTTCGAAATCATACAAATGTTCATGCTTGTCAAACAACATAGTTTGCAAATTTGTATAATCTGCACGCAAATAGCGAATTGAATTGGATAAAACGGCTGTTTCAGATTTTAAATTTTCTAGTAACTCTTCTTTGCGTTGCATTAAATCTAAATATTGTTTTAACGCACTTTCAAAACCTAGAAATTGATTATTCGCATTTAACTCTCGAATTGCTTTGGAAAGTAGAGTTTGCTGCACTCGCACATCATGCAAGTGATAGTTCATTAAATCGTAATTCACCTCCGATAAGTGCAACTGACTTTTTAAAAAGTCTTGATTTAATTGACCATCTAAAACTTTAAGTTTAAGCACGGAATTTTCAACTTGCTTACTAAATATCTGATGTTTAGGTTCAATATGCAGAAAACTCCATGAAATTACTAACACAATGACTAGCATGAAAAGTTTTTTTGCGGTACTCATTTTTTCAGTACCGCAGGCAATTTACCTGTTAAAGTATTTAAAAAATCTTCTAAAGCATTTAATTCTTGCACGGTAAGTTTTACACCAATTTGATGATATGCCATTAACTCAATTACCTCGCGCAATGTCTCGATCGAACCATCATGCAAATAGGGTGCAGTCAATGCTACATTGCGTAGTGAAGGGACTTTAAATTCATAGCGATCTTCTTCCTCACTGCTGATTTCAAAACGTCCAAAATCTTGCGGGGTATTTTGTTTGGTGTCGTAAAACTCTCGAAAAACTCCCAATTTTTCAAACATATTCCCGCCGATATTTACGCCTTGATGACAACTTATACAACCGTAAAATTGAAACAAACGATAACCTTCTTTTTGCGACGCATTGAGGGCGTTTTGCTCACCTGCCAGCCATTTATCAAAAGGTGAATCTTTCGTTACTAATGCACGTTCAAAGGTTGCTAGCACTTCGCGTACCTTGTCGGCGGTAATTTTTTTACTTCCATAAATTTTGTTGAATTCGTTTGCATACGTTGAGGCATTTAATTTTTTCAACACTTCAGCCCAAGAACTTGCCATTTCAACGGGATTTTGAAGCGGAAAATCAATTTGCTCTTCTAAAGTAAAAGCTCTGCCGTCCCAAAATTGCCGAAAATTAAAACCACTGTTGAAAACGGTTGGTGTATTGCGTCTACCCTGTTTTTTATTCATGCCAACTGCCACAGATAAATGGTCAACACCACCTTTATGTAAGTCGTGACAAGTGCTACAGGCAATGGAATTATCATGTGACAAGATGGGGTCAGAAAACAGTTTTAAACCAAGCGCAACTTTTTTAGGATTTAGTTCAGGCAAATCAGGAAGTAACGAAATCGATTGGTCAGTGAACGATTTATTTTGAATTTGGGCAAAGGTACTTAAAGTTGAATCAATTTCGCTTTTTGGAGGTACGTTCTGAACCACCATTGCAACGACTAACGCAATAACCCAAAATCCACTGAGGACAAGCAAAACATGGAATCGAGTAAAGCCTTTGTACGGTTTTTTTTCGAACATATTTGCGCCTTTACATCAAACTTTAGGAAACTAAAAAATCATTTTTTAGCAATTGTGTTCCAGGCAGCCAGCCATGCTTGTGATTGATATAATTCGCTTTTTTTCTCAAGTGTACCGTTTAAAATCATTCTCAATGTGGTGTTAATAATGCCAAAAAAATAAGTATAAAGAAGCATCGGCGCAAGGCTTTTAATTTCACCACTGTTAATACCAAGTTGAACCATTTTCAGTATTTTATTCACTGCTGGCGTTTGTAAATACGGTTTTGAACCGACTGGTAAAAAATCGTTCGTATTAACTTCTAACAATAAACGTAACGCATCGGGAGCCTCGTCGGTCAGTTTAAAAAGTAAATCGACCAAACTGTGTAATTGTTCCGATGCTTTTTTATAACGTCTGCGAATTTCATCAATTGAAATACTCAAGCTGTCTAAAACAGTGTTATAAACTTCAGTAGCAAGTTCTTGTTTATTATTAAAATAAAGATAAATCTCTTGTGTTTGTGACAACTTCGCTGCTTGAGCGATGTCGAAAAGCGAGGTGTTTAAATAACCTTTTTGCACAATCAAAGTAAGCGCACAACGCAGAATTTCGTCGCGCGTAGTTATATTTTTTTGAATCAAAATTTTTTCCTGTTCCATGTTTGCATCATATTCATTCAGTAGATGAGTTAATTAGAGTTAATGGCGACAAACGCCGCATGTAAGTATTGAATCATTGACCATAGTGTCAAAATTGCCGCAATATAAAGCAATCCGTAAGCACAAGGTAAAACAGGCAACCCAAAAAAATCGTCGTAATAAAGAAAGAAGCCAATCGAAAGCATTTGTGCGCTGGTTTTCCATTTGCCAATTGCCGACACTTTGACTTCTGCACGTTTGCCAACTTCAGCCATCCATTCACGCAATGAAGCAATCGTGATTTCACGTCCAATAATAATTGCCGCAGGAATGGCTAAATACACATCAGGGATTTTTTGCACCAGTAAAACCAGTACCACTGCTACCATCAATTTATCTGCAACGGGGTCTAAAAATGCGCCAAATTTCGTTTCAAGTTGCATTTTTCGCGCTAAATAACCATCAAGCCAATCCGTAAAACCTGCAAGCATAAAAATTAATGTGCAAGCCACATTTGTATGTTCCCAAGGCAAATAAAACACAATAGCAAGCAGCGGAATTAACGCGATGCGTAACAAAGTTAAATGCGTAGGAAGATTAAAAGCCATATCAGTGCGCGTAAGTCGTATGTGAATAAAATGGCGTTATGATACCACTGTTTGCAGGCAAACTTAGATGGAATTATGACAACGTAAACAACGGCATAATCGTTTCAAAAACAGCATTAAAACTTTCTTTTGTAAGCCGTTTTGTATTCACGTTGTAGCGACTGGTGTGATACGAATCGATTAAAAAATGTCCGTTTGGCAATTCATGTTTTGCATTATGGGCAAATTTCGCAAAATTACTTTTCAAATTGAAGGCTTTTAAAACTGCCTGATGAGCAATCAAACCCAACGCCAAAATCACCGAATTCTCAGGAAGCGTTTTTAATTCTTTCGCTAAAAATGCGTTGCAAATGTTAATTTCTTCGCCTGTTGGTTTATTTTGTGGCGGCAAACATTTCACGGCGTTAGTGATTCGGGCATTTTTTAAAACTAAACCATCCGTTGCCGATTCAGAAATGGGCGCGTTGCTGAAACCAAATTCATACAACGCTTCATATAAAAAAATGCCTGCATAATCGCCTGTAAAAGGTCGCCCCGAAGCATTTGCGCCGTGCATTCCTGGGGCAAGTCCGACAATCACTAAACGTGCATTTTCATCACCAAACGGCGCAACAGGTTTGCAGTGATAAGTCGGATTTTTTTCCTTCACTTCACACAAAAATGCCGCGAGACGCGGACATTTTTGGCACAACAAATCAAAATAATCAGTTTGCATTTAGTACACGTCACGAACATAACGTTTCTCTTTTTTGAGCTGATTAACGTAATCGATGGCTTGTTGTTCGGTTTTATTTCCATGCGTTGCAATCACGTCATGCAAGGCTTTGTCTACGTCTTTTGCCATTGCATACGCATCGCCACAAACGAAGAAATAACCGCCCTGCTCTAACCACGCAAACAATTCTGCGCCGTGTTCGCACATTTTGTCTTGAACGTAGATTTTTTCGGCTTGGTCACGCGAAAACGCTAAATCTAAACGGGTGAGCAAACCGCTTTGTTGCATGGTTTCTAATTCGTCGCGGTAAATAAAATCGGTTGCCGCGTTGCGGTCGCCGAAAAATAACCAGTTTTTACCTTTCGCACCACGCGCCTGACGTTCTTGTAAAAATGCACGGAATGGGGCAATCCCTGTTCCAGGTCCAACCATAATCATTGGCAAATCGTTGTTTTCTGGCACACGGAAAACTTTGTTTGGCGTGAAGAAACAACGAATTAGCGTATTTTCATCCGTCAAATCGGCAAGGAAGGTTGAGCAAACGCCTTTGTGTGAACGGTCAAAAGCGTTGTAGCGCACACTGGCAACGGTCAAATGCACCAATTCAGGATTTGGTTTGCTACTCGACGAAATCGAATAAGCACGATGTTGCAACGGTTTGAGCAAACTTAAAAATTCTGCTGCTGAAAATTCTGCTGTTGGATTTTGTAACAACAAATCGAGCGTATCGCGTCCCCACAAATACTTGCTTAATGCGTCTTTGTCATTCAAAACCGTGTTTAATTCTTGATTACCTGAACGGGTTGCAAGTTCTTGTAAAAATTCTTTGCTGGGCGTTTTGATTTCAAATTGATTTTGTAAGGCTTCACGCCACGCCACGCCGTTAATGATTTCGTCGCCATCACATTTAATGGCTTTCAAAATCTCGCTAACTAAATTAGGGCAATTTGTTGGCACAACGCAAAGCGCGTCGCCCGCTTCGTAACTCATGCCCGAACCTGCAATTGAAATTTCATAATGACGAATTTCTTTTGAGGAATTTTCAGCCGTGACTAATCGATTAACCGATAATTTTGCGGGGAAGGGATTTTTGCGGTTGTATTGTGATTTGTCGCCTTCGTCTTCTGAAACGATTGCGGTTGTGGCATCGCTTCCCGCTAACGCTGGAATTACAGCGTGCATCCATTCTTCAGCAGGTTCTTCGTATTCCACGTCGCATTTGACTAATTCTTGCAAGCGCGTTGCGCCAAGTTCGACAAGACGATTGTCCCAATCCATGCCTGCTTGGCAGAATAAATCGTAGCTGGTGTCACCTAACGCTAAAACGGCAAATTGCAGGTTTTCTAATTTTGCCATCGAATCTGCTTGAACCGCAGACCATAACACTTGTGCATTGTCTGGCATTTCACCTTCACCGTAAGTGCTGGTGACGATGAGCAAAGTTTCCATTTTGGTTAGCGCATCGACATCAACTTCATCCATGCTTTTCAAAACAGGATTTAAACCGTGTGCTTTGGCGACTTTTACGGCATCACGCGCAACCGATTCGGCTGTGCCTGTTTGTGAACCGTATAAAATGTGAATTGTGCGAGCCGTTTGAGCATTGTTTGAATTTTGCACCAGTTGTGAATGCAAGCCCGCGAAAAATCCGCCGAGCCATGCGCGTTGATTGTCGTTATAAGGTGCGTCGTTTAGGAGTTGGTTTGTTTTCATGTTTTTAAATTGAGTTATTTTGTAAAAATTTTGTTTATGGAAATAAGGAATTTTGACCAGAAATTGATTTTTCAACAAAACCATGAAATGGCGAAGATTCCAAACGGCTTACCGCCTTTTCGTAAAAATCACTATGTTGTTCAAATCCAATAAATTGCCTGTTCAACATTTTTGCGGCAACTGCTGTTGTACCGCTTCCCATGAAGGGGTCGAGAATTATTTGATTTTCTTTTGTGGTTAATTTTATAAGATACTCAATCAAATTAAGTGGTTTTTGTGCCTCATGCCAGCGATTTTCATTTTTTCTAAAACCAAATTCTAATAAATTGGTTGGGCTAGAACCATTCATACTGCATTCGGCAATATTCATTGCGCCAACTTCATTTTCAAGAATGTTATCAGTGATTGTGCCACCAATTTTGTAAGGCTTCATAAACCATGCAATCGGTTCCCAAATCGGTGCTAAATTTCCTAATCGCCAGCCTTCCCAATTTTGGGCTTCTTTAGTTAAGCCGCGCTTTTTTAAAATTAAACTAAGGCGTTGCGCTCTATGATGTGCGGCTGGCTTTTTCCAAACCAAAACATCTTTTAACAAATAGCCACTTTTTTCAAACGCATTGATAACATGATGTAATGTGCGTCTGGCACTGAAAACAAATAAAAATGCACCATCTTTCATTTTTGAAAAAACGTCATTTGCCCAAGTAGCGCACCATGTTTCATATTCCAAACCGCTATTTCTATCGGATTGAGACCAGCCGTTAATCGGTTTTCCACGCCGTTTAAAGCCAGATTTTCCTTGTTGTGCTGGCGACATTCCTAACAAGGCAGAATTAGTATTGTTATGTAAAACATCCCAATCATCTAAATTTATGCCATAAGGAATATCTGAAAGAAACAAATCAATGCTGTTGTCATCGAGATTTACGAGGTGATTTTGACAATTCCCTAATGTAATTTTATTCAGATAATCAGCATTCATCCTAATAATCCATTATCTGAAACAGCAGAAATTGCTTTAACTTTGCTTTCAATTTTGCTGTATTTTAAAACTTCGTTAATCGCTTCTTCTTTCGACAATCGCATAATTCGCTCACGTTCAGAAGCCAGAAATATCAACGATTCTTCTTTTGAAATCTTGATGGATTCAATCAACGCTTGTTTTTCTTCTTGCCACAATTCGGAAATAACATAATCAAAATTCAACAATGTTCGATTAACTGCTTGCCAATAAATTCCCGCGTCTTTTGATGGATTCATTGCTTCTACAACTTTAAAAATTTCGTGAAGCAATTGCATTGATTTTGTTTGATTAGCTATCTCGGCATAACGAACTAAAACAGCTAAATGCGTGTAAGTAGCAATACAAACTGACCTTGCACCCGCTTGTTGATAAATCTGACTTTGTTTTGTTGGTAATTGATAAGACGGACAAACCACCATCGCGTATTTTTTACCGTGTTTCCAACCATCCATTGCTTGAACTTTAAAATCTTTTTGATTTTTAGCCGTTCGACTTAACCGAAAAGCCTTTGCATCGGCAACAAAACTATAATCATCGTTGACGCATTCAACATCCGCAACGTCGCCACGTTCTTTTAAAACTAAACTTTGGAAACCCATTGCTATATAGGCTTCATGTATTAAAACATCCGTGTATTTTGAATAGAGTTTTTCTTCGCTACTATCGTGTTCGTATTGTTCGGGAATAGCACCACACAGGCGTAAATGCCCTAACAAAGCCGTAAGCCCTTCTGTTTTAATTTCATTACGGATTTCTTGTTCCACTTTGGAGGCATCTACGCCAAAATTACCGCTGAGACGATTGATTTCAGCAATCCAAAATCGTCTTTTTTCAATCTGCTCATCGGTAATTATTTGAAATGACATATCAATTACGCCGCAAGTCCATCTTGAGCTAATTCCAGCCCAACCAAACTCGCTAAATGTTTTGCAACAGGCGGAATGTTTGTGAGCGCGGCGCAATTAACTTGACTTTGCTCAACAATCCAAACCGTTGAACCCATCGAGTTAATGCTTTGCACCGAACGGTTAATCAACGCAGTTTTGTAATCACGCAAACGTTTATCTGCCAGTAATGCCGCGATTTCATCATCGTTATAACTGCTGTAAGCCTCACGAGTGATTTTAACCAGCGCGTCTTGCAATTTGCGTGGACGTTCTAAAATCAATTTTTTCGCCGCTTTTTCAATTTCAACCGTTGTGCGTTGTGATTCAGGTGCATTTTTAAGCATTTCTGCGGCAACCGCTTGGGCTTTTTCAAATACCGCAACGCTGTTAATCAATTTGAATGTCAACACGCTATCGACTTCACCAAACGCTGGCACGGCTCCATCAAATAACGGTTTGTCTGTTTGATAGGCTTTTTTCACTTGTGCAATTTGAATTTGCGCCAAATCAATCGCCAATTCTTCAACCATTTCTTTACGGTCGATAGACGATTTCAAATAACTTGCAGTTTGCGTTTTATAGAGCCACAAAGGCATGGCAAATTTAAAATGTTTGCGTTCATTTTCCCAATTTGCGAGCAAATTACGCGCTTTACTGGAATTTGCATAAACCGCGTGTTGTTCCAACATGTGCAACACGATTTTTTCGTGTGCATCATCGTCGGTTAAATCGTGCAATTCCACAGACGTTTTGTCGTACAACGCTTCAAGTTTATTTTCAGGGTCATATTGGTAAGCGTTACCGCCTGACATCCCGTTGCAGAAACCTTTGCCGAAACCGCCGATGTTTAACACCGCGCCGTTAGTCATGTATTCACAACCGAAATCGCCTACGCCTTCAACCACGGCCATTGCGCCCGAATTACGCACTGCAAAACGGTCGCCTGCTTCGCCGTTGATAAACGCTTTGCCGCCTGTTGCGCCGAATAACGCAAAATTACCGATTAACACATTGTTACCTGGTGTTTTAATGCCGCCACCTGGAGATTCAACAACTAACACGCCGCCGCTCATTGATTTGCCAACGCCATCGTTTGCTGTGCCTAAATGACGTAAAACCATTCCATCATTTAAAAATGCACCATAACTTTGCCCCGCCGAACTGTTTGTATTGATTTCAATGGTTTCTGGCGCAAGATAACGACGACCGTGTTCATTTGTATAGATAAATGACGCTTCGCCTTTGAATTCATAATTTAGAATGCGCTCTATATCAATCGCTAACTGACCACCAACGGTTTTGTCGTTATTGGTAAGTTTGAAATCGTCACCATCAATCACAAGTTGTTCAGCTTGTGCATTTTCAAAAAACGCTTTCACTTTCTCTAAAATTTTATCGTCGGTTTTAAAATCCGCTTCCAAATAAATCGGTTGCGCGATTTTAACTTCATCAACTTGTTGCAACATTTTGGTCAAATTCAATTGCCCAACCATGCAAGGATGGTCGATTAAATGCAATAAATCGGTTTCGCCGCGAATGTCGCGCAAATTTTTATAACCCAACGATGCAAGCAATTCTCGAACTTCGTGTGCGACGTTCATAAAATACTGCGCTAAAACACGCGAATCGCCTTTGAATTCTTCGTGTGCCGTCGTTAAACCTGCGGGGCATTTGATATTACAGTTTTTCGCCATCACGCAACGAAGCATCATCAACGCCGTCGTGCCGAACTCGAAAGAATCCGCACCTAAAATCGCTGATTTCACCACGTCTAAACCGCTTTGATGTGCGCCTGAGCAACGCAAAATCACTTTGTCGCGCAAACCATTGACCGAAAGAGCTTGATGCACTTCGGCAATCCCGATTTCAGGCGAACGACCTGCGTGTTTCAAGCTGGTAACAGCCGCCGCACCTGTGCCGCCTGTGTTGCCTGCAACGTTGATGACATCTGCGCCAGCTTTTGCAACACCGACTGCAATTGTGCCAATACCTTCCGATGAAACGAGTTTTACGCCAACTTTGACACGCGCCGCTTTGGCATCGTGAATCAGTTGCCCTAAATCTTCAATCGAATAAGTATCGTGATGTGGCGGTGGACTCACCAATTCCACACGCGGCGTACCGCCACGCAATGCCGCAATTTCCACCGACACTTTCATCGCAGGCAATTGACCGCCTTCACCAGGTTTTGCACCTTGGGCGATTTTAATTTCGATTTCTTCAAGCGTTGGGTCAGCTAAATAACCTGTCCAAACTCCAAAACGTCCCGACGCAAATTGTTTGATTTTGCTGGATTTGATGCTGTTGAAACGGCTGAAATGTTCGCCACCTTCACCCGAATTGCTTAATGCGCCAACAATGTTTGTACCTTGTGCGACGGCTTCGTGCGCTTCGGCAAGCAACGCACCGTGACTCATCGCGCCCGAAGCCAAAGTTGCCGTAATTTCGTGTGCGGGTTGAACGTCTGATAAGGGCAACGAAACTTTTGCAGTTTCAATCGTGTTCAAATAATCAAACAGCAAACTGCCCGCTGGCACGTTTTCAACGCGCAACGCATCAGCGGCAACATTCAATTCGCATGACACGAGATGAAAATCATCCACAAAACGTTTTTTCAAATGCGCGGCTAAGTTTTGCAAACGCGCTTGGCTGTTATTTTCCATGAACGCGACTTTGAAAACTTCATCCAATTTTCTAACCGACAAACCACGAATCAAATAATTCACGTTACCGCGCAAATTTTGTTTGCCCAAAATTTTGTCAAAATCTTCAACGGTTTGTGCGTTTGAAATATCGGCTGGAAAATCCATCACATCACGCAACGCCGCTGGGCGTGCGTCGCGTTCTTCATAAAGATTTTTTGCAAAACTGCGATACGCTGGCGTAATGCCAAAATTATCAATTTGCTGCGGCGTGCGTTTTTCGTAACCCAAATCCAAATACGCTAAATCATTGGCTTGCGGCGATTTTTCTTGCGGAATATACAAAATCGCTTCATCGGTCATGTGAATATATTCACGCACCGCTGTGTTGCCGTAAGAATGCCCCGCCCCGTCTTGACGCTCTTTGAATAAGCCTAAGAATGGAATGTCTTTTTCGCTTTCAACTGCGAGAGCTTTTTTGTGCCATTGTGCCGCGCTCGTTGCAATATCGCTATAACGCACACCGCCTACTGATGAATGAATGTTCGGGAAATACGGATGCAATTTGGGTTCGTCGGTATCCAAATAATTCGACTCGAAAAATTCACCGCCAATATAACTTTCTGCCGTACACAAACCGAATTTGCCCATCGTTTTCATGAGCGATTTTTCTGTGCCTTTTGAGAATTTATCGAGAGCTTTGTGCTGGTCTGCGCCTGAATAAAGCGACATTGCACGATTGTGAACGCTTAACGAACAAATCGCCGATGCACCAAAACCTAAAATCGTTGCCACATCGTGTGGACTTGCAGCTTGTCCTGTTTCTGAAATGAGCGATGAATTGAAACGCAAACCTTGTTGCACTAAACGTTGATTTGCCGCCGCAATCATCAATAAAGCAGGAATCGCTGCTTGATTTTTGCTGATTTTGGCATCGCTTAAAATGATAATACCAACGTTATTACGCGCCGCTTTTTCCACTTCATCACAAACCAAATTCACGGCACGAGTTAAAGCGTGTTCATTTCCTTCGGCATCATCAAAATCAGGCGTGTAAAGCGCGTTTAAAGTAATCGTTAAAACAGCCGTTTGACGACGAATTTGCTCTAATTGCGTGCGTTGCAAAATGGGGCTTTCAAGCATCAATTGTTTGCTGTTTTCTGAAAAAGTCGGCTTTGCACCTAACGCCACACGCAATGTCATGCCGTCACTTTCACGAATTGAATCGAGCGGTGGATTGGTCACTTGCGCGAAACGTTGACTGAAATAACGCGACATACCACCTTCTGAACCCGATAACGCATTTGGCGCAAGTCCGTAACCCATCGCCGAAATACGTTCCATGCCTGTCGCTAAAATTGGGTCGAGCAAGAAACGGAAACTTTCTTGATTGAGCGAATACGCTGTGAAACGTTGATCAACGTTCAATTCGTTTTCGTCGCTGAGTTCGCTTAAATCCACTTTCGGCAAATCTGACAAATTCACGGCGCGTTGTTTTAACAATGCCGCGTAATCTTTTTCTTTAGCAAGTTTTTCTAAAACTTGATGTGAATCGTAGGCTTCGCCTGTGTTGTGGTCGAAATAAAGCATTCCACCCGCTTCGATACGTCCACGTTTTAAAACGTCTTGCGGTGGAAAATCAATTTGTCCCGCTTCGGACATCACCGCTAAATAATCGCCTGTTTCAACAGAACGCAATGGACGCAAACCTAAACGGTCTAAACGTGCGCCAACGCGAATCCCATCATTGAAAATCAACGCCGCAGGACCATCGTTTTTTTCTTCGTACAAACTGAAGTATTCGAGCATTGCGCGAACTTCTGGCAATAAAGTCGTATCGTTTTCCCACGCAGGCGGCATCATCGCTAAAATCGCTTCGACGATATTTAAACCATCTTCGTTAATGCGGCGCGTTAAAGTTTGGTCTAAACGGCTTGAATCAGATTGTCCACAAGGAAAGCAAATCGATTTGTTGTGTTGACGCGCAATCGCGTTTTCACTGAGACGATTTTTTTTGTCGGTATTCAACTCGCCGTTATGCGCCATGTAACGGAACGGTTGCGCCATCATAGTGGCTGGCGCGGTATTAGTTGAAAAGCGCGTGTGGAAAAATAACGTGCTAATTTCGTGGTCAGTATCGTACAAATCTTTGAAATACGGAATCACTTCACCTGAATTCAAACGACCTTTATAAACTTGGGTGCGTGAACTCATCGAAAGTGGATAAAAACCCGCGAGTTCTGGACGTGTGAAGCCTTCAACTTCAATGGTGACTAACGCTTTTTGAATGTGTTTTTCAAATTCATCATGCGACGCATTTTTCAACGACGCTGGGCGACCAAAAATAAATTGTTCAATCGGTAATTGAGCTTTAACAGCGGCGGCGTTAATAACTGCGTTATCAACAGGAATCACGCGACGAGCAATTAACGGCAAATCAAATTCTGCAAAATGACGTTCAACGAGTTCATTTGCTGCTGAATCATAATGCGCGTGGTCAGCGGGAAAAAAGAAATTGGCAACACCAAATTGACCGAGTTCTAAATCCGTTTTGCCTGTTAATTTACGGAAAAATTTCAATGACAAATCAATGTTCACGCCTGCACCATCACCAATACCTTCTGCGCTCATGCCGCCACGATGTGGAATCGTACATAATGCTTCGTGCGATTTCACTAATAAATCGTGCGTTTGCAAACTGCGTTTATGTGTAATAAAACCAACGCCGCAACTGTCCTGCGACTGGTCAGCGTCATAAAGCAAAGGTTGTGAATTGCTTGATTGCGATTGTATTGTCATTGATTTAAGCCTGTATTCTTTTTTGCATTACCGCTTCTTTGCGGCAATGACTAAGTATTTGTTTTTAGTTGAAGTGTTAAATAAACAAAAACATTGCTATTCGTTTAAGTGAAATCCGTCAATCTTATCATAATTTGTACGATATTCGACTTTTGTGTGCAATTTTCATGCAACTTTTACACAGATTTACCACCATTCTTTTGCTTTTGCTAAATATCCCGTTGCGTCGATAGGTACGTTTTCAAGCGTCAAAATTTCGCCAAGTTCACACATTGCTTTGTAATAGACACGCCGTTTGAAATACACGACATCTTTCAGTGGCTCCCAATAATCCACCCAACGCCACCCATCAAATTCGGGGTTGACACAGTGGTCAAAGCTCACATTTTTATCTGATGTGACCAAACGCAAAATAAACCAAATTTGTTTTTGTCCAATGCAAAGCGGCAGGGAATTCTTACGAATATAACGGTCAGGTAATTGATAACGCAGCCAATAGCGCGTGCGACCTAAAAGTTGAACGTGATGTTGTTGCAGTCCCGTTTCTTCCCACAATTCTCGATACATCGCGGTTTCTGGGTCTTCATTTGGATTGATGCCGCCTTGCGGAAATTGCCATGAATTTACACCTATTCGTTTTGCCCAAAATACGCGACCCTCGTCATTGCAAAGGATGATTCCCACATTCGGGCGGTATCCTTTTGAGTCTATCATTTGAAAAATAACCTGTTTTTAACTTGCCAACGCTAGTTTTAGAAAGTGTGTCATTGCAGCGTGGTCAAGTGTTCAATAATCGCAGCATTGTTCCACAAAAAAATGCCAGATACCATAGCGCAACTTACTTTTAATCACTTTTGCACATTGAAATAAACAACCGCTATTTTCAAAAAACAGACATTAAAAAAGCCGATATGCCATGAGCGTATCGGCTTTTTGGTAGGTAAAAAAAATTATCTGCCAAAACGTTTTTTGAATTTATCGACGCGACCCGCAGTGTCCACAACGCGCTGTTTCCCTGTGTAGAAAGGGTGGCAAGAAGAGCAAACCTCAATGTGTAAGTCTTTAGCCAACGCAGAACCGGTCACAAAAGTATTACCGCAACCACAAGTTACAGTAATTTGTTTATAATTAGGATGAATTTCTGGTTTCATGATTTTTCGCATTGCCCACAAACGGGCGGTTAATTTAAAAACCGCGTATCATAATGGTTCAACACACATTTCGCAATGGATTCAAACTTTTATGCGTATTATTACTTTTAATGCAAACGGAATTCGTTCGGCGCAACGCAAAGGTTTTTTTGAATGGCTCGTAACTCAAAATGCAGATGTGGTCTGCATTCAAGAAACTAAAGCCCAACTTGAGCAACTCGACGATGTTTTTCATCCTGCCCCTTTTCATTGTTTTTATCACGACGCTGAAAAAAAAGGTTACAGCGGTGTCGCACTTTATTGCAAAAACAAACCTGACGAAATTATTAACGGTTTAGGCATTGAAGAAATTGACCGCGAAGGACGTTTCATCGAAGCGCGTTTTGGCAATTTAAGTGTCATTTCTTTGTATTTACCTTCAGGTTCTTCAGGTGAAGAGCGGCAAAATTTTAAATTTCATGTGTTAGAAAAATTCAAAATTTATTTGGACAGCATTGCTGAAAACGGTCGTGACATCGTCATTTGCGGCGATTGGAACATTGCCCATAAAGCCATTGATTTAAAAAATTGGCGCGGTAATCAAAAAAATTCTGGTTTTTTACCCGAAGAACGCGCTTGGATGGATAGCGTTTTTGCAAACGAAAAATGGGTTGATGCGTTTCGTGTTATCAATCAAGAAGAGGGTCAATACACTTGGTGGTCAAATCGCGGTCAGGCGTGGGCAAAAAATGTCGGTTGGCGTATTGATTATCACATTATTAGCGCATCACTTAAAAAACGTGTAAAAACCGCTCAAATTTACAAAGAACAACGTTTTTCTGACCACGTCCCTCTCATTATTGATTACAACGATTAAAACTATGGCAGCCCAAAAGGTAACTACTATGCGTAACGTCACATTATTTGAATCCGACACGCACCATTTTATTTTGCTTAATGAAAGCGAACCAGGTGAAGAAGACGGTATTCGTTCAAACCAATATCTGATTACACATCGCAACGAAGGCGTGTTACTTGATCCTGGTGGTTTCGGCGTAATGCCGCGCGTTTTGGCGGAAATGTTGCGTTACATTGAACCGCAACAAATCAAAGGCATTTTTTTATCACATCAAGACCCTGATATTGTTGGTGGTCTTTCGACGTGGCTTGAGCTATGTCATTGCCCTGTTTATGTGTCGAGTATTTGGCTACGTTTTTTGCCGCATTACGGTTTAAAAGACATGGTGCGATTTATTGGTGTGCCGAATGAAGGCATGGTTTGGAATGACGGTCGTGAATTTAGTTTAAAAATTGTCCCCGCGCATTTTTTGCATTCTGAAGGGCAAATTAACGTTTATGATCCGCAGGCAAAAATTTTATTTACAGGCGATATTGGCGCGGCAATGCTTTCAGATGATGAAGATTATATTTTTGTTGATGATTTTGAAGCGCATATTCCGCATATCGAAGATTTTCATCGCCGTTATATGTGTTCAAACAAAGCGATTTTATGCTGGCTGGAAACGATTAAAGACCTCGATATTCAAATTCTCGCACCACAACATGGCCCTATTTATCGTGGCGAATCGGTACAGAAATTTTTTGATTGGTTTAGAAATTTGCAATGTGGTGTAGATTTAATGCAACCGTTTGGACATTTTCCGAAAAAAAGCTAATGCCATGAAATATATTTACACCGATCATTTAGAAAAATTACGTTTTAATTTCGTTAATCAAATCAGCGAAATTTTAGAACATCAAACACGCACCCAACGTTATGCAATCAGCAATATCGAACTCACGCATAATGTCAGCAAGGAAATGATTGAAGAATTGCAAAAGGGCTTGCATTCGCAAAATTTGGATGATGCAAAAAATGCTATCGGTAGCGCGATGCTAGGTTGTTCGCGCATGAACCAAAGTTTAGAACTGTTATTTGAGCAATATAAAAAACAACAAATTGCCAATCGCACCAGAATTCAACAAGTCATTATTGAATTCAATCAAGCCTTGCATACGCTTTCATCGGTGTTAATTGAAAAAGATTTGCTCGAACGACAAAGTAAAGTGCTGGAAAGCATTATTTTGTCGCACGAACATGTTTCGCAATGGAAAGAATTTGTACAAGAAATTTTGCTCGATTTTCACAACATTTTTCCGTTCAATTTTTTCTATATCGCTTTTGCAGAAGAACACGGTTTATCACTTTACTTATACACACTTGGAAATTACACACCTGAAGTTTTAAAAGAAGCGCGGCAAAAACTTAGCATTCAAATGATTAAAAGTATTGGTTTGCCAAGTGATGCAGTGCTAGATATTGAAGAGTTTGTGATTGAGTGTGAAAAAAAAGATTTTGTCAAAACCGAACTCGACATCAACATGATTAGCGTGCCTGTTGCTGACCAATCAACCAATTTAGCGGGTTTGCTTGGCGTTGCGTATGCGTCAAATCATAAAATTTCGGTGCAAGAAGAAAGCGTAATTCGCGCTATTTTATCGGTGATGGTGATGGTCGTCGGTTCAAGTAAAGCCCTGTCGCGCACTTTGCTTGAACTTGAATACTATTCCGCCCACGACCCACTCACAGGACTTTATAACCGTCGTCAATTCAACGAAATTTTAGAATATGAAGTCGCACGTTGTGAACGGCATGAACATGAATTCACGGTGTTAATGCTGGATTTGGATAATTTCAAAGACATTAACGATTCTTACGGACATCCAACAGGTGACAGTGCGTTGCGTTCAATTGCTCAAATTTTGCGTGAACATACACGCAAAGATGATTTGTGCGCTCGAATTGGCGGTGATGAATTTGCAGTAATTTTAGTTGAAACAGGTTCTGCAACTGGACAACGTATTGCCGATGCGATTGCAAAAACTTTACGCGAAACGCCTTTATTTTCAACACAAGGCAATCGCTATCATTTGACCGTCTCGATTGGGATTAGCTCTTTTCCACAAGATGCACATACCGCTGATGCGCTCATGGCAGGCGTTGATATTGCCATGTATAAAGTTAAAGCACTGGGTAAAGATGGTGTTTTTTCCGCACAAGAAATCAAAGACCAAATCAACATTCGTGAAACACGCAATCAAGCTGAAGAACTGCGTGATGCGCTCAAAGAAAATCGCATCGTACCGTATTATCAAACGATTGTTGATTGTCAAACGGGCAAAGTGATGGCGTTTGAAACTTTGGCGCGTTTGCAAATGCCTGACGGTGAAACAAAATCCGCCGCCATGTTTATTGAAACCATTGAAAAATATGGGTTAGCGCATGAGTTAGACCGCGCAATTGTGACTAATTCTTTTAAAGCCAAACGCGATTTAATCAAAGCAATGCGCCCCGAAGCGGGGGCAAAAATTTTTATCAATTTATCCGTGCAAGAAATTCAAGGACGTGGAATTTTAGGATTTGCCGAAGAATTGTGTCAGGAATTGGAAGTCCCGCCTGAACTGATTGTGTTTGAATTACTCGAACGCGACGCAATTGGTGATATGACCAACATGCGGAAATTTTTGAATAATTTACGCGCAAAAGGTTTTTCGTTTGCACTGGATGATTTTGGCAGTGGTTACAATTCGTTTCATTATTTGCGTGAATTGCATTTTGAATACGTCAAAATCGATGGCGCGTTTGTGCGAAATATCGTCGCTTCTAAACTTGATTACGCGCTGGTGCATAATTTGTCGCGCTTGTGTCAAGACATTGGCATTTTGACGATTGCTGAATTTGTGGAAAACATTGAGATTTTGCAAGCTCTGCAAACAATGGGCATCAATTATGTACAGGGTTATCACATTAGTATGCCGATTTCGGAAATGCGTTTTAGTTAGGAGAAAAACTTGAACGTCTTAACTTTTTACATCGTCAGAGAAATTTTAAAAGGCGCGTTTATCGCGCTAATTTTACTTTTGACGTTGTTTAATTTATTCACGCTAACCGACGAACTCAAAGATTTAGGCAAAGGAAGCTACGATTTGCCTGCGATTTTTTCTTATCTTGCCCTAACTTCGCCGCGTGTTTGTTATGAATTGGTGCCTGCGAGCGCGTTACTGGGCAGTTTGTTTGTTTTAGGCGCGATGGGTAATAATCGCGAATTGATTGCCATGCGAGCCGCTGGCGTTTCCATTTTAGGTATTATTCAATCCGTGTTAGTGGCAGGCGCAATTTTGACCATTTTTGCCATTTTTGTCGGTGAAGTGATTGCGCCAACCAGCGAAGCTAACGCGCAACTACTTCGTGCCAGCGCACAAAATCAACAATTAGTCATGAATGCCCGTTACGGTTTATGGCTACGCGAAGGCAATAAATTTATCAATGTTCGCAAACTCGAAACTAACGGCGAACTTTCAGACATCAGCATTTACGAATTAAATAATCAAGCCAGTTTGCAAACTGTAACGCACGCGCAAAAAGCGGTGTATTTAGAAAATGAACAGTGGCGGTTAGAAAATTTAGCACAATCACAAATTTCAACTGAGCAAATGCAAGCCAATTCAAAAACTGAACAAACGTGGCAATCTTCAATTGCACCTGATTTGGTTAAAATTGCGGTCGTCAATCCAGATAATTTATCGCTACTCGATTTAGCGCAATACATTGAGTTTTTGAAAAGTAATCAACAAAAATCACAAACCTTTGAACTCGCTTTTTGGGGGCGAGTTATCAATCCGTTTGTGACGTTTGTGATGTTACTGGTTGCAACGCCTTTTGTGATTGGTGTCAAACGCGGTGTAAATGTCGGTAGCCGCATGATGATTGGGGTTGTAATTGGGATGAGCTTTAACATTTTGGACAAAATTTTTGGCCACGTCGGTTTAATCTATGATTTGAATCCGTTTTTTGTGGCAATTTTCCCCAGTTTGTTAGTCAGCGTATCAGTTTTTACGCGCTGTCAAAGGTGACAGTTGATGCGTAAAAATTCTGTTTTATGGCTAATTTTGAGTTTGTTATTTTCATTTTCAGCTTTTGCAAAAGAAAAAATTATCAAACCTAAACCAATTCCACCACGCATTTTAATGATTGGCGATTCTCATTCGGTAGGCATTTTTGGACATAAATTAACCGAGTTAATCAAGACTGCCGCGCCAAAAGTCGAATTGATGGCAGTGGCGAGTTGTGGCAGTGAGCCGCATTGGTGGCTCACGGGAAAACCCACACATTGCGGACTTCGCACACTGTATCCCAACGGTTTTGATAACACAATTCACAACGCCCCTACGCCGAAAATCGTCGATTTGCTCAATTTAACCAAACCGAAAATGACGATTGTGCAACTTGGTTCAAATCTAGTTTTACTTTCGCCGCAAGAACGTGAAATTTATACGCAAGCGATGCTCGATGTAATCAAGCAAAGCGGCGGACAGTGTATTTGGATTAGTGCGCCTGATTCGCGCAAACTCAGTTCTGTAGATTTACAAGCAGTTCATGGCATGTTGAAAACGGTGACGAAAAAAAATCACTGCAAGTTAATCGACAGTCGTAAATACACTAAATATCCGAGTGCAGATGGAGACGGTTTGCATTATGGCGGTCAAGAAGGTGGTTTGATTGCCACGCAATGGGCGGAAAAAGTTTTTAATGCGGGCATAAAATCAACCCTTGAAAAAACTTTTAAACTTGCATCCGAAAAAAAAGAATTAAAAGTCAAAGCAAAAGAGCCAGAAATTAAAAAATTAAAAACCGAAACTAAACCGTCAAAACCAAATCTTTCTAAACCTAAAATGCCTGCCAAAAAAAACCATGTCCACGACAAACGAAAATAACTATTTGTATTTTTTAGACGGTTTGCGAGCGGTCGCAATTATTGCGGTGTTGATGTTTCACAGCGATAACACTTGGCTTTCAGGGGGATTTTTAGGCGTTGAAATCTTTTTTGTCATTAGCGGGTTTATCATTACAAAATTACTTTTAAACGAATGGCAAAAAACGGGACGAATCGATTTTAAAAAATTTTGGTTACGCCGTTTGCGCCGATTAGTTCCAGCCGCTTTTACTGTGATGCTCACAACGTGGTTATGCGTTTTATTTTGGTTTCCTAATGAAATTTCCCAAATCGTCGAAGATGTTTTTTACAGCATTACTTTTACGAATAATTGGAATTACATTATCAATGAACGCTCTTATTTTGAGTTAATGGGCAGACCGCGTTTATTTGAACATTTGTGGTCGCTGGGCGTGGAATTTCAATTTTATTTACTGTGGGCGTTGCTATGTTTGCTTTTATTTCGCTTGCAAAAAGCATTTGCAGTGAGTGTCGTCAGTTTTTTCGCGCTACTTTCTACAGGTTTAATGGCATATTTTTATATTCCTGACACTGACCCATCGCGGGTGTATTTCGGAACGGATACTCGTGCAAGTGCCTTATTGATTGGCAGTTTAGTTGCCTTTTTAGTACGAGAAAAAACGGAAAACTTCAGCACAACGCAATTTCACAGTTTAAGTTTTTTAGCAAGCCTGAGCGCAATCGGATTGGCTTTATTTTGTATTTTCACAAATTCAGCGGATGCGTTTTTATTTCAAGGTGGCTTTTTAATCGTTTCACTTTTAACTGCGGTTTTAATTGCGAGTTGCTTTGTGATGGCAAAACAACCGCAATTCTCTCTTATTTTATGGCTGTTATGCTGTGCGCCAATGCGCTTTATTGGTATTCGTGCGTATGGATTTTATTTGTGGCATTGGGCAATTTTTGGTTTAACACAACCGTTTGTTGATGTGCCGTTTGAAGGTTTTACGTTGTTATTTTTTCGCTTAGGTTTGACATTTGTGTTATCAGAATTTACTTATCAATTTATTGAAAAACCCATCCGTGCAGGTTTTATTGAACGCACATTTGCTCAACAAAAATCTTTAGCATTGTGGTTATTTGCAGGTTCATTGAGTTTAGCAGGCTGTTCAGGTTTGATGTTTGCGACAGAGCAAAAATTAGAAACCACGCAAAAATATGTCATCAACGAAGCAGTCCATGAAAGCACGACAGCAATGCCACTGGTTGAACGAATCAGCACGGGAGAAATTTGCGACGCGAATTTAACGACACAAGTGATTTCAAATGAAAATAAATTATTTTTAGTTGCTGACCAAATCGCCGCAAATACAAAACCTGCCAAATTGCATGAACTCAAAAAACATGCAGAAATTTCAAAATCTGAACACGCTGTCAGTGATGCAAAAAATCGTCTCGAATTTGAACATGCGAAAGGTAAAGGCTATGTGAATCGCGTGAAAACGGTTGAAAAAGCGGGCGAAAAATCGCCTGTATTTTTGCTCGGTGATTCGGTGATGGTTGGCGCAACCGATGAACTCGTAAAACGCATTCCCAACGCAAGTTTAGATTCACAAGTTGGACGGCAATTGAGCAAAGGCATCGAAATTCTCAAACAACGCAAAGAAAACAAAACGTTAAGTGATACCGTCATTATTCATTTGGGCAATAATAGCCCGATTACGCCTAAACAAATTGATGATTTAGTTTCCTTGCTCACTGAAAAACGCAAAATTGTGTTTGTGAATTTGAAATTGCCGCGTAATTACGAATCGGCAAATAATCAATTACTCGATGAAGCGGCAAAAAAACACGCCAACATTCGCGTTGTCGATTGGCATTCGCGCAGTATGAATGTAGCCAATGTTTTCGGTAAAGATGGCATTCATCTGCTCGGCAATGGTGCGAAACTTTATGCGGAATTGATTTCTAACGCGCTGGTACATTAAAAATGATAACTGAAAATTTTACTTTGCCGATTTGGGCATTTGCTTATGATTCACCTGCGGGTGAAGGCGAAATTCGCGTTTTACCCGAAGATTTCATTGTAAAAGAAACGCTTTCATTTGAACCTTCTGGCAGTGGTGAACACGTTTTTTTACAAATTCAAAAAACAGGCGAAAACACGGAATTTGTTGCACGGCAATTAGCGCGTTTTGCGAATGTGCGGCAACGTGACATTGGTTTTGCAGGTTTAAAAGATAGACATGCTGTGACAACGCAATGGTTTAGCATTTGGTTGCCAAAAGGTGAGCAGCCGAATTGGCAAGCGTTTTCGAGTGAAACCATCCAAGTTTTAACCGTGACGCGCCACGCTCGAAAATTAAAACGGGGCGTTTTGGCAAACAATGGTTTTGTTTTAACAATTCGAAATTGGCTCGGCGACAAAGAGAAAACCATTACTCAATTAAATGCACTAAAAAATCACGGTGTGCCGAATTATTACGGCTCGCAACGTTTTGGACATCATGGACAAAATGTTGTCAAAGCATTGGAAATGTTTGCAGGCAAAAAAACAGGACGGGAACAACGCAGTTTGTATTTATCAGCGGCGCGTTCTTTTTTGTTTAATCAAATTTTATCTACGCGCATTGAGCAGGAAAATTGGGCAAGCGGACTTGATGGCGATGTTTTTATGATTGAAGGTTCACGCAGTCTTTTTACTTGTGAAAAAATTGACGAAGCAATTGCAACGCGCCTTGCAGAAAATCAGTTGCATCCCACAGGCACGTTATTTGGCAAAGGCAATACCCGCTTAACTTCAAATGCGTTGGCATTAGAACAAACTGTGTTTGAAAAATTTTCGCCATTGACACAAGGTTTGCTGGCTTGTGATTTGGAAACTGACCGCCGTGCGTTGCGGGTTATGCCGCAAAATTTAACCTGGCAATTTAGCGAAAATACCTTGCAACTCTCTTTTAATTTACCTGCGGGTAGTTACGCAACTTCCGTGTTGCGTGAAATTATTGCGTTCAATTAAACAGACGATTCCATTTTTCGCGCATTTCTTCGCGTTTTTGAGTATCTAAACGTAGATATTTGAGCGTGTTATTTGCCATTAAATTCGGTTTTAGATTGTGAAACCATTGATGATAAAGCGCGAAATTTTTAGGATGAAATCCCATCACCCACGGTGCGTCATGTTGCAAAATATGTTGCATTTTTTGAATGATTTCATAACGCTGCGGCGAATTATCCATATTTCGCATTTGTTCAAACAAACGGTCAAATTCTGGATTTTCATAATTGCTGGCATTTTCGCCACCGAATTTCACTTTAGAATGTGCGCCATAAAGCAAAAAGAAAAAATTTTCAGGGTCAGGATAATCCGCATTCCAACCTAAAAAGAACAGTTGCGAATTGCCTGTGCGGAGTTTTTCTTGAAAACGGTTGTAATCGGTGGCACGAACAATCAATTTAATGCCCAATTTCTCAAACTGTTTGCGATACCAATTCATGCGCGGACGGTCGTCAGTGCTAATTGCCGTCGTGTCAAAATATAAAATCAACGGCTGACCTGTTTTTGGGTCAATGCCATTTTTATAACCCGCTTCTTCGAGTAGTTTTTGCGCGACGGCGATATTTTTACGTTGCGGTTTGCCTTGCCAATCATAAACTTCGTGATTCAGTCCCGCTTCACCTTGCGCGTAACCATAAATGCCTTCAGGCAAAATCCCTTGCGCTGGCACGCCGCGACCATTCATAAAAATCGAAATATATTCTTCATAATCAATGGCAATCGAAATGGCTTGGCGCAATTTTCTTGCCGATTCACTTAAACCGCCAACCGTTGCATCGAGCATATTAAAACCTAAGTAATAATCGGAAAGCGTGACAGAAGTTTGTAATTGAATGCCTTTTTCCTGCATCGAAGGCGTAAGCGCAATGCCGCCACTGCCTGTAAATTGAATCGCTTGATCAAAACTATCTGACGAAATTCCTGATAAATCGTAATAACCTTGCAAAAATTTTGTCCAATACGGAATCGTCTCTTTTTCCAACATTAAAACGACTTTATCAATGAACGGTAACTGTTTGCTTGCATCGGCTAAAAGTCCATTTTTGACATCTTCACTTTCGCCTTCTATCGGATACAACTCACCGTGAAAATTGGGATTTTTCAACAAAATCATGCGTCGATTTGGATTGTTTTCTGCTAAAAAATACGCGCCCGTTCCCACAGGAAACCAATCGAGGGTGATATTTTTTTCTCGCAAACCTGCTTGACCATAAAACGCATCCGCTTCCCAAGGCATTGGTGCAAAAAATGGCATTGCCAGCCAAAAAATAAATTGCGGCGATTTGCCTTTAATTCGGATTTTATATTGATAACGATTGATAACTTGTGCGCCAAATTCTGCGCTGTCGAATTGTTCAAAATTCACAATGATGTTTTTCATCATTTCTGCAATCGGTGATTGCAATTTTGGATTCGCTAGCCGTTTGATTTGATAAACAAAATCGTCAGCGGTGAGTTCGCGGGTGCCAGTTTGCTCAAAATCACTAATTTTATTGACAGCTGAAATTTGTTTTTGCGTTAGCGTGTGATACAAAAAGTTGTCTTGTGAATCTTTTGCAAAAGCGGGATGCGGTTGAAAATTTACATTTTGTTTGATGTCGATAATGTAATCAGTGAAAGCAATTTCGCTGTCTTTGGGAGAATTTAAAACTTCGCCGTTTGCATTCAAATACTGAACTGTTGGCATTTTTTCAGCCGCCAATGGCGCGAGTTCATACGGACGTTTCAAATAATGATATTGCAACGGCGGTTCATAAACTTGCGCGATAATCGAATATTCGTTAGAGCTGTAAGCGGCAACGGGGTCTAAATGTTTCGGACGTTCACTAAAAGATTGATATAAAACTGATTTTTCTGTGTCGTTATCAGAATACGGATTATTAAGTTGACTGTCGCAAGCCGATAAAAATAAAAGGCAAAAGGTGAGTATTTTTAGTTTTAAATTCATAAGTCAAAATTGATTAAATCGCGTTTGATCATCATTTTCCTAAATTTGCCTAGAATTAGCGAATTATCCACACTAGTTCAAACAATTACCGCCCATTTTTGTGGCATAATCACCCACGCTAATTCTGGCAATTTACAAATAATTTAAGGAACAAAAATGTCTGCACTTATCACCATTGAACACAATCCAAGCCAAGAACGGTTGGATGAATTAAAAGTTTCAAGTTGGGAAATTTGGGAAAAAGAAGTTTCAAAATTCAACATTGATTTTGATGAAACCGAAAAAGCCTACATTTTAGAAGGCGAAATTTTAGTCACCCCAAAAGGTGAAGAACCTGTTCGTATTGTTGCAGGCGATTTAGTGTTTTTTCACGAAGGTTTAGACAGCGATTGGGAAGTCGTTAAACCTTTACGCAAACATTACAGCTACGATTAAAGCCATGTTCAGCACAGATTTGTTACCGAAACTGATTGAAAAAACGTTAGCGAGCATCAACGAAAACGAGTCCGCGATTACCGCGTTAGACCAAGAAATTGGCGACGGCGATCATGTTGTGAACCTTGAACGCGGTTTGAATGCCTTATTTACAGAACGCGAAAGTTTCGTTGGTTTAGATTGGGCAAGCGCGTACAAAAAAATCGGCATGACGCTAATGTCAAAAGTTGGCGGCGCGTCAGGCTCTTTGTTTGCAACTTTATTTTTAGCCATGAGCAAACATGCTGAAAATGGTGAAAATTTTGCTGAAAGTTATGTTACTGGCGTGGAAGCCATGAAATTGCGAGGCAAATCTGATGCGGGTGAAAAAACGATGCTCGACGTTTTGATTCCTGTTGCCGAGTATTTAGATTCGACAACAGCTGAAAATGTGCCTTTAACTGAAATTTTACAAACCGTAAAAACGGTTGCACTTGAAGGCATGGCATCAACGCGCGACATGGTTGCGACCAAAGGTCGGGCTTCGTTTTTAGGGCAGCGAAGCCTCGGCGTAATTGATGCGGGAGCAAGCAGTTGTCAAATTATGATTTGTGCGATTGTGGACACGTTGTTGCAAGCATTACCAGCGTAATGCAGCCGTATGAACAGGCGCATCCCACCAGCGCGTCAATTCTTCATCAAGCAAAGTGAGCGTAATTGAACAACCTGCCATATCCAGCGACGTGGTGTAATTTCCCACCAAAGAACGCGCAATCACCACGCCACGTTGCTGCCAATATCTTGCCGCTTCATTAAATATCGCATGTAATTCCAGCAACGGCGTTGCGCCAAATCCATTCACATGAAGCAAAACCGCCTGCCCTGTTTTGGGTGAAAGTTCAGCATCAATTGTTCCCGCGATTTGCGCGACAATTTCAGATAAACTTGCCATTTTTTGTGTTTCTCGTCCATGTTCACCGTGAATGCCAACGCCCATTTCTAATTCATCTTCGGCAAGAAAAAACGTTGGTTTGCCCAATGCGGGAACGGTACAACTCGTTAGTGCAACGCCCATTGAAGCCGTGAGTGAATTCACTTTCTCGCCTAATTGTTTGCAAGTTTGCAAATCCGCACCTGCCTGTGCTGCCGCTCCGACAATTTTTTCAACAATCAATGTGCCTGCAACGCCACGCCGTCCTGTGCTGTGCGATTTTGGTAAAGACACATCATCATTGACTAAAACCGTGGCATTTTCAAACGGCAACATTTCTGCCGCCATTTCAAAATTCATCACATCCCCTGCGTAATTTTTAACAATGAACAACACACCTTTGCCACTTTCAACGGCTTGTGCAGCGGCAAGCATTTGGTCTGGTGTGGGTGAAGTAAAAATTTGTCCTGCACACGCAGCATCAAGCATTCCAAATCCTACAAAACCTGTGTGCAGCGGTTCATGCCCTGAACCGCCCCCCGAAATAAGCGCAACTTTTGTATCTGCCGAATTGCGACGTTGTACAAATCGTTCTTCTTCATTCCAAACAACAATATCCTGATGTGCGAACGCAAAACCGCGCAAACTTTCATCGAGTAAGCTATCTACCGAATTGATAAATTTTTTCATGGTTATCCCCTGCCCTTTTTACAAGTTAAACTTTCGTACCACCGACGGTTAGCCCATCGATTTTCAACGTTGGTTGCCCAACGCCGACGGGAACGCTTTGTCCGTCTTTGCCACACGTTCCCACGCCGCTATCGAGCTGCAAATCATTGCCAACCATCGACACTTTAGTTAATACATCAGGACCATTTCCGATTAAGGTTGCACCTTTGACAGGACGAGTGATTTTGCCATTCTCAATTAAATACGCCTCGCTGGCAGAGAACACGAATTTTCCAGAAGTAATATCGACTTGCCCACCTGCAAAGTTTTTCGCATACAAACCGTTTTTCACCGAGGCAATAATCTCTTCGGGTTGATGTTTTCCCGCAAGCATATAAGTATTGGTCATGCGTGGCATCGGCAAATGGGCATAAGATTCGCGTCGTCCGTTTCCTGTCGGTGCAACGCCCATTAAACGCGCGTTCAAACGGTCTTGCATATAGCCTTTTAAAATGCCGTTTTCGATTAACACGGTGTTTTCGGTTTGTGTGCCTTCGTCATCGATACTTAATGAACCACGTCGTCCGTGCAATGTGCCATCATCAACAACCGTGCATAATTCCGAAGCAACGCGCTCGCCCACTCGTCCGCTAAATGCTGACGTGCCTTTTCGATTAAAATCACCTTCCAAACCGTGACCGATAGCTTCATGCAATAGAATTCCAGGCCAACCAGCACCTAATACAACCGTCATATTTCCAGCAGGAGCTTCGCTTGCTTCTAAATTCACTAACGCTTGACGCACCGCTTCACGCGCGTAATTCATCGCCGTGTCTTGTTCGAAAAACATTGCATAATCACAACGTCCGCCACCGCCCATGCTACCTTGTTCACGTTTGCCATTTTCAACGACGATAACAGTCACATTCAAACGCACTAACGGGCGCACATCCGCAAGTAAATCACCGTCTTGATTTGCCACCAAAATATGTTCGTGAACGCCTGATAAACTCACAATTACTTCTTCAATACGAGAATCTAACGCACGAGTTTGGCTATCGATTTGTTTTAAAAAATCGATTTTTTGTTGATCTTCGAGTGATTTCAGTGGATTTAATGTTGGATAAAGCAACCTTGCATTTTGGTCAATGGCTTTTAAATTGACTTGCGCGTTTTGACCTTGACGGGTAATCGCTTTTACGTTGTTAATGGCATCGAGTAACACGGGAATTTCTAAACGGTCGCTATACGCAAAACCTGTTTTTTCGCCACAAACTGCACGCACGCCGGCACCTTGTTCGATGCTGTGATGTCCTTCTTTCACAATACCTGCTTCGAGTACCCATGATTCGCTGTGACTGGATTGAAAATAAATGTCAGCCGCATCAACTTCTGCGCTAAGTAATTGATTCATCAATTTTTCAATGTCGCTGTCGTGAATGTTTGCGGGAGTAAGAATAGCTTGCCTTGCGAGTTGAAGTAAGTGCATAAGACCTGTGTGAAAATTTAAGAAAAGTTAAGAGAATTAAACGCCACGAAAAATGTTTTTTCGTAGCGTTTGTAGATGGAACAATTGACTATGACAACCAGTTTTGCGGTTTTAAATAAGTTTCGTATAACTCTGCTTCAGGCGTTCCTGCCTCTGGTTGCCAATTGTATTTCCAATTCACAATCGGTGGCAGTGACATCAAAATCGATTCTGTACGTCCTCCAGATTGCAACCCAAAAATCGTGCCTCTGTCGTAAATCAAATTGAATTCGACATAACGACCGCGACGATATAATTGGAAATCGCGCTCATGTTCGCCATAAGGTGTATTTTTTCGTTTTTGTACAATCGGCAAATAGGCTTGAATATACGCATCGCCCACGCTTTGCATAAATGCAAAACAGTCTTCAAAACTGCCTTCGTTTAAATCATCAAAAAACAAACCACCTACGCCGCGAGTTTCGCCGCGATGTTTTAAAAAGAAATACTCGTCACACCATTTTTTATATTTAGGATAAACGTCTGCACCGAAAGGGTCGCAAGCGGCTTTTGCAGTTTCGTGCCAAAAAATGACATCTTCTTTAAAAGGATAAAAAGGCGTTAAATCAAATCCTCCGCCAAACCACCAAATGGTAGGTTCACCTTCTTTTTTGGCGATAAACAGACGTACATTTGCGTGTGAAGTCGGAACGTAAGGATTTTTTGGGTGAATCACAAGTGAAACGCCCATTGCTTCAAATTCACGATTAGCCAGTTCGGGACGTTTTTCAGTGGCGGATGGCGGTAAATTAAAACCCGAAACGTGCGAAAAATTAACGCCGCCTTGTTCAAAAGTTTCACCATTCAAAACGCGCGTTCTACCACCACCGCCTTCAGGGCGAGTCCAATTATCTTCAATAAATTTTGCCCCCTGTTCTTCACCTTCTAAACTTTGACAAATGTGGTCTTGTAAATTGCGTAAATAAGTTTTGACTTGGTCGATTTGTTCTTGATTCATGCGTGATAATCTCGGCTAGTTGAAAAGTGGCAGTGAATCTACCAGTTTTTGCGTAAAAGCGGCAAATAAAATTGCTTATTTCTAACAACACTTTTTTTGCTATCTATTTTTTCGTAGACACAGTGAATAGCCAACTATAAACTCTCTTCTGCATTTCAATTGATGTTGCATTATGCAACTCTTGGATGCGATTGTTACTTTAAATCTTTAATCGCGTTTAATTTTGGAATAATTTTATGAGAATTTCGAAAACTTTGTTATCTACTTTGTTTGTAGGTGTTGCATTTTCTGGTTCTGTTTTTGCAAGTACCTGTGCAGAATTGCCTAAAGCGGCAGAATTGAAATCAACATTAACTTCTATTGCAACAGGTCCTGTAGCTAATAGCGGTATGGGTATGCCAGTATGGCTGAGTTTAGTTGATACAGCGGGAACAGTTTGTGCAATTGTTCACTCTCTGCCTGATGATGTAGATGTGACTACCGAATTATCTATGGGGCAT
>Ga0172375_10000324_pt1 | contig 76085 bp, 69 predicted proteins | sample LakKiv1m_FD_114537 | JGI IMG/M metagenome (GOLD analysis project Ga0172375, IMG submission 114537) | Freshwater microbial communities from Kabuno Bay, South-Kivu, Congo - kab_092012_11.1m | ecosystem: Environmental > Aquatic > Freshwater > Lake | place: Democratic Republic of the Congo... | reverse complement strand
GGGGAGCCAATATTTTTGTAGCCCAGTGCGTATGCACTGGGCTTTTTTTGTTTTGGCTCCCCCGAAAGGATGAGAACCTAGAAAGGGGTGTGGGGAAAAATTTTCCCCACGCTTGGGGGGAGAACAGCGATACCTTAAAGCTTTTATTAAATTAGAGCGTTAAGAGGGGGCTTGCCCCTCTTAAGGAGCGAGCGTAAGCAAGCGACAGGTTCGAGTCCTAGAGGTTTCCCCTATGAGGAGGAGTGAGCGAAGCGAACGACGACCCTAGAGGGGGAGCCACCGAAGCGAGTGAAATTCGAGTCCTAGAGATGGGATCGTCGGACATATATGACATTTTCGATGTTCGAATATCGACCGTTTGTTTACTATTCTTCTTGACTCCCAGGATGTTTATGGTAAAATGTCCACTAATAGGAAATGTCCACTAAATATTGGACATTTATAATCGATGGACATTAATTAAAGAGGTGACCTAATGAAAATACTTTTAGGCGATAAAGCGAACATTATCATACGTGCTATGCTATTACAGCCAGATAGAAAATGGGTAGCTAGAGATTTTGAGAAAAAGTTTGGTGTTGGCCGCGCGCGCGCGGCAATGGTGTTATCCACATTACGCGCGAAAGGTTTTGTTGGCGGAATCCAATCCGGCAGGCTTGCCCATAGTGTGTTGCAAAACAAAGAGGAATTACTTGAGGAGTGGTTAAAGGTTTATAAATTCGAACTTAATGAAGCACATCTATATTACTCTTCTCGAGAGGATGTTTTAAGCCGTCTAAAAGAATATTTCGCATTCAAGAATAAATCAAAGGAATACGCCTTAACGCTACATACTGGAGCAAATTTTATCACGGGCTATGTCAATACATCAATGATGTACTGTTATTTATCGGCTGAAAATTTTAAGAATATATCGCTGGATTTACGGCAGGCGCTTGATCTTAAGGAATTAAAAAACGGAGGTAACTTTTATTTAATAAAACCGTACTACAAAACAGCCGCTTTTTACAATACCCAAATGATAAAAGGCTACAACGTCGTTTCGAATCTCCAGCTTTACCTAGATCTCTATCATTTTCCGCAGAGAGGCCGAGATCATGCGGAGTATCTGTTAAAAACCTTAAAAGAGGAAGGAAAATCCCTTGTTTAAAGAATTCTCAGGAGAAGAGCTTCTTCTTAAAGTTATAGATGATTTGTTCGATTTTTTGCCGTATCTAGTTCTTGTAGGAGGTTGGGTGCCCTATATATATGCTCGACATATCTGGAATAACGTCCCTAATATGGCAGTAACAACCGGAGATATTGATTTTGGCGTTGGCTCTCAGGATTTCAACGGAAAAGACACAGTTGCTTCCCGCGTGCAAAAGCTGGGTTACGGAGAACGCCATGTTTCAATGGATAGGCCGTATCCCTTTGTGCCTATTGTAAAAAGTATTACAGGAGACATGAAAGCTGAAGTGGAATTTATTACCGACCCTAAAGTTCCACGAAAGGTTGTGAATAAAATTATCGGTCAGGAGATCAAAATCAATGAGATTCAGCATTTTAATTTACTGCTTGGCTCCGTGGTGACGGTACAAATGAATGGGAAGAGCCTTCAGATACCAACCGAATCAATGTTTACTTTTCATAAGTTGCTTACATTTATCGATCGGGAGAACAAGGATAAACTGAAGAAGGATCTCTATTACGTTTATTATATGTTAAGATTCAGCCCTAAAAAAGAACAGCTTGTCGATGATGTAGTTGTACTTATCAAAAAACTAAAAGAAGGAAAACGGGTTAAAGAAAGTCTCAAAGAGTATTTTAATAGCATGGATTCAAAAGGGCCTTTTTTCGTAGCGCAGGAAAACGGTCCGGATGCTTATCTCTCTAATATAAAAGAAGACGCATTTGACAAGTTTGGTGGAATTAGGCGCAGAGTTGAAGAATGAAGACTTATGTAATCGCGAAGGGGCGCTAATGCAAAAAAATACAAGGTGCCGCTGGAAAGATTCTTTTACCGGCTGATCGCAAAGAGACGCTGTTCGGTGTGCGTCCGTCTATAAAAGATTTCGAACTGTGCAATAAGTGCGAGGATAACAGAGTTGTGTATATTAAGGAGTATTTGATGAGTGGGTTGAGCCGAATATTTAGTAGTTTCCGTATGAAAGTGGCGCTGGTTATGATTGTTTCTTTGTTGTTTGCCGCCATACTTGGGAATTTCTTTATTTATAAATTTGCTTTTGATTCCGGTTTTAATCAGTTAAGGGACAAACTTAAAGTTATCGCGCAAACTGCGGCTTTGGCGATTGATCCTGAACAGCTTGCGAATGTGCCTTTAAACCGCGAAGGAATAAATACCCCTGCTTATCATGTAGTTGTAGAAAAACTGATTGCGATCAAAGAGGCTAATGCCGATATTAAGTTTATTTATGTGATGTCAAAAACAGAAAACGAAGGTTTATTGCAGTTTGTTGTTGATCCTGACGCTCTTAATCCGCGGCCGAAAACTTTCGGAGTTACTTCTTATCCAGGAGATAAATACGACGCCCGGCAATTGCCTGAGATGATCAATGCTTTTGTTGAACCTTCCGCAGATAAAAAGATAGAGTCAGACGAGTGGGGTAAAGTGCTTTCAGCCTACGCGCCTGTACGGAATAAAGAAGGCAATGTTGTGGCGATATTAGGCGTGGATATGTCTGCTGATGACGTGTACTTGGCGCAAAAGGCATTATTGCAGCGCGGTATTTTAGTTTTAATTTTCGGGATTATTTTTTCATTAAGCCTGGGGATAGCTGTTTCAAGCCGCATTACCAAGCCAATAGCTAAGCTGGTTGAAGGAACTAGGCAGATTGCCAGCGGTAAGCTTGATTACCGGGTAAATGTTAAGGGTAAAGATGAGATCGCGCAGCTGGCAAATGCTTTCAATGGAATGGCTGCCAGTATTACCGAGGGAAATCGTAAGATGCATGATTATTTTTACCGCGCGATGCAATCTTTGGTACGGCTCCTGGAATCAAAAGACCATTATACAAGAGGGCATTCTGACCGTGTTGCCGATTTTTCGGAAAAAATCGCTCAGGCAATGGGGTTTCCTGTGGAAAAAGTGGAATTACTTAAAAGAGCGGCACAGCTTCATGATATTGGAAAACTCGGTATAGATGAAAGGATAATAAATAAAACTTCTTCATTAACAGAAGAGGAATTTGAGGTAATTCGCGGGCATCCCACGACAGGAGAAGAGATTTTAAAGCCAATAGTTTTTGATAAGGAATTAATTGAAATGGTGATTTCGCATCATGAGCGTTATGATGGCACAGGGTACCCGAATAAAATAAGGGGCCAAGATTTGGAACTGATATGCCAGATTATTCCGGTCGCTGATTCATTTGACGCGATGACCTCTTCGCGTTCGTATCGTCCTGCTATGAGCAAAGAAGAGGCAATAACCAGAATTAAGGATTGTTCAGGCACGCAATTTAACCCTAAGGTTGTAGAGGCTTTTTTAGCGGTTGTATAGGAAATTTTTGTCAGGTTAAGCCAGCCCATCGAAAGATGGGCTTTTTTGTTGGCTTTAGCTTGACATAAATAAGAAGAAATAAGTCATAAAAAGTAGGAATTAGCCTATAGAGCTATTTTGATAGAAGGATATATTAAATATATAAAACAAAAGGAGGATAAATGAAAAAAATAGAGGTAAAAAGTTTTAATTACCCGGATGAAAAAAGAACTTTTCCTAATGGGCTGTTAGAGCTGGTTAATATCGGCGGCTCAATGATTGGTAGGGCCACATTTCAACCCGGATGGAAGTGGTCTGAATCGGTAAAACCCATAGCTAAAACAAAAAGCTGTGAAGCAGCGCATTTTCAATATCATGTATCGGGAGTTTTGAAGGTTGTGATGGACGATGGCACGGAAATGGAATTAAAAGCAGGCGATATATCGTTATTACCTTTAGGGCATGACGCGTGGGTCGTTGGAAATGAGCCGGTGGTTGTGGTTGATTTTCAGGGTATGATAGATTACGCTAAAGGCGCAAAGTAAAAGTTTAGGAAAGGCAAAGTAGGCCGGTAAGGCCACACTCATTTATCAAATTAAATGAGGTGTGCGCCCTTTATCTTGGAATAGGCACCCAATTTTATAGGTATAAATTTAGCGTCTCTTGATACTTGGATACACCTTTGCCAATAGGAAAGGCAAAGTAGGCCGGTAAGGCCACACTCATTTATCAAATTAAATGAGGTGTGCGCCCTTTTTGGAAGAGGGCACCCAATTTTATAGGTATAAATTGGTGTCCTGCTTTCTGCAGGAGAAAAAAGTCAGAATTTTTATACATTTGGCAATTTACAAAAAATTATAATAATATAGTATAAGTTCTGTGATAAAATATATCCAGTTTCTGACAAAATTATTTTTAATTATTGTTTTGTCTGCGTTGATCAGCCAAGTCATAGCGGCGATTATTTCCGGTTCGATATTCAATGTCGATTTTGATATGCGGGAAGAGTTGCTGCACGTGTTGATTTTGGCTGCTATTTTATGCCCGGCGGCATATTTTATATCTTTTAAGCCTCTGATCTTGCATTCAGCAGAGCTGATTCAAATGAAAATCGCTATTGGGCATGAAAAGGTGCGGCTTGAAGAATATTTTGATGTAGCGGCTGCTATTATTGTTTCCATTGACTCCAATGAGATAGTGGATTATATAAATAGAAGGGGTCTAAGGACTCTTGGATATGAAATGTCTGAGGTTGTCGGCAAGGATTGGTTTGATAATTTTGTGCCTCAACGGACCAGGCAAGAAGAAAGAAAGTATTTTCGTGAATCTATTTTAGGGAAAAAACCGGTTTTGGATTATTTTGAAAGCCCGGTTTTGACTAAAAGCGGAGTTGAGAAAACTATCGGCTGGTATCTGACTATTTTTAAAGATCCCAAAGATAATGTTACGGGAGTCCTAAGGTCGGGGCATGATATAACGAGTTTATGGCGATCAAAAGAGGTATTGCTCAAGCGGGATTATCAGCTTGAGATTTTAATGCGTAACAGCGTTCATTTGAAAGGGTCCAGAGATCCTGAGACTGTACTGCGTAACCTCGTGGTTGCTGCTATCGAGCTTACTGATGCGACTGCCGGAGCAGCTGGGGTTATAGAGAATGGCAGAATAGTTGTCCGAGAATATATCCATAACGGCAAAGCTCAGCCTATTCAATATATTTTTGAAGAAGGCCATGGGGTTGCTGGCTGGGTATTAGTCAGTAAGCGCCCGTATTTTATGAATGAAGCAAAAAAATATTCAAATGCCATGACTCTGGTTAAAGATGTTCTGGATATTTACAATATAATAGATGTGCCTATTATTGGGAAAGACGGGGAAGTTCTTGGATGTTTAGAAGTGTATAATAAGATAAATAGTGATGTTTTTGATGTTCAGGATGTTATTATGCTTCAGGGGTTGGCAGCGAGCGCGGCGGTAGCTCTTGAAAGTTTGCAAAGCAAGGTTAATAATGTAGCGTGAGAACAAGATCAAGGAGGTGAGATGGAGCCAAAACTTTTTGCGCAGATCGTAATATTAATGATCATCTATGTGTTCCTCAAAAATTTTGTTAAGTGTCTGCATGATAGTCATTGTACGAAATGTAAAAAATGATAATTTTGTAATTCGTAAGCTCATTACTAGTTATAAGTTACTAGCTTGCTAGTTGCTAAAAAAGGGGTGATTATGAAAAAACTGCTAACGTTTATTTTTTCCGGATTAATTCTTTTAAATCTAACTGGATGCATTCTTTTAGCTGGGGCCGCAGGCGGGGCAGGTACGGCTGTCTGGTTATCTGGTAAATTAACTCAGGAATTCAATGTTTCATATGACCGCGCGATTAATGGCACTCGGGACGCATTAAGATCTCTTAAACTTGATATAGAGAAAGAATCTAAACAGGAGGAAATTACTCAGTTCAGAGGTAAATATACCGACAGTAGAGAAATGTGGGTTGATGTGCGTAAAATTAGCGCGAATTCCGTTAAGATTGAAGTGCGCGTAGGCGCAGTAAGCGCGGACAAAGAAGCCGCCGCGAAAATATTAAAGAGAATAGAGGGTTATTTATAAGCTTTATTATAATTTTCTTAATATTATTGCCCGTCTTTTAAAGACGGGCAATTTTTTTAAAATAGTTATTTAATAAATTTCAATATTTAGTATAATAATAAGTAGAAAATGAAAACTTACCCTAAAAAATTATCATTATCTATATTGATTTTATCTTTTATCATATTTCTTTCTGCCTCTTTTGTCTTTTCTCAAGAAAATAAAGATGATCTAACCATCTCTCTAATTAGTTCCATCGAAATTTCCCTAAAAAATAACAAAGATATCCAGGCAGAAGAAAAGAATGTGGAATATGCGCGGGCAAAAGTTATGGAAGCCCGCAGTGAATTCCTACCCGATCTTAATTTAAATGCTTCTTATACCCGTAATGCCGCGGTTGCATCTACTCTTACTTCAGGAAAGAAAGACCCTGGAGTATTCGTCGGTTACAAAAACGATAATCAGCTTGGGGCCTCGCTAGGGCAGACTATTTATGACGGCGGAGCTAATGTCGCAAACTTTAAACAGAACCAACTGAACCTTTGGGTGAGCAAGGAGACTTTACGGGCCAAAAAGCTCGATATTGAATTTGAAGTTAAGAGGCTTTATTTCGGGCTTTTATTGGCATATGAAACCCAGCGTATAGCCCAGGAACTGGTTGATCTAGCCACTGCCCATTACGAGGATGTTTCGAATAAATTTGGCCAGGGCACCTCGTCAAAATTCGATCTTTTGCAATCCAAGGTCCAGGTTTCAAAATTAATGCCGCAGTTGGTTAAGGCTAATAACGCTGTTGAGCTTATCACTATAGAATTAAAAAAAGCCATGGGGATAAAATTAGATCAGGATCTAAGCATAAAAGAGAAGCTTGGATATTCTTTGGTTGATATTCAAGAAAGTGAATTTTTAAAATACGCTTATTTAAATCAGCCGCAAATGATCCTTAAGTCACTTGATATTGATATAAACAAATGGGGTATAGATTTGGCTAAAGCCGGGTACCGGCCGATAATAATCGCAAGTGCCGGGTATAATTACCGTTCTGGTAATCTTTCTAATATGATCAATAAAAGGCACAATACCTGGAACGCCGGAGTGGCCATTAGTGTGCCGATATTTGATGGTTTTTCCTCAAAGGCAAAAGTTGATGAGGCAAAAGCCAAGTATGAACAATCGAGGATACAGAAAGACAATTTAATTGACCAGATTGCGGTTGATGTTAAAAGCGCCTGTTTGGACCTTAAGGAGTCCAAGACAATTATTGATTCGCAAAAAGACAATGTTGATGAAGCTCAGGAAGCGTTAAGGATCTCAATTGTCAGTTACGATAATGGCGTAGGCACTAACCTTGACGTTCTTGATTCTCAGACTTCTCTGGGCCAAATAGAGCAAAATTTAGCAGAAGGGATTTATGATTATCTTATGGCAAAAGCCGATTTAGATAGAACAATGGGGAAGGAATACAAGTCCCTCGCGGGTACCAGTCAAGAGGCATCCGTTCGGGATCATTTTTAATGAATTTAAAAAATACACAAAAATGAGAGGCTAAGGATGAAAATAAAGATTAAACCGTTATTATTAATATTTGTTATTTTAGTGCTGGCTTTGGGCGGCTGGTACTTATATTTTAAGCATACTCATACAAACGGTAAATTAATAAAAGTTTCGGGAAATATTGAAGGCGATGATGTGCGTTTATCTTTTCGAGTCCAGGGACAGATTACGGAGCTTTTAACAGATGAAGGCAAAGTCATCAAGATGGAGGATATCGTTGCAAAACTTAATACGGATGAATTATCAAAAGTGGTTGCTGAAGACGAAGCTGCTTTAAAAGCAATGCAATATCAATACGAACTTGATAAATTGAATTATGACAGAGCAGAGAATCTTTTTAAAGCCGGATCAATATCAGCGCAAAGCAGGGATCAAGCTAAGACGCTGGCTGATGCTGATAAAGCTAACGTGGAAAATCTGATTGCAAGTTTAGAGCTGGCTAAAACCAGGCTTGGATTTACGAATCTATACTCACCGCTTAACGGCTATGTCTTGGTAAAAAGTTCATTACCTGGAGAGGTTGTCCAGCCGGGAACTCCGGTTTTTACAGCAGTCGATTTAAATAACATCTGGGTTACTGCTTACATCAATGAAACTGATCTGGGGAAAGTCAAGCTTGGCCAAAAGGCCCATGTGGAAACTGATAGTTACAGAGGGAAAAAATATAACGGCGAGATTTCTTTTATCAGTGATCAAACTGAATTCACTCCAAAAAATATCCAGACTACCGAAGAAAGAGTTAAATACGTTTATAGGATAAAGGTAAGAGTTGATAATTCCTCTTTGGATTTAAAGCCGGGGATGCCTGCGGACGCCTACATTGCCATAAATTAAAAATGATTACTATTAAGACAGAGAATCTTACTCGCAAGTTTGGTTCCCTGGTTGCCCTTGACCATTTGAATATTGAGGTTGAGGAAGGGGAGATCTTTGGCCTGGTCGGCCCCGACGGCGCGGGCAAAAGCACGACTATGCGCCTGTTAACCGGGATCCTTGACCCCACTGAAGGGCAGGCCTGGGTTTACAATAAGCACACAGTTAAAGAAGCTGAGCTTTTAAAAGAACAGATAGCGTATATGTCACAGCGTTTTGGACTTTATGAAGAGCTTACAGTGCTTGAAAATATTAATTTCTATGCCGATGTTTACGGAGTTGCAAAAGAAAAACGTGAAGCCGATATAGACCGATTGTTAGGATTCTCTGGCTTGCTTCCATTCAAGCAGCGTTTTGCCGGAAAACTTTCCGGCGGCATGAAGCAAAAACTTGGGTTGGCTTGCGCGCTTATCCATACTCCCAAAGTTTTATTTCTCGATGAGCCTACTAATGGCGTTGATCCGGTATCCAGAAGAGATTTTTGGAATATCCTTTATGACCTGTTAAAACAAAAAGTGACTATATTTTGTTCTACCTGCTATTTGGATGAGGCTGAACGCTGCCGCAGGGTCGGCCTTATGCATAAGGGGCAGTTGCTGCGTTGCGCGGCTCCGGAAAGCATTAAAAAAGAATGTAATGCGAAAACACTGGAAGAGGCATTTATTTCTATAGTTAAAGAATATGAGAGTAAATTACAAATTACAAATAACAAATAACAAATCCGAAATTACAAGTTTGTTTTTATAATTTAATGATATGGAAAACAATATAGCAGTAAGTGTTCAAAATTTGGAAAAAAAATTCGGCGCCTTCACCGCTGTTAATCGAATAAATTTTGAGGTTAAACAGGGGGAGATATTCGGCTTTTTAGGCCCTAATGGAGCGGGAAAGTCTACAACTATCAGGATGCTTTGCGGAATAATATCGCCAACTTCCGGGATAGGAAAAGTCGGCGGATTCGATATTATAAAAGAGCAGTATAAGATTAAGGAGCATATAGGTTATATGTCCCAAAAATTTTCCCTTTATGACGATTTGACCGTCGAAGAGAACATAAATTTTTACAGCGGAATATATAAAATCCCTAAAAGCAAGAAAAAAGAACGTTTCGAGGCTACAGTTCATACTGCCGGGCTTGAGGGAATGGAGAAGCGGCTTACTTCGACCCTCGCCGGAGGATGGAAACAGCGCTTGGCATTGGGCTGTGCTCTTTTGCACCAACCAAGAATTTTATTTCTTGATGAGCCTACTTCTGGAGCTGATCCTTTAACCCGGGCGAATTTTTGGGAAGTTATTAAAAAGCTGGCTGGCCTGGGTGTCACAATTTTTGTTACTACTCATTATATGGATGAAGCGGAAAATTGTAACCGGATGGTTTTAATTTATAAAGGAACAATTATTGCTTCGGGAACCCCTCAAGAGATGAAGATGAACATGAAGGATGAAGTCGTTGAGATTGTTTTGGCAGATTCCCAGGATTGGCTGGAAAAAATACTTAAAATCGAAGAGGTAAAAGAAGCTGCTCTTTTTGGATCCAATATTCATGCAGTCGTCCATGACAGCGCAAAAGCTTCAGCTCTAATTAAGGATCTTTTGACAAAAGAAAAAGCCGGCAGTTTCAGTATCAATAAGATTCTTCCATCTTTGGAGGACGTGTTTGTTTCGTCAATAGAAAATTATGATAAAACTGAACTTAAGAAGAATTAGAGCAGTTGCTTGGAAGGAATTTGTCCAGATTAAGCGTGACCCGCGTAGTTTGGCTTTATCTTTAGGCATACCGATATTTTTACTTATAATTTTTGGCTTCGGCCTTTCTTTAGATATAGATAATGTTAGGACCATTATTTGGAATCAGGATGGCTCGCAATTCAGCCGCGATTTCCTTCTCAATTTTAAAAATTCAAAATATTTTAAAATAACAGATTATACCGATAATTACCGGGATATTCAGCATAAAATTGACAGTGGAGAAGTATTAATGGCCATGGTTATCCCCAAGGATTTCTCGCATCTGATTGAATCCGGGAAAGTTTCTCCTTTACAACTGATCGTTGATGGAAGCGACGCCAACACTGCCACTATAGCTATTAATTACGTTCGATCAGTGGTTTCAGGATATAATATCAATCTTTTAAGCAATGCCGTTTATTCGAAAGGCTCGGTTCCGCTTAGAACTGTTGATGCTCGTTCCAGGATTTGGTATAACATGGGCCTGACCAGTACCTGGTTTATCGTTCCCGGAGTTATTGCCATGATCATTATGATAATCGCGACTTTAGTCGTTTCGATTTGTATTGCCAGGGAGTGGGAAAGAGGCACTATGGAACAGCTTATTTCAACTCCGGTAAAAGCTCCAGAATTGATTATTGGTAAGTTTATTCCTTATTTTGCTATAGGTTTTTTTGATCTGATAATAGGAGTGCTCATGGCCAGGTTTATTTTTAATGTCCCTTTCAGGGGAAGCTATTTCCTGTTAGCCATCTTAAGTTCTCTTTTTCTTACTGGGGCGCTATCGCAAGGGATCTGGATCTCGGTTGTTGCAAAGACGCAATTAATGGCCAGCCAATTGGCGAGTTTAACAACGATGATACCTACTGTATTACTTTCCGGTTTTATTTATCCGATATTTAATATGCCTAAATTTGTTCAGGTAGTGACATATTTTGTCCCGGCAAAATATTATATTATTATCTTGCGGGAACTGTTCTTAAAAGGTGGAGGCATAACATCGATGTGGGATGAAGCTTTATTCCTGTTTTTATTTGCTTTCCTTATGTTTACTTTGGCTATCAAGAAATTCAAGAAAAAGGTGGCATAATACATGTTTGAACGGGCAAGGGCAATTTTTATCAAAGAATTTAAGCAGATATTCCGTGATCCGAGGATGAAAACTGTAATTTTCATTACTCCTTTAGTTCAGATTATTCTTTTCGGTTATGCGGCTAATAAAGATATAACCTATGTGCCTACTGCTATCTTCGACCGTGATAATACTTCTGAAAGCCGTGAGCTTTTACGCAGATTCACTTTCTCTAAATATTTTATCCCTGAGTATTACATTAATAGCAGCAAGCAACAGAATAAAGTCCTGGATAGAGGAGAGGCAAATGTGGTTATTCGTATCGACCGGGGATTCGGGCGAAATATAAGGGCTAACAAAGATGCTGCCATTCAATTGGCTTTTGATGGGACGGATTCAAATACAGCTATGATCGTCATGGGTTATGCCAATACAATTATAAGCGATTATTATTACCAGCTTTTAGAGGAAGAAGCAGCTTCCGCAGGAAAAGGTGGAAGCATTCCGAAAGTGGATTTACGTGATCGTGCCTGGTTTAACGGAAATCTTGTCTCCAGGAATTATTATTTGCCCGGGGTTATAGCGACCATAATTACCATGATGTCTTTATTGTTGACTTCAATGGCAATTGTAAAAGAGAAAGAAATCGGGACTATGGAGCAATTGATAGTCAGCCCCATAAGGCCTGTTGACCTTATTTTGGGTAAATTGATCCCTTTTGCTTTAATCTCACTAACTCAGATAGCTTTGGTTACAATATTGGGCGTTCTTTGGTTCCATATCCCTCTGCGGGGTAATATTTTTCTTTTGATATTTTCCACATGTGTATATTTATTCACTACTTTGGGTATTGGACTGTTTATCTCCACAATTTCCTCAACCCAGCAGGAAGCAACGATGTCAGTATTCCTTTTTTATATGCCTACTATACTTCTCTCGGGATTCGCTTATCCGATTGCTAATATGCCTCAAATTGTTCAGTGGTTCACCTATTTAAATCCACTTCGTTATTTTATGGTTGTTATCAGGAGCATATTCTTAAAAGGGATAGGCTTAGAGTTCCTTTGGACCCAACTTGTGCCGCTTTTTATTATCGGATTGGTTGTTATTTCTATAAGTGCTCTTAAATTCCGGAAAAGTTTAGGATAAGACAGTGGAATAAATCTTGCTGCTGGCTTGGCTCCTTGTAATGCGTCATTACGAGGCGAGCGTAAGCAAAGTGAAGCCTGCCTACCGGTCGGCAGGCTTAAAAAGGGATTGTTTCGTCGGGATTCGCCCCTCCGAGCATGACAAATTGAGAAAAAGGAGAAAACTCCACATAAATTAACCTTGACTTAATCCTTAAAATAGCTTATAAATAATTAAGGGAAATATTGCATAATTACTTACAGCAAAATAATTTAGGCAGCTTTCGAGAGAAGAAGGTTGCCATTTTTTCTTAAGGAGTTTTAATGGAATCAAGAGATAAGGAAAATATCTCAATCGATACCAAACTTGCTTTATTCCCGGAAGTTAACCCTAACCCAATTGCCGAGATAAATTCGCTAGGCAACATCCTTTATTTAAACCCCGCGATAAAAAAAATTTTCCCTGATATTGACAAATTGGGCATGGAACACCAATTCCTTGCCGGATTGGAATTGGTTTTTACTGTTTTTGAGAAAAGTCAAAGGCGTACATTTTCCAGAGTTGTAAAAATTGACGGAACCTGGTATGAACAGGAATTGGTTTTTGTCCCGGAAGGCAAAATTATCCAGATCTATGCTTTTGATATAACTGAGAGCAAACTTGTTGAAGAAAAGCTCAAGGAATCAGAGGAAAAATACCGCAATCTTATCGAATCTTCAAATGATGCTATTTTTATTGCCGATATAAATACCGGATTAATAATTGACGTCAATAAAGAAGCGGAGGAGGTGCTGGGAATACCCCGCCAGGAAATTATCGGATTGCATTTTTCTAAATTACACCCCCCTGAGGATGTGATCTTCCATCAGAAAATGTTTGAAAGAGTGGTTAAAGAAGGCAGGGTTACTATTTTTGATGATGATTTTTACCTGCTTCATAAAAGCGGGCGTAAGATCCCCGTAAGCTTGAGTACAAATATCATCGATGTGGGGAATAAAAAACTTATTCAGGGAGTATTTAGGGATATAAGCCAATTAAGGGCGGTGGAAGCGGAATTGCGCCTGGAAAAGGATAAGATAAAGAGGTATTTGGATATAACTGCGGCTATAATCCTTGTGCTTGAAGAAAGCGGGAAAATTTCTTTGATCAATAATACAGGCGCGGAAATCCTTGGGGTTAAGCCTGCAGAAATTATCGGAAAAAACTGGTTTGATGATTTTGTCCCTCCAAAAACCAGGCCCGAATTAAAATTAGTTTTTAAGCGCTTGGTAAGAGGGGAAGTGGGTTTGTTAGGCTATTTTGAAAATCTGATCATATCTAAAGATGGGCGCGAGCGTTTAATTGCCTGGAATAATACCATATTCAAGGATGAAGAAAAAAATATGACTATGGTATTGAGTTCCGGAATAGATATTACCGAAGCCAGAAAAATCCAGGACGCTTTGGTTAAATCTAAAGATGAATTAGAGATGCGGGTGCAAAAACGCACCAGTGAATTGGCCAAGACCAATGTGGAGCTGCATCAGGAAATAGAGGAACATTTAAAAGCTGAGAAGGAAGTCAGCCGGCTTAAAAGGCAGATTGAATTTATCTTGGGTGCCACAAAAACCGGATTGGATATTATAGATTCCGAATATAACATGGTTTATGTTGATCCTGAGTGGCAGAAAACCTATGGAGATCCTAAGGGTAAGAAGTGCTATGAATATTTTATGGACCGCCCGCAGATTTGTGATGACTGTGGAGTAAAAAAAGCTTTGGAAACTAAGCGGTTGGTAATAGCTGAAGAGATTTTAGCCAAGGAGAATAACCGGCCGGTCCAAATTACGACCATACCTTTTCAAGATGAATTGGGGAAGTGGTTTGTTGCTGAAATTAACGTCGATATATCGGAGCGTAAAAAGGCAGAGGAAGCGCTTAGAAAAAGCGAGGAACAGTATCGGTCTTTGGTTGATAACGTTAATATTGGGATTTATAGGAACACTCCCGGCCCTAAAGGGAAATTTTTGCAGGCGAACCCGGCGATCGTTAAAATGTTTGGGTACGATTCAATAGAAGATTTTTTAACAGTTTCTGTTTCAGACCTTTATTGGGAACCTCAGGAAAGAAGTGCTTTTATTCAGGAAATTACTAAGAACGGGCTTGTTCGTAATAAGGAGCTTTATTTAAAAAGAAAAAATGGCCAGTCTCTATGGGGATCGGTTACGGCTAAAGCCAAGTTTGATATAAACAAAAATATTGAATGGATTGACGGCGTAATAGAAGATATTACCGAGCGAAAAAAAATTGAAGAGGAGTTAAGGAAATCGGAAGAGATTCATAGGGCAGTTATTGATAATATTGGGATAGGGGTTGCGTTGATCAGTCCTGAAATGAAAGTGCTGACCATGAACAAGCAGATGCGTGAATGGAATCCCGCCGTAGAAATTAGCAAGAATCCAATCTGTTATCAGGCATTTAACAATCCTCCTAGGCAGGAGATATGTTCTTATTGCCCAACGTGTAAGACCTTAGAGGATGGACAGATACATGAATCTGTTACTGAAACTCCAACTGAAGGCAAGATCTTGAACTTCCGCATTATCTCTTCGCCTGTCAGAGACCAGAGCGGGAAAGTCATTGCTGCGGTAGAGATGGTTGAAGATATTACCGAAAAGAAACGTATGCAGGATGCTTTAAATGAAAGCCAGGCGCATTTTGAAAAAATTGTTCAGACCATTACTGATTATATCTATACGGTTTATGTTGTAGATGGTAAAGCGGTAAAAACTGTATATGGAGACGCATGCCTTGCGGTTACCGGATACTCGGCTGAGGAGTTTCAAAAAGACCCATATTTATGGATTAATATGGTTTATCCGCAGGATAGGCCCCTGGTCTTAAGCCAGGCCGAAAGCCTTTTAAAAGATGGCAGAGTTGATGCTATTGAACATCGTATAATTCGCAAAAATAAACAGCTGCGCTGGGTACGTAATACGCCGGTCGTTCATTTTGATAAAGCCGGTAATTTTATGTCTTATGACGGGGTAATTCAGGATATTACCGATAGAAAAGAAGCTCAGGCACAGCAAGCCAGAGCGGAAACTCTTTCTTCTATTATCGAAGGGGTCCCGGATTCGATCGTAGTTATCGATTTGGATGGAAAAGTTAAAAAATTCAATAAATCCCTAGTCGACACATTCTGTTTTGGAGAAAAATGTTTAAACAACCCTTTAACGGATCTATTTATTGAAAAAGAAAAACAAAAAATTACCAAAAAGATCAAAGAATGTATTCAGAAGGACAAAGTTGACAATTTTGATACTGTCGCCATTGGTGCGGATAATAAAGAAATTTCTATTTTAATTAAATTCTCTCCTTTAAAAAATACAAAAGGGGAAACTGAGTTTTTGATCGGGATTATGACAGATATTACAGAGCGTAAACAGCTAGAAGGATTAAAGGACGAATTTATCAATACTTTATCCCATGAATTGCGCACACCTTTATCTGCAATGAAGGAAGGTGTTACCATTGTATTAAGCGGTATGGCTGGTAAGATCAACAAAAAGCAGCAGAACTGCCTGCATACTGCCAATAGAAATATTGATCGGCTTAACCGCATGATAGGCAATATTTTAGATTATCAACGGATGGATTATGGTTTAAGCAAGCTTGAATTAAAGAAAAATGATATTAATAAGCTGGTAAAGGAAGTCAAGGTAAGTATGGATGCTTTGGCCAGCGAAAAAAAATTAAAGATAAATCTTGAGTTAGGGATAAATTTACTGGAATTCCAATTTGATCATGACAGGATTACTCAGGTTTTAGTAAATTTGGTAAGTAATGCGATTAAATTTACCGAAAAAGGGAAAATTACAATAAAGACAGAGCACGAAGGCAATAATATTATTGTTTCCGTAAAAGATACCGGCGCGGGCATAAAAAAAGAAAGTGTTGAGAAGCTTTTCGCGACTTTTAGCCAGATTATTTCGGGTAAATTAAAAAGAGAAGGCGCTGGCCTGGGCTTAGTTATTTCGAAAAAGATAGTTGAACAGCATAATGGTAAGATCTGGTGCGAATCTGAATTTGGGAAAGGAAGCAGGTTTTGTTTTTCTCTCCCAATACTGAAAGAATAAAGAACTAATTTTAACTTTCTATTTATTTTCTCGGTTATTCTGCTATAATCCTACATAACTTACGGCTTTTACGGATAATAACTAGAAAAACATGGAAAAATGATGAAGAATAAAAGAAGAGTGGTGGTAACAGCTTTGGGGGTAGCCTCTTGCATTGGCCTTGGAAAGGATGAGTTCTGGAAGGGCAATTTGGAAGGCAGATCCGGGATAAGCTTAGTTGAAAATTTTGATTCTTCGGTATACGGTTCCAGGATCGCCGGCTCTATCAAGAATTTTAATGCTCCAGATTATATTGATTTAGACGTAGTTAGAAAAGCGGATAGATTCGCCCAGTTAGGTCTGGCTGCGGCCAAGATGGCTCTGGAAGACGGTAAGATCAACTTAGAGAACCTGGATCGTAACCGGTTTGGCGTAATTTTCGGCTCTGGTTTAGGCGGAATTTTGTATCATGAGGAGCAGATCTTAAAAGGCTATGATAAGGGGAGGCATCGATTAAGCCCTTTATCCGTGCCTCGGATAACTCCCAATGCAGTAGGTTACCATATAGCTATATATTTTGGGCTAATGGGCCCGAACTTTGTGATTTCAAATGCTTGTGCTTCGGGTACGAATGCTATCGGAGAAGCCTACAAAAAAATCCTCGATGGTTCAGCGGACCTGGTTATGACTGGTGGAGCGGAAGCGCCGGTTACTGAATTTACCTTCGGAGCATATGATGCTTTAAAAGTTTTCTCCAAACGCAATAGTGACCCGAAAACTGCTTCACGGCCTTTTGATAAAGGCCGCGATGGCTTTGTATTGGCGGAAGGCAGCGCTGCTTTAGTTATCGAAGAATTGACGCATGCGCAAAACAGAGGTGCCCATATTTATGCTGAGATCGTTGGGTATTCTTCCAATTCAGGAGCATATCACATGGTTATTCCGGATCCCAGCGGTAAGGATATCTCAAGGGCGATGAGTGATGCTTTAAAAGACGCTCAGATTGAACCCAAGGATATAAGCTATATCAATGCGCATGGCACTTCAACAACTTTGAATGATAAAGTAGAGACTAAGGGCATTAAGGAAGTTTTTGGGGAGCATGCTTACAATATTCCGGTATCTTCAACCAAATCGATGATCGGCCACTCTATTGGAGCGGCGGGAGCTATCGAGGCCGTAGCCTGCAGTTTAGCCTTAGAGAATCAGATTATTCCTCCTACAATAAATTATGATAGCCAAGATCCGGATTGTGATTTAGATTATGTCCCGAATGCTGCCAGACAGATCAAGGTGGAGGCTGTTCTTTCAAATTCTTTTGGTTTTGGTTCTAATAATGCTTGTTTAGTATTAAGAAAATATGCTGATTAAAGGATTTATTCAATAAAGTCTAGTAGAGATTATTGTAGTGGCGTAAAGTATATACATTTAATTTGACAATAATCAGGCTTACTATAAAATAGTTACATGAATAAAGCTGTAAAAAACTTAATAATAATATCTTTACTCCTTAGTGTGACTGTTACTCCGTGCTTAGCAGAAGAAACTAGATTAATTAAAGGTTTTGAGCTTTTAACAGGGTTTAGTAAAGCTAAACTGCATGGGCAGGGGAATTATTTTGTATATCCATTGATTTTCGATGTAAATTTTGACCTTAAACAGCACCTTGGAAAAATGGGGGTGCGCCCGCCGGGATTATTTCAGTTTCAGATAGAACCTTTTGTTTCTTATGTTTCCCAGCCTCGTAAAAATGTCGAGGCTGGAACAAGCTTTATGATAAAATTTGGAATCCTGTCTGAAACTTCACGTTTTCAGCCTTTTGGCAGGGTCGGATTGGGAATGCTCTATATGTCTACCAATACCAGGGAACAGGCAACGAAGTATAATTTCTTTGAGCAGGGGGGTATTGGAGCACATTACTTTTTTGATAAAAATTTCGGGTTGACTTTGGAATGCCGCATCAGGCATCTTTCCAATGCTGGGATAGAACAGCCCAATCACGGTATCAACAATTTGTCTTACCTTTTAGGAGTAATTTATCAATATTAATCACAATTTATATAATTAACCGGTTTCTAAGGATCAGACCTCCATGTTTTTAAGCCTACTTCGGGCCCCTTAAATTCTATCTATGCATAACTTCAGGCTTTCAAGTTTATCCAATTGTTTAGTTTTTTTTGATTTCGACAATACCATAACCCACTATGATATTTTAGACGATATTATCCAGAATTTTGCTGTTGATGAAGGCTGGATAAAGTTTGAAAAGTCCTGGAAAAAAGGGGAAATAGGTTCCGGGGCCTGCCTTAAGGGGCAATTTCGTTCAGTCAAGGTTACTAAAAAAGATCTGTTTGGCTATTTATCGAAAATCAAGATTGATCCTCATTTTCACAGTATATTGGAAATGCTTAAAAGGGAAGGGTTAACACCCGTGATTTTAAGCGACAGCTTTTCCGTTGTGATAAAATACATCCTTAAAAACAATAACGTTAATGGCGTCAAGGTATATGCCAACCATCTTAAATTTTCCCAAGGTAACCTTATTCCAAGCTTTCCTTATAAGAATAATAGTTGCAGCCGTTGCGCCCACTGTAAAAAGAAAAACTTGCTAAAAAAAGGGCTGGGGGATAAAATAATCATGTATATTGGTGATGGGCTTTCTGATATCTGTCCGGCAGAGTGCTCGGATATTGTTTTTGCCAAGGCAAAGGGGCGTCTTTTGAAGCATTTTAGAAAAACAAAAAAACCTTGTATCTCTTTTAATGATTTATCTGATATCCATAACTATTTCAAAAGACTGGGAAATGAACCAGGAAGAAGAAATTGATAAAAATCATATAAAGGCAGGAGATGGAGTATCTAAAGAGGATTTGAAAAAAGCCTTAGTGGTAACTTCTTAAGAAATGCTTTCAAAAAAGATCCGTATTCTGAATTTTGACTCAAGTATTACTAAGCAAGCAGGCTTAATGGATTGGTATAAGCCCGCAGTTGTGGAATTGGGTAAGATCGGCCCAAACTGCCGACACTGGGTAAACAGAAAATACGCAAAGCAAGTTAAAGAATCGTTAGCTCCGGAATTAAGGAATGCTATAACATTCGTTGGTTCCGGAGATTTTCATCATATCTCCAGCCTTTTAATCAGTCAATTTAAAGATCCTTTAAGTGTGATTATTTTTGATCACCACCCGGATTTAAGCTGCCTGCCTCCAAGTTTAGGGTGCGGGTCTTGGGTATGGGATATATTAAAGAAAAAAAATATAAAAAAAGTTGTATCGTTTGGGCCTTCTTCAGCTGACCTGGATACGGCAGGGATTTTAACGACTGGCCTTAAAGCTTTTCAGAATGATAGATTTGAAATATATCCATATAAACATGCGCCTTCCAAATCTTTTTTTAGGAAGATTCCTCAAAACTCTTCCGTAAGTATTAAGTCCGGCTTTTTGAGTGATGAAATTAACTGGAAATCATTGGAAAGCCAAGACCTTGAAAAATTTGCTGCTTTAGTATTTAAAAGAATTCCTACCCGGCAGGTATATGTTAGTATTGATAAGGATTGCCTTAAAGCGGAGTATGCTTTGACAAACTGGGAAGAGGGGATGCTATCTTTAAATGAGCTGCTTTTAATGCTTAAATTAATCAGGAGTAATTTTGAAATTGTGGGATTGGATATTTTAGGGGATTATTCCGAGCCAAAAGTAAAAGGTTTGATAAAAAATATTATAGTTAAAATGGACCATCCCGATAATTATACCGCTAAAAGCAGATCAGATGATCTTATAAATAGCGTTAATCAGGATACCAATATGAAGATTTTAGAAGCTATTTTGTAGTTGGTAAAGTAATGTTACCTGATTATTTTCTTGAGATAATTTTTGAAAGATATATAATACCTTTTAAACAACGACCAATAAATTTAATATATGCCGAATAAAAGAATAGTTATAACCGGATTGGGAATAATCAGCCCAAACGGGATAGGAGTGGATGATTTTAGCCGAGCGGTATTTAACGGGGAGTCAGGTATAAAGCCGATTACCTTATTTGATACCGCTGATTTTAAAGCTAAAACTGCCGGGGAAGTGATTAATTTTGAACCGGCAAAATTTTTAGGCGATAAAGGTTTAAGGGTTTTAGACCGCAGTACTAAACTTCTGAATTCTGCCGCCAGATTGGCATTAGATGATGCCGGGTTGGACATAACAGAAGAGAATAGCCGGGAAACCGGCGTAGTTATTGGAACCAACTTGGGCAGTTTAAAAAGTATCAGCGATTACGACCGGGAGGCGATACTGGAAGGCCCGCGTTATGTTAATCCGGCTTTATTTCCGAATACGGTAGTTAATGCTCCGGCAAGCCAGGTTTCCATACGATTTAATATTAAAGGTTTTAATGTTACGATTTCCACTGGTTTTACTTCTGGTTTAGAGTCGATAAATTATGCTTTGAATGCTATCAGATTAGGCAGGGCAAAAACAGTTTTGGCTGGTGCCGTAGAAGAGCTTTGTATCCAGACATTCATAGGTTTTTATAAGTTAGGCTGCCTTGCGGGCACAAAAAATAATTCAATTGAATTGTCCTGCCCGTTTGACAAAAGAAGAAATGGCCTGGTTTTCGGCGAAGGGTCTTGCGTACTGGTTCTTGAAGATTTGGATTCCGCTTTATACCGTAATGCTAAGATTTATGCTGAAGTTAAAGCCGGAGCAACTGCTTTTGAACCGGCGGGCTTAGGAAGGTATAACTTGAATTCAGAGGGTTTGTCTAGGGCGATGGATCAAGCTTTAAAGGGTTCCGGGCTATCTTCAAAAGATATCGGCTATATTTCTTCCGCTGCGAATTCCACGGTTGATGCCGACCTTTATGAAACTAAAAGCATAAAAAATATTTTTAAAGACTATGCTAAAAAAGTTAAAATCAGTGCACTTAAGTCAATGCTTGGGGAATCTTTCAGCGCTAGCGCTTCTTTTCAGGTTGCTTCAGCTGCGCTTGCAATAAAAAAACAGATTATTCCTCCAACGATCAATTATCAGGATAAAGACTTTGATTGTGATTTAGATTTTGTTTTAGGGGATGGTTGTGAAGAAAATATAGATAACTGTCTGGTTAATGCGTTTGGCCCGTTTGGAGAGAATGCGGGTTTGATAATTTCTAAGTTTAAATAAATAGAAAGGATACAACAATGCAAGATATTGACAACGAGATAAGGAATTTAGTAGCTGAAATTATTGAAAAAGATCCTTCAGAGGTTGGCGGGGAAGCTAGGTTTATTGAAGATTTGGGAGTGGATTCTATGATGGCGCTTGAAATTTTAGCAGCTCTTGAAAAAAAATACAAAATCGCTATCCCTGAAGATAAGTTGGCTGAATTCACCACTTTAAATTCAATTATTAAAGTAGCCAAGCAATATATAGCTGCAAGTCAAACAAATGCTTAATATCGAGGAAATATTAAAAGTCCTACCGCAGCGCATGCCTTTTGTGATGATCGACCGGGTGGTTGAATTTGATCCCGGTAAAAAAGTTGTGGCAATTAAAAATGTTACTTTCAACGAATATTTTTTCTCGGGCCATTTCCCCGGTAAGCCTGTGATGCCGGGTGTTTTAATTATCGAAGCGATGGCTCAGAGCTCTATAATGCTTTTTTACCCCCACACCAATTTTACAAAAGATAAGTTAAAAAATACTGAAATTGGTGTGGGGGTTTATACTCCTGATCCACAAGTTTCAAAGGATAAGCCAGCCTATTATCTAACTGCCAGTAAGGTGAGATTTTTTCATCCTGTTGTCCCCGGCGACCAATTGAAAATTATCATTGATCCGATAAAACTTATTTCCAGTGCCGGCATTGTTAAGGCTAGTGTCTTTGTCGGTGATAAAGAGGTAGCTGGCGGCGAATTAACCTTTACAAAAAAATAATAAAATGAATAAACGCATAGTTATATCAGGGTTAGGGGTAGTTTCTTCTATTGGAATAGGCATAGATAAATTCTGGCCTGCTTTAATAGCTTCAACCTCCGGAATATCAAAGATTACCTCTTTTGATACCCAGATGTTTCCTACCCATTATGGCGCAGAGATAAAAGATTTTGATCCGCTCAATTTTATGGATAAAGCCGATACTTTGAAATTCGGCCGAGCATCCAGTTTTTTGATTTCCGCAGCAAAGATGGCTATCCAAGACGCGAGCATAAATTTAGACAATCTTGATACAACCCGTATTGGTATTTGTTCAGGTACCACTATGGGCGAGTCGCAGATTTTAGAAAGTATTAATGATACTTGGATCAAAAAAGGCATCGACGCAATAGACGCAAGTTCAGTCCCTAAATATCCATGTAATGTGCTTTCGGCTAATTTGGCTAATTATTTCGGGCTAAAGGGGCAGAATTTAGTAATTCCCAATGCTTGTGCCGCGGCGAATTTTGCTATCGGCTACGCTTTTGATTTTTTACGCAGCGGGCAAGCAGACTTAATGTTCGCTGGAGGAACAGACGCGTTTTCCAGGATTGCCTTTACCGGTTTTAACCGCCTCTTGGCAGTTGCTCCGGAAAAGTGCCAGCCGTTTGACAAAAACCGTAGAGGTATGATGGTTGGAGAGGGAGCGGCAATCGCGGTATTGGAAACTTTAGAAAGCGCTGTAAAAAGGAATGCCCATATTTATGCTGAAGTTCTTGGTTATGGTATCAGCTGTGACGCACACCATATGACTGCGCCGTTCTCAGAGGGGATCAAAGAGGCGATTGAGAAATGCCTTAAAGAAAGTAATATTACTCCTCAGGAAATAGATTATGTCAGTGCTCATGGCACGGGAACACCGGCAAATGATAAAGAGGAATCCTTGGCAATTAAAAAAGTCTTTGGCCCCGACTACAAAAAAGTCCCTGTAAGCTCAATTAAGTCAATGTTAGGACACACTATGGGAGCAGCTTCTGCGATAGAGACAGTAGCTTGCTGCCTGGCAATCAAGAACGATGTTATACCTCCAACGATCAATTATGAAACACCTGACCCTGACTGCGATATTGACTGCGTCCCGAATATCTGCCGCAAAAAGAAAGTAAATATAGCTCTTAATAGTTCTTCTGCTTTTGGAGGAAATAATAGCTGCTTAGCATTAAGAAAATATTAAATAGCTATGGGTTTATGGTCTATAGTTTATGGCGATGTTTAGTTATAGGCCATCGACTATTGACTTTTTTTAGATTCTTTAAGGTTGGATCAAAATTCTTCGGCTCGATTAACCGCGCGATAGGTTTTAGAAATAAATTAAAAAGCGGATTCTTAAGTTTGATATAATTATCCAGCTTAATAAGTTTAGCTCCCAGCCGGATCTTCGGATGGTAGTCGGTGATACCCATCTGGTAGTATTTAATTCCATTTTTGATGCACCAGTCTATGTTATGGCAGAATGTTACCTGATAAAGATGATATTGTCGTGATAATTCTTTATCAAATCCGATAAATTTATCTATACAGGTATCATTTTTTATAAGGCATAAATTAAAGGCGACGATCTTTTCATCTTTGCGAAAAATAAAATATTTTGCCACACCAGGCATCTGCCGGCAAATATTTTTAAAGAAATAAGGAGTAAGGACTTCAAAATGCACATCCGAGCCTGTGAAGTTATTCATATATAATTCATAGACTTTATCTTCAATTCCCGTAATGTTATCCCGGATCTCGATTTTGAAGTTTTCGGGGAAATTGGCTTTACGCAATTTTTTCTTTAGATCTTTGCGCGTGCTGCTTCCCAGATTATCGATATATTCATCCAGAGATTTTGCTTTAATTTCTATTACCGTATTTGGAAAATTCTCCATTTTAGAGAAGCCGCATTTTTTCAGGAAATCGCCAAGTAGTTTATGTTTAACGGTTAAATTATAAAATAATATCAGGCTCATTCTTTTAAGTTTTGAAAATTTATATAGTTCCTCGAGTATTGTTTTAAAAGCTGTTTTTTTGCAGAATTCTGGCGATATTCCGATATATAGCTCTTCAGCAGTAGGCAGGCCGACAAAAAGAATATTCATTTTAAGGGAATTTTTAAATGATTTTTGGATGCGATAAATTAGTTTTTGTAGCGGGCCCTGGATAATGGTAGTAAAAGAGAACTCTTCGGTAAAAAATGGTATAATTGCCTGAATTCGGCCGTTCCCTTTGGCTAAAAGGTAATAAATAGTGAATTCTTTTAGCTGGGAATCTTGGATAATTTTATGATACCCATAACTTTCGATAATATCTGGGTTAAACAGCATTTCCCAATCCTTTTGGGAGATATCTGTAATATCTTGAGTGATAGTAAAAGTCAAATTTGGCATAGTTTGTTTAGTATAACAGAAAGAGTTGGCGGCAACAAATATAAATTAGGTGGAGTTTATCCATTTTTGAGATTGCCTGCCTGCCGAAGCCGGAAGTAATCTCAAAAAGTCAGCAGAGTTTATTATTGTTTGCAAAATTATTGAATAGCGCTCCAATTATTTTATGCTATAATACACAACCTATGGACTCGAACAATTCAAAAAAATATAATTTCTTACTCAAAGGTACTAATCAAAAAGCGGTATTGCTAATTCATGGCATTACTGGTACTCCTTCAGAAATGCGTTATTTGGGTAAATGCCTGAACAAGCGGGGATTTACTGTTTTTTGCAATACCTTACCGAGGCATTGCTCAACTTTAGGAGAACTTAAGAAAGTAACCTGGGCGGAAATTGCCGATAGCTGCGCAGAGGATCTTAAGGGATTAAATAAAGACTATGCCCAGGTATATGTAGCCGGCTTATCTTTGGGCGCTTTGATGAGTATCCATCTGGCCTATAAATTTCCTGATCGAGTGGCAGGAATCGGGGCTTTAGCTCCAACCTTATTCTATGATGGCTGGGCTTTGCATAAAGGCAAATGCTTAATGGAGCTGGTCTGGCATGTACCTTTTTTAAGAAATTTGATAAATATAAGAGAGGGCTTCCCATATGGACTAAAAGATGAGGAACTTAGGGAGAATATTGAAAGATTTTATAAAAATGCCAGTATCAAAGAATTTAGTAAAAAGGTATTATTATTCGGCAGCCCATTTTTCCCATTAGTTTGTCTTTATCAGCATCATCTTTTTACAAATATTATCAAAAAAGAACTTTCCCAGGTCAAAACTCCGATTATTCTTCTCCACGCCAAAGAAGATGATATGACTAGCCTTAAGAATTCCCGGTATATATTCGAGCGTGTAGGCTCAACTAATAAATCCCTCATTGTTTTGGAAAATAGTTATCATATGATAACTATTGATAAAGATAAAGATAAAGTTTGCCAGGATCTGGCTGATTTTTTCTTAAAGATATAATTAAAATATTGGCTTTGCGTAAATAAAATCCGATTTTTTAATAAGCGAGACAAATTATGCAGGAATCAAAATTTGACGTAATAGTTATTGGCGCTGGGGTAGGCGGGCTGACAGCGGCTTTGCAATTAGCTTATTCCGGGAAAAAAGTTTTAGTGCTTGAAAAGCAGCCTATTCCCGGAGGATTTGCCACAATGTTTAAAAGAAAAGGTTTTATTTTTGAGTCTTCTGTCCATTGTGTTGATGCTTTGGCAGAGGGTGAAGATATTCGTAATTTTCTTGATGAAACAAAAGTTAGCGAAAAGTTAGAATATATTAAGCTAAAGGATTTTTCCCGAATAATTTATCCTAAACATGATTTTGTCCTGGATTTCGATAAAGATAAGTTTATTGAGTATTTAAAAAAATCATTTCCGCAGGAAAGTGCTAATATCGATAGAATTTTTCGAGAATTTGAAAATTTCTTCTCAGATTTTGACAGGTATTGTAAGTACGAGTTTCCGGATTGGATTAAATTTATTTTAATCCCTTTTTTAAATCGTAGATTGATCATAGCTTCAATGACCACTTTCGAGAAGTATATCGGTAAACATACCCGCAACAAAGAGCTTTTGGGCATAATCGGCGATATCTGGCGTTTTGTCGGCCTGCCTCCCAGTAAAGTTTCTGCGTTTTATTTTCTGCTTGTGTTAAGAGGATATTATTTTAGCCCTACAAGTTATATTTCGGGCGGTTTTGGTCACTTATTTGAGGCAATCGCCGAAAGAATAAAGGAGCTTGGAGGAGAACTGAAATTTAATACCCGGGTTTCCAATATCGTTACTCAAAAACACGCCGTAAAGAAAGTTGTTACCGAAGATGGACAAGAGTTTTTTACCGGCATTATCATATCCAATGCTAATGCGATAGATACTTTGACCAATCTTTTGGATGATGAGGTTATTAAAGAAAGGTATTCAAAAGTTTTATCAACGCAGGAAAAATCTATTTCGGCTTTTCAGGTTTATTTAGGTTTAAAGGTTCCGGCTAAATCATTAGGGATGCAGCAGTATATGTACTCCCTTAATTGCGATTATGACCATGACAAGAATTATAAGATCAGTTTTGAAGAAGGATATAAAGATGCGCCGATAGCTATCGTGGATCACGCCCAGGTAGATCCTTCGCTAGTGCCTCAAGGTAAGGGGAGCCTGATGATCATGGTTTTAGATTCTTTTGCTCATTGGCAAGGGCTTAGCGAGGATGAATATAAAAAAAAGAAGGCTCAAGTAGCCCAGATTTTGATTAATCGCGCAAGTAAATATCTGCCCAGGCTCTTAGAGAATATTGAGCTTATGGAAACGGCAACTCCTAATACTATGGCAAGATACGGTTTATCTCCGCAAGGAGCTATTTATGGTTTTGCTCAGACTCCAGAGCAGGCTGTTTTTAACAGGTTAAGCAACAAAACAGAAATTAAAGGTTTATATTTAGCTGGTGCCTGGACTTTTCCTGGGGGCGGAGTGCATGGGTGTTTTGTTTCGGGTTTAGATGCCGCGGATCTGGCTTTGAATTATTTAAAAAGATTAACTTAAAGCAACTAGAGTTATCCCTATCACTATTGAGATTGTTCCTATCCAACGGGTGAATCCGACTTTTTCCTTGAGGAATACTACTGAACCAACAGCAATAAAAATATAATGCATGCTGTCTAAAGAGAATGCAAAGTTTAAGTCTGCTTTTGACAAAACATAAAGCCAGATAGATAAAGACAGCAAGCTAAACATTCCTCCTAAATAAACACGCGGAGTCAAAAGCAGCCTTCCGATAGAAGAAAGTATTTTTTTTATTCCATGAGTTTCAAAATTAAGTTTATTAATAGATTTTTTAAGGAAAAGCTGGGCAATGGTGTCGCAGGCGCTAGTTAATACGATCAGTGAAATTATAAGGAATAATTGAGGTTTTATCATAATAAAGCCTCTTTTTCTTTGCTGCTTCTGGACACAAAAATTATTCCTATAATAATAAAACAAATTCCTACCCATCTTAAGGCAGGGATTTTTTCATGCAGGAATATGACGGAAACCAAGGGTACCAGGATATAGCTGAAACTGGCAAGCGGAACTGCGACGCTTAAATCAATTTTAGAAAGTATGGTCGACCAGATTATAAAGACCAAAAATACAGTAATAAGCCCTATCCAAAGATAGGGAGAGAAGAGGGTTAATTTCAGGAAAGTTAAAGCATTGGCTATACTTGAGACATTAAAATCAATCCCCGTGGCTGCACTTTTTTTAAAACAGAATTGTATAAGTGTCTCCAGGCAGTCCGTAAAAATCAAAAATAGCAATATTTTTAGGGTGAGTTTTTTCTTATTCATAGTTGTTTTAGGTTAATTATCTTGATTGGTGAATCATTCTATCATAAAATGGATTTAATAGAAGAAATAAATTATTTGGTCGATAGTCCATCAATAGACCATCGACCCTAGCTATCAATAATGCATATGAGCTTATTCAACGAAGTTCCTCCTACAGCCGGTTTTCCGATATACCCTAAAGATTTGTTTTCTTATAAGCTGCCTGGCAGCCTGGAAGAAGATTTTTGTGATTATTTAGATATGGAGTTCGCGCGCATTACTTACTCAGGCACGGCGGCTTTGTATTTAATATTAGAAAGTCTTAAAAGCTTATCTACCAAAAAAACAGTTATTATTCCTTCTTATGTTTGTCCGCTGGTGGCTCTGGCTGTAAAAAGAGCCGGTTTAAAAATAAGTATCTGCGATATAGAGAAGGATAGCTTTAATTTTAATCACTCCTGCCTTGAAAAGCTTTGCCTAAATGATAATGATATTTTAGCTATTGTGGCAGTTCATTTAGTTGGTGTGCCGATAGAATTGAAAAAGTCTGTCCAATTAGCTAAAGAAAAAGGAATATTTTTGATTGAAGATTGCGCCCAGAGTTTAGGAGCCGAAATTGATAATAAAAAGGTCGGCAGTTTTGGGGATTTTGCTTTTTTTAGCCTTTGCAGGGGCAAGGGCCTGACAATATATGAGGGTGGGGCTTTGGTAGCAAAAGAGAAAAAATATTTTTCAATTATAGATGATAAAATCATAAAATTAGCAAAAAATAATTTTATATCTGAAAGCCTGAAAATTATTGAATTGATCGGATATTCGATATTTTATCGCAAACAACTATTTTGGTTTATATTTTCCATGCCGCAGATCTTTTGGAATATGATGGGCCGCAAAGACCGGGCAATGATTGAATATTTTCCTGAAAATTTTCCGATCCATAAGGTATCGGATTTTAGGAAAAAGGTCGGGCATAAAGGATTTCGCCGGCTTGATCCGGAAATTTCCAGCCAAAGAGAAAAAGCTTTATATTACATGAATAAGCTTGGGAGGATAGAAGGCTTAAAGATAATTAGTGAATTCAGTGCAAGTAAGGCAACATATCCTTATTTAACTTTGATTTTTGAAGACCCTACAAAGCGTAAAAAGACTCTTGAATTATTTTTTAGTCTGGGATTAGGGGTTTCTACAATTTATAATTGCGCGATAGCTGATTATGATTATCTTAAAGGATTTGTCTCTGATGAAAATTCTACGAATGCCCGCTATATTGCTGAGCGCGAAATAACAGTCTCTACTAGTCAATTTCTTTCCCGTAAAGAGCAGGATGATGTAATTAAAAAAATTCAAGAAGTATAAATAATAGGACGGTTCAATTTTTAAATCCTATTCTAATTCTATTTCGATTGTATTAAGAGGATCGTTGACAACCTGCAGGAAATCTTCGCGTTTTATTACGAAATTGGGTTGGTTTACATCCAGGCAAAATACCTTTCCGTTAATACTTATCCGCGAAATCAGATATTCTCCATAATTTTTCTTATTTTTATTTATGAAAGAGATTTTTAATTTTCTTTCGGCAAAAATTGTATTTATAATAATTCTATCTGTTTTAAATTGTTGAGAGTTTAGTTTTGGCTCAATTACTAAATCTCCCCAATTGCCTTTTATTCCGAACATTTGAGTTAAAATCGTTAGCATAAACCAGCTGGCCGAGCCTGTAAGATAGCTATACATTCCCTGGCCCTGACCGTTAAAATATTCTGGCAGGCAAGGGAAGATCTTGCTTTTTTGAGTATTCACCGCCATTTTATAAATAGAATTCAAAACTTCAAAACCTTCATTAACAAAACCTTGTTTATATAAAGCATAAGCGAACATTACAGCCATATGATTAAAAAAAGCCCCATTTTCTTTTTCCCCGTACACAAATGAAAAAGCCCTGCCAAGCGCGGGCTGTTGGCTTTTGAAATCAGTATTGAGGCGGAAGCCTGCGAGTTTTGGATCCTGCAGGTATTTTTTGGCGTTTTTAAAAAGCTCCTTTGTTTGTTCTCTCGTTGCAACTCCGCTCATTACCGGAAATACCTGTCCGGTTAAAGTCATTCGTACCGAACTATTAATGCGGCCTTCTACGCGTTCTTTGTTGTTGTCGTAATATCCATTAAAAAATCCAGCTTTTAGCCACTCATCTTTTTGGATATGATTTAAAATCCAATTGGCTTTTTTCTTTAGATCGCAGATTAATTCTTTTGTTGAAACTTCAATTTTTTCGCCGCTGATTTCAGTTGCCACAGCGTTGAAATATTTCTGTAATACTGACAATTTCTGATTTATATCTGAATAATCTATTGGGCCTTGGGAAATAGAATCGAGCAAAATACTAATCTCTTTGAGTAAAGAAACACTCGGCAGATTTAATTTTTCTAAAATACCGCATAAAGTATTGAGATTTTGTGCGTACATTGCGGTAAAAGCCACGCTTTCTCCGAATTCAAAAGCCATGTCCAGGCCGTCATTCCAATCAGCGCCTTCCAACCGGATATGATTATGCGGCCCGACATTAAAAAATTGCACCAGGTTTTCAACTAAAATGTGCTCAAGGATTGTGCCCTGGTATATATCATTATTTTTAGTTTTCAATTCTTTGCCGTATTCCGGTTTCCAATCCCAGTCTTTTTCACGGCAACGGCTGATATGATGGTCTTTAAAGTAGGAGACTCTCTCAAGGAGCAGCTTTGAATCATGAGTTTGATCGATATAAAGTTCTGTGGTGATTAATGGCCAAATGCCATGGTCCATCCAGACTCTTGAGATATTGTTGCGGTCTGCGATGAATTCACCTGATTTTGAGCCGATTATTGTGGCGTTTGAGCCGTCAATGCGTACGCCCCGGAAGTTATTTACTAAAATAGACCTGACTTCAAGAGGGCTGCTGAGTATTAACGATAAGCAGTCCTGCCATAAATCCCTCCAGCCGCGCCCGCCTTTGCCGTAATCAAAATCAGGCAGAAATGAACAGCCGAATATCTTTCTTAAAATGGGCTGAATGTTTACCCATCGCAGCCAGTTGTCAAATTTGGGGTTTCTGGAATCAATGCTATTATTGTAAGTCTTTTCCTGCCAATAGGTTTTAGTCGTATTTAAGGCGCTCAAAATCTTAGCTTCTGAATTAAATTTTTTAAATATGGGATCAATTTCAGTTTTGTTAGTAGTTATGCCAAGGATGATGATAAAGGATGCAGATTCTTTGGCTTTTAGGGAAACGGGATGAAAGCGCAGAGCTGCCATAGGTTCCTTGCCCTGGGGATTAAGTTTTTTGTCAGGTAAAAGATTCTTAATTATAACTTCAGGCTCTTCTAGATCTGAAGAGTTGCCGGTAAATTCTTCCTGGGTCGGATAAATATGCTGGGGGTAATTATTTTTCGAATCAATTCCCAATACAAAATAAGAATAAGGATTAACTTTGTGCCCGGATTCATCAAATAATAGAGTTGGAGTGACTATAATTCCCGGTTTTGCGACTTCTGTCCGGCTAAGCAAAGAAGTGACCTGCCTATGATCGTGTAAATTATTAGCACTTCTGGCATAAATAGGGATAGCCGCGGTAGGAATGATTTTAATATTCTTTTTAGTGATGTTTTGTAATTCGACAAACATTATTTCTATCGGTTCACCGGTTGAAGGGACAAAGGATGTAGTTGCTGCTTTAAGCCCGATTTTTTTATTAACCCGGGTGATTTTTTGCCAGAGTGGGCCAGCGTCTAATTGATACTCATCGGATCGCGCAGGGGTCACATTTTTGGATACGCCTGTGGCAGACCAAATTTTTTTAGAGTTGATATAAATCCAGAAATTACGGCTTATCTTCGAGTTAGCTAGTTTTATGCGAGAAACAGGCTCCATCAGAAAAGAGTTAAAGCCGGTTTTTATATCGCCTTTTAACTCAGGTGTGATTGAAGACATAAAAGGGCTGGTATTGCATAAAGGAAAATAGAGGTTTTTTATATGATCGGCTGTTTTGGAGCTGAAACTTCCGGAGTTATCGTAAAATTTCCAAAGGGTATTTTTCACCCCCACACCAATTGCTGTTTTTTTAGATTTTTTTATATGCATGTTTAATTTGTAGATTCCCCACTCACAATTGGTGTGGGGGTGAATAAGAATTCTAAGTTAGCATAGACCTAAGGTTTTGGCAAGTTTTTTATAGGCTCTAAATTTCACGGGTCCCCCTTGGACACATACGGTGTGTACAAGGGGGCCAAGGGGATAGAAAAATATCGTTACAGATATTTATTCTATGATATAATAAATAAATAATTTTTAACTATTCTTAAGCTAATACTTATGAAAATAAATTTAGGTAATAAAATAAAAGCAGTCATATTTGATATGGACGGGGTAATAACCAATACCATGCCTTACCATTTTGATGCTTGGAAGAAAGTTTTTTCCTCAGTTGGAATTAAAGTTAACCGCTACGATGTTTATAAGAGAGAAGGCCAGGATGGCTTAACTACCATCAGGGAAGTTTTTAAAGAAAAACGTCTTAAATTTGATTTAAAATCCGCAAAAGAGCTTCTTGCCAAAAAAGAAAAACTGTTCAAGAAAAACGTTAAAATCAGGTTTATACGCGGCGCACTGCTTTTTATCAAAAAATTAAAAAAGCATAATATCGCCTCAGCTTTGGTTACAGGGACTTCGCGCCACGAAATGCAGAAGATCCTGCCTAAGAATATAAGAAATCTATTTCAGACTAGTGTTACAGGAGATGAGGTGAAAAAAGGCAAGCCTGATCCGGAACCTTTTTTAAAAGCTTTAACCGCATTAAAATTACCTGCTTCCCAGGCCATTGTTTTAGAAAATGCGCCTTTTGGAATTAAGGCAGCCAAAAGAGCTTCGCTTTTTTGTGTTGCTTTAAAAACATCACTTCCTAAGAAATATCTATCCCAAGCAGATATGATCTTAAAATCCTTTAAAGAATTGAATATTTGTGTTGATTTTTCTTGTGCTCCTAAGGCTCAAACTAAAGTTGTCCGTGATCAATTTTTGCTTTGTAAAAATTTAAGAGGCCATAAAAATGACGCTTAGGCCGGCTAAAGGCAGATTTATCATGGGTTTTAGTATTCTCTTTTTGGGGATAACAACTTCTTTGATCTTATTCTTTACAGTAAGGGATCGGGAGAGGCAGGTTCTTTACAATGATTTTGTTGAGCGCTCAAAAGACCGCGTAGAGTTATTGAAGATCAGCATCGATGACCATATTAAAATTTTAAATGCCATGTATGGTTTTTACGTTTCCAGTCTTTCCGTAGAGCGCAAAGAATTTTTCGATTTTGTCAGCCAGGTTAATCCGTTTCAAGACGACGTTTTATCTTTTGATTGGTTGCCGCGGGTGACCAAGCATGAGCGGAATCAATTCGAAGAAAATGCCCGTAGAGAGGGATTTGCTGATTTTAAGATTACGCAAGAGGATTCCGATGGTAAAATAATTACTGCTCAAGAAAGGGACGATTATTATCCGCTTTTCTATATGTACCCTTTTGAGCCAAATAAAATTCGTTTTGGTTTTGACAATAATACCGGTGATATTAGGCCTAAAGTATTGCAAAAAGCAATTGACTCTGGCAAACCTATCGCCACAGGCGGATTTGTTCCGCCTGGTGAATCTCATAATATTCTTTCTGTCAGGATATATTATCCGGTTTATAAAAATAGCCTTTTACATAAGACCGTTGAAGAGCGCAGGGAAGATATAATTGGCTTTGTCTCTGTTCTTTTTAGGATTGGCGAGACTTTTGAAAAAACAATAAAGAGTTTTGCGCCTAAGGGTATAAAAATATCTTTATATGATGTCACTGCGGGCAGTGATAGGCAATTTCTTTATCTGCACCATTCTCGTTTGACTAAATCCACAGACAGCCAGGACTCAATACCATTATGGCAATCTTTTTCCTGGAACACGCGGATAGATGTGGCAGGCAGGCAGTGGGAAATAATCGCAGAAACTGTTCCTGCTTTTTTTCCGAAATTCACTTTTTGGCAGTCCTGGATAGTTTTGTTGTTTGGGATATCCCTTACTTTAATTCTGCTTATTTACTTATTCGAGATATTAGGCCGCACGGCCAGGATCCAATCTTTAGTTGATGAAAAAACCCTGGAATTGAAAGAAAGTGAAGAAAAGTACAGATCTTTGGTAGAAAATGCCAATAGTATTATTTTGCGTATGAATACAAACGGCGATATAGATTTTTTTAATGAATATGCCCAGAAGTTTTTTGGCTTTAGCGAAAAAGAAATAATAGGCAAGAATGTAGTAGGGACAATTGTCCCGATGACTAGTACATTTGGCCAGGATCTTACCAGCCTTATAGATAAAATAGCCAAGCATCCGAATGCTTTTCTCTCGAATGAAAACGAGAATATAACTCATGAAGGCAAGAGAGTCTGGGTTTCCTGGACGAATAAAGCTATTTATGACCGCCAGGGTATCATTACTGGTATTTTAAGCATAGGCAATGATATTACCGATACCAAAAAAGCGGAGGAAGCTAACTTAAGATTAGCCGCTATTGTCAGTTCTTCTGAAGACGCGATTATCGGTGTAGACATTGACGGTGTTATAACTAGTTGGAATAAAGGGGCGGAAAAGGTTTATGGTTACTCCGAAAAAGAAGCATTAGGCAGGCATGCTTTGATTGTTTTGCCTGATGAATCAAAAGATGAAATAAATAATATACTGCAGGTAGTTAAGCGCGGGGAAAGTATTAGTCACTATGAAACAGTGCGGATAAGAAAAGACGGCAAAAGGATCAATATTTCGATGTCAATTTCGGCGGTAAAAGATTTTTCCGGTAAGATTATTGGAGCTTCTGCGATCGAGCGTGATATTACGGAAAGCAAGAAACGCGAAGATTTGATAAAGAAAGAAAAAGAGTATATCGAAAATTTGATCCGGGGGCTCAAAGAGGGGTTTGTGTTAGTTGATAAAGATGGCAAACAATTACTTGTTAATGATGAATTTTGTAAAATGACCGGTTTCTCAAAGAATGAGCTTATAAATACCCTGCCCCCATTTAATTATTGGGCAGAAGAAGATATGCCAAGAATTAGAAATTCTTTTAAGGAAACATTAAATGGCGTTGAAGGTGAATATGAGTTAATTTTTAAAAGAAAAGATCAAAGCCGGTTCTTTGTTTTAGTAAGTGCCAGGAGGATTTTTGATCCTGACGGAAATAGTCTTTACACAGCCACGATCAAAGATATTACAGATCGTAAATTGGCCGCAGAAAAAATTGAAAAGTCGCTTAAATTTTATTTAAAACTTCTTGATGAATTTGCCGTTGCTGTATGGCAGTCGGGCCCCGATGCTAAATGTAATTATTTTAATAAAGCATGGCTTGGATTTACAGGAAAGCCGATAAACGAGGAACTTGGCGATGGATGGATCAGAGGGATCCATCCGGATGACCTGGATACTTATGTTAAAAATTACCTGGACGCTTTTGGGTTGCGTAAACCTTTCAACATGGAACACCGTTTGAGGCGATTCGATGGGGAATACCGCTGGGTTATTAATGTCGGCAGGCCTTTTAGCGATAATGAAGGCAATTTTGCCGGATTTATCGGATCAATCTATGATATTACCGAGATCAAAAATGCCCAGCAGGCTTTATTGCAGGCTAAAAATAAAGCAGAGCTTCTTTATAAGGTTGTTCCTAGCGGGATATATACAGTGGATTTGGACCGAAGGATAACCAGTTGGAATGATAAGGCCGCTGAAATAACCGGTTATACGGCAGAAGAAGTTATCGGAAAGAATTGTGCTTTATTTGCGGATTTACCTTGTAAGGACAGCTGTAGTTTGTATTCAGAAGGATCCCTTAAGCCTATAAGCGGCATGGAATGCATTATAAAACACAAAGATGGCACTTCCCGCAATATTTCCAAGAATGCGGACTTTTTAAAGGACGAATCCGGAGTTGTATTTGGAGGAATAGAAAGTTTCGAAGACATTACTGAAAAAATAAAAGCTGAAGAAGGCATTAGGAAGCTTTCGACCGCAGTTGAGCAAAGTCCGAGTATTACAATTATTACGGACAGATCCGGTAATATTGAATACGCTAACCCTAAATTTACTCAAATTACGGGTTATACTTTAGAAGAAATAAAAGGTAAAAATCCTAATATATTAAAATCCGGTGAAATCCCAAGCGAAGAGTACAAAAAATTATGGGAAGATATTTTATCGGGTAGGGAATGGAGAGGGGAATTCCATAATAAAAGAAAGAACGGGGAATTATATTGGGAATGGGCGTCTATTTCCTCGATCAAGGGTCCCAGCGGAAATATTGAATATTTTCTTAAAGTTGCAGAAGATATTACGCAGCGCAAGCGTATTGAAAAAGAATTATTGGAATCGTATCGTTTAACCAGGGAGATCCTCTCTAAGGCTCCATTCGGTATTTATGTGGTAAATGAATCTGGTAAGATCGATTACGTAAATTCAGCTATGCTGGAAATTTCAGGCACGAGTTTTGATAAATTTATGGCTCTGGATTTTTTTGAATTGCCCACATACAAGAGTATAGGCCTGACAGAGAAAATCAAAAAAGCTTTAGACGGGGAATATTTTAGCATGGAGGGTGTTGAGTACTCCTCGTATTATACTCAGAAAACTACGATAAGGAATTTTTTCGGTATGCCTTTAGTTGAATCCGGTAAAAAGAAAGCATTGATTTTTGTCGAGGATATCACAGAACGCAAGCGCTTGGAAAAATTGAAAGATGAATTCGTCAGTAATGTTTCACACGAGTTAAGAACTCCACTTTCTATAATCAAAGAGGGCGTAAGCTTGGTATTGGATGGAATAGTTGGTGAAATCAACAAAAAGCAGCATGGCGTTCTTAGCACTTCCAAGGATAATATCGACAGGTTAGGAAGGATCATAAACGACCTTCTTGATATAGCTAAAATTGAATCCGGCAAGCTGGTTTTACATAAAGACAATATTGATCTTGTTGAAATGGTCAAGAAAATTACCCAGCCTTATGAAAAGAAAGCCAAGGAAAAAGGATTGGAATTTAGGATGAATTTTTCCGACCCTAGGATTATCGGTTATATCGATGAGGATAGGATCATTCAGGTTTTTGTAAATTTGATCAGCAATGCTATCAAATTTACTTCCAACGGACATATCCTTATTTCAGTAATTGATAAAAATGAGATAATTGAATGCAGTGTCGAAGATACTGGCAGAGGTATTTCTGAAGAGGATATACCAAAACTTTTTAGTAAATTTGAACGGTTCGGCAGGATACCTGCCGGAGGCATGGATAAAGGCACAGGGCTTGGGCTTTCCATCGTTAAAGCTTTGATTATTAGTCATAAAGGGGATATCCGCATTGAAAGCAAGGTCGGCATAGGGTCTAAGTTTATATTTGTTTTACCAAAAAAGGTAGTATAATTTATTTTTAGAGAAAGAGGCGGTGAAATGCTTAAGAAAAAAATATTGGTAGTCGATGATGAGCCGGATTTTTTGAAAATGATTAAGATCAGGCTGGAAGCCAACGATTATGAGGTTATTGTGGCAACTAACGGTAAAGAAGCGTTGGATCAAGTCAAGAATAATCCGGATGCTGTGCTTTTAGATATTCTTATGCCCGGCATAGACGGTTTAGAGGTACTTAAGAGGATTAGAAAAACAAATCCGGAGTTGCCGGTGTTCATTATTACGGCATTTTCGAATGAAGAGAGATTTGAATTGGCAAAAAAATTCAATGCTTCAGGGTTTATTGTCAAAACTGGAGATCTTGGGATAGAGGTAGAGAACATTACAAATATCCTAAGGCTTTCAGATAAATTTAAAAACGGAAAGAGTGGTTTCTTTAATTCTTTTAAAGGGCATGCAGCTTAAGTTGTTCAAATGGCTGCTTTTATAGGAGGTGTTTTTTCATGAAGAGATTAATAATCGCATTAACTATTTTGTGTTTTAGTTTTTCATCAGTTTTTGCGATAGATAATGCTACCAAAGAAGAAAAGCGTAAAAATGAACAAATAAAAAACGAAGAACAATTTAAATGGTGGCCAACAGATGCAAAGCCCGCTCCAGTAAAGGATCCTGATAGGGGGGGATATTGGTGGTGGCCCAAACAGCCGGGATCTTTAGACCCTAAAAAGGATTTGTGGGGTAATAGAGGCTATTGTTTTGTGCGTAAGATCATATTTGACTATAAAGCTGAGGAATTGCCCGCCCCTAAGCCTCAGGAATTAAGGCCTTCTCTTTTGATCAAAAAAATCATAAAAAATGTTAAAATATATTTTGATTACGATAAATCATCAATTCGAGATGACGCGCGGGAAATTTTAGCGCAAGCTGTTAGGCTTTTGAAGAAGAATTCAGAAAGCAGTATCTTGATCACGGGAAACTGTGATACCAGGGGTTCGGAGGCTTATAATTTAAAATTGGGAAGGAAGAGGGCGTCGGCGGTTGAAAATTTTATGCTTGAAGAAGGCATTCCTGAAAGTAGGATACGTATTGTTAGTCGAGGTAAATTGGACGCGATTGCGCATGTCAGGGATTTGGAAGGCATGCAAAAGGACAGAAACGCTCAGTTTATGGTAGCGGAAGTAGAGGAGGTAATGCTTCCTTATATGGGAGAGGAAATCCCCCAGGATGCTACACCTGTTGAGGAAGGTAAATATATTCAGGAAAAAGAAGAATCTGTAGAGAGCCCGGTAAAAGTGGATACCAGAGAATATACAGTAAAAAAGGGTGACACTTTATCAAAAATCGCTCAAAACGAATACGGAAAGGCCCACCGTTGGAAGTACTTATATGAACTTAACAAGGACAGAATCAAGAATCCTAACAAATTAAAAGTAGGGCAAAAGCTTATAATCCCTATAGAGTGAGGAAAAAATGGCAACTCTTAAAGCAAAAGAAAAAAAAGCATCAGTGTTATTAAAAGAAAAATTCATTAACTTAAACTTAAAGAGCAGCACCAAGAAAGAAGTGATCTTGGAGTTGGCGGGCATTATTGCTCAGTCAAAAAAATTAAAAAACAAAAAAACTTTTTTTGAGGGAATTTTGGAAAGGGAGTCATTGGGTTCAACCGGTATCGGTTCTGGAGTTGCTATACCACACGCCAAAACAAAAGTAGCGACGGATTTTATTTTAGCTTTTGGAAGGCACGAGAGCGGCATTGATTTCGGCGCTTTAGACGGAGAAAAGACCTATTTATTTTTTGTCCTGGCTTCTCCAAAAGATGATATAGGCGGGCATTTAAAAATTTTAGCCGAGGTATCCCGCATTGTTAAGGATAAATTCACAGTGGATCTTTTAAAACGTACGCAAGATAAAAAAGAAGTCCTAAAGATCATTATAAATGCGGAAAAGCATCTTAAATAACAATGAGCGTGAAAAAAACAATTATTGTTTTAATTTTTGCTTCTGTGATTTTATTTTTTTCTTCAACGTTTTGTTCAGCGGAAAAAACTAATGTTTTTCCTGAACTTTTAATCTTCCATTCCCCTTCCTGCCATAAATGTATTGAAGCCAAGGTCAAAGTCTTGCCCCTGATCGAAAAAGAATTTAGAGATAGGGTATCTTTTGTGTATCTCGACGTAACGGAAATTGAGAACTATAAAATTTTGCTTTCCCTAAAAGAAAAATACAAACAAGCTGATAATTTGTCGATTCCGATATTCTTTTTAAACGGCAACTTTTTTAATGGCACAGAGGTTGACTTGGGCAGCTTAAGTAAATTTATCCAGAATTCCCTGTTTAATCCTCAAGCTTTAGAGCCTGTGGCCCCAGTAGATTTGTTTTTGAAGTTTAAAACTTTTACCCTTTTTGCTATCGTAGGGGTGGCTTTAGTAGACGGGATCAACCCTTGCGCATTTACTGTAATCGTATTCTTTATTTCTTTTTTGGCCTTGCAGGGTTATCGAAAAAAAGAATTAATCGTTATTGGTAGTTCTTTTATAACAGCAGTTTTCCTTACTTATTTGTTGATTGGCTTGGGTGTTTTTAGTTTTTTATACCGCATGAGCAATTTTTGGGTTTTTACAAAAATATTTAATATTTTGGTTGGTATATTCAGTATTATTATTGCCGTATTTGCTTTGGCGGATTTCATTAAGTTTAAATTAACGGGGGAAACCCAAAATTTATCCCTGCAACTTCCTCAGCCTGTCAAAAACCAGATCCATAAAATTATAGGTTTGCATTTCAGGATAAATAAAAATGTTTCGGGAGCCAAACTGAAGAGGCCGATATTTAAACTGGCACTGACTGCTTTAATTACGGGTTTTATTGTTTCTTTACTTGAGGCTGTTTGTACCGGGCAGACATATTTGCCGACGATAACTTTTATACTTAAGACAACAGATGACCTTAAGGGTTTGGCCTTGTTTTATCTTTTGGTTTATAATTATATGTTTGTGCTGCCGCTTATTCTGATTTTCATATTTGCTTTAAAAGGGGCAACAAGTGAGAATTTTGCAGGCTTCATAAAAAAACATATGATTTTGATCAAATCGGCAATGGCCGTTATATTTTTAATTTTGGGAATCTATCTGATATGGAGGGCGTAAATGACAATAAGAAAATTTATCACAGTTGTTGCGGTTTTGTTTCTGTTAACTGCTCAGGCCTATGCCTTGGAGAAGCTTGACAGGACGGCAATAGATTCAAATTCAAAAACTGGGGCAACCTGGGATTTTGGGAAAATTAAGCAAGGACAAATCTTAAAACATGAGTTTGATTTTATAAATAATTCAGGTAAATATTTAAAGATCCAAGATGTGCTTACATCTTGCGGGTGCACAGTTTCAGAAGTCAGAAAAAAAGAACTTAATCCAGGCGAAACTACTATTGTGGAAGTTAAATTTGATCCTACTGGTTATAATGGCGAAGTTGAACAGTTTGTTTATATCACTACTGATAGTCTTGACAACCCGGTCATAAAGATTATAATTAAGGCTCAAGTTGAAAAATAATTAGTTTGGGGGGCGTGTTTAGTTAGTTATTTGGTTGGTTCAGAAAATTCTAAACGAAATTAACGAACACAACGAACTAAACCAAAACAACGATATCAAGATATTTAATAAGGAGAACAATATATGTTTCTATTCAAATTAAAAATGTGGTTATTAGTGGCAGCTTTATTTGGAATAATTTATGCGGTCATAGTTATGGTCGGTACTTCTATGGGGCTGCATGATTTTTATTTTTATTTGATCATATCAATAGTAATGATGCTTATTCAGTATATGATCGGCCCTAAGATTGTAGAATGGACCATGCGCATAAAATATATCAAAAGAGAAGATAATCCGGCTTTATTTAAAATTGTTGAAGATTTGGCTAAAAAAGCGAATATTCCTATGCCCAGGGTTGGCATTTCGCAGATCGATCTACCGAATGCTTTTGCTTTTGGCCGCGGTATCAAAGACGGGAGGGTCTGTGTAACTCAGGGGATCACCAGGCTTTTAAATGAAGAAGAATTAAAAGCTGTGCTTGGCCATGAGATCAGTCACCTAAAGAATAAAGATGTTTTAACGATCACCATACTTTCAGTTATACCTATGATAATGTACAGGATCGCCTGGCATTTTTTATTTTATGGCCGCAGGCGGGATGAAAGAGGCTCCAATACAGTGCTTATCGGGGTAGCCGCACTCTTGTTTTATTTCATCACTAATCTTCTTGTGCTTTATGCTTCGAGGGTAAGGGAGTATTTCGCTGATAAGGGCTCGGTTGATTTGGGCAATAAGCCGCAGGTATTGGCATCGAGCCTTTATAAGCTGGTTTATGGTTCTGCACGTATGGATAAGGAATCCATTAAAGAAGTCGAGGGTTTAAAGGCATTTTTCGCTAATGACCCATCAAGAGCGCTTTATGAGCTAAATGAATTAAGGCAATTGGATGCTGATAAAAGTGGCGATATTGACGGCGCGGAATTAGCATTATTGCGTTCTAAAAAAGTAAAATTGAACTCGGGCGACAAAATACTGGAATTGCTTAGTACCCACCCTAATATGCTAAAGCGGATTAAACAGCTTTCTGAATACAGGCCAGGCCAAACTAGTGTTTAGGTTTTGCACAGGTTTATCACCAGGATACCATTCTAGCTGCTAGATTTTCTAACTTTCTATGCTGCAATAAATTACATTCCAATTTAATTAAAATATTGACATTTGTTTGCCTCTAGATTTGACAAACCAGCTTTTATAGGATATACTTTTTTTTGACAATCAATCGTGGTGGCAAACCAGCTGAAAAGCTGGGACGCAAAGCTACGGGTCTGAAGAAGGAGAGCCTTTTGATCGCCGAGCTACCGATATTTAAATAATATTATTTCCGAGTTGCCGAAACTTATTTTAGGTTTCGGTGCCTCGGATTTTTTATTTCAACTAGGGGGAGATTTCTTTGGTTAACGGTAAATTCAATACAACGGATATTATCAACGGAATCAGTGCCGGCTTATCTATTATTGATTCAAACTTCAGGATTGTTTGGGTAAATAAAATTCAGACGAATTGGTTTGGCCCATCAAAAGATATCTGTGGTAAAAAATGTTTTCATGTATATAAGCGTACTGACCAGATCTGCAAAAATTGCCCGACAGAAAAAGTGTTTAAAACCGGCAAAGCTCATACAGGAATGAATACTTCGATAGATAAATTTGGTAATCTCAGGAATTACTACCTTACGGTCACTCCTATTAAAGATAAAAATCAAAGAACCCGTTACGCGGTTGAGCTTGTCCAGGATATAACCGAGAAGATCCAGCAGGAGAAGAAAAAATCAAAAATTATGCATTCACTTAAGCGCATGCATAATAATCTTTCTCAGGTTAATAAAAAATTATTCACCAGTATTAAACGGCTGAAGGTTCTGACTGGCAATGTATTGCATACCAATCATATTATAACAAAAAAATACCAGAAAAATAAGAGCAAGCTTGTTACAATCCAGGATGAGTTGGAAGGGATCCTTAAAGTTAACCGCAAACTTAGCTTAACCAATGATTCCAAGAAAACATCTTCCTTGATCACTAAATCTATATGCGAGCTTATGAATACCGATTCTTGCGTATTAAGCTTGCTTGATGAGGAAAGAAATGCCCTTAATGTTAATTCTGTATACGGCTTAAAAGAGCCGGTGGAGGTGGGCTTACCTTGTATTAAAGTTGGGGATGGGATTAGCGGAATGGTTGCTTTGACCAGAAAACCATTCGCCAGTTCGGATATGTTTTCAGATACAAGGATCAAGTTTCAGGATTTTCAAGCGATGAATGTTTATTTTGGTTTGGCTAAAGAAGCGGGGATCAAATCCGTTTTGGTAGTCCCCATTATTCTACACAATAAAGTTCTGGGGGTAATATCGACTTATTCCAAGAAAAAGAGGTATTTTAAGGAAGAAGAAATAGAGATATTGATGTTATTTGCTTCCCAAGTGGCTATTGCTGTCGAAGAAACCAAGCATAATGAAGATATTCATAAGAATTATTTTAACACCATGCATGCTCTGGTTTTAGCTATCGAAGCCAGGGATCCTTATACCAGAGGGCACACCGAGAGAGTTACCAAGTACTCGCTTGAGTATGCCAAGGCTACTAAAATGACCGATGGTGATGTTGAGATATTGCGTTTCGCCAGTGAAGTGCACGATGTTGGGAAAATAAGTATTCCTGATTTTATCTTGAATAAACCAGGTAAGCTTACTCATGGGGAAAGGGCAATGATCGAACTTCATCCGGTAAAAGGTGCCCAGATGCTTGAGCCTCTTGAATTTTTAAAGTCTGCGATACCGATTGTCCGGCATCATCATGAAAGATTTGACGGGACGGGTTATCCTGATGGGTTAGAAAAAGACAAAATTCCTTTTTTTGCCAGGATAATCGCTTGTGCCGATGCTTTTGATGCGATGACTTCTGAAAGGCCGTATAGAAGAAACAAGTTATCTCTTGAGGAAGCGATAATGGAGATTAAAAATAATTCTGGCTCCCAATTCGATCCCCAAATAGCCCAAACGTTTATCAAAATCGTCCGCAACTCAGGCACCTAAATAATCTCTATGATTTAAAGTTACAAAATCGACACGTTACCAGGCTGCCAATAGTCACGAATCACCATGTAATCAATTTATTCCTATTATTTTAAGCTTTACAGCTTTGTGATTTTGCCTGCCTTTTGTCAGCAGTCCTCAAATTATTTTACTCGAGTAATATTTGACAGCTTACCTAAACTAATATATAATTATAAAACTATGGATTCTATGCCTAATATTTGATTTAAGGCGCGGAAAATACGTAACTTGTTATAATTTAACGAATAAAGAAAAGGAAGAGATGGAAATAAACGAGATTATACAACAGAGAAAATCTAAGCTGGAAACATTACAAACTCAAAATGTATCGGTCTTTGATACTGTTTTTCCGGATAGAGCTGATATAAAAGCTGTTTTAGATAGTTTTGAAGAGGGTAAAAAGGTTAGTGTTTGCGGCCGTCTTATGGCTAAGCGTTCCCATGGCAAGGTTATTTTTGCTGATCTCAGGGATTCAACTGCCAGGATCCAGCTTTATATCAAAGCGGATTTTGTTACTCCTGAGAGGTTTGCTTTGTTGGAAAACGTTGATATTGCCGACATTATGGGAGTAAAGGGAGAGCTCTTTAAAACCCATACCGGTGAATTTACAATTAAAGTTTTTGAATATATTATTTTGAGCAAAGCTTTAAGACCATTGCCTGAGAAGTGGCACGGCTTAAAAGACGTGGAACTACGTTATCGCCAGAGGTATTTGGACCTGGTTTCCAACGAAGAAGTTAAAAAAGTATTTTTAACCCGCTCTAAGATAATATTGGCGATAAGGAAATTCCTTGATGAGAGAGGTTTCTTGGAAGTGGAAACTCCGATGATGCATTCAATACCCGGAGGTGCTGCCGGCCGGCCTTTTATCACTCATCATAATGAATATGATATGGACCTGTATTTACGCATTGCTCCTGAGCTTTATTTAAAGAGGCTTTTGGTTGGAGGTTTGGATAAAGTTTACGAGATCAACCGCAGCTTTCGAAATGAGGGGGTATCCACCAGGCATAACCCTGAATTTACTATGCTCGAAGTTTATCAGGCATATTCGAATTATGAAGGGATGATGGAACTCTGCCAGGAATTGATCAAATATGTAGCACAAGAAGTTTTAGGAAAAACCGCTATTACTTACCAGGGCAAAGAAATTGATCTATCGGGATCATGGCAGAAGAGGTCATTATTTGAAATTGTCAGGGATAGATTCGGCATTCTTCCATCTGATGAGCCTGATCAAATGTTAAAAAAATTACATGAAAAGGGCTTTGCCAAGGACGCAAGCAGGCTTTCTCGCACGCAAATCGGCAAAGTTATAGAGGAGATATTGGAAGAGGATATGAATATTAATCCTACGTTTGTCACGGATTATTTTGCCAGTATGTGCCCGCTAGCAAAGAATAAAAAAGATAATCCTGCCGTGTCTGAAAGGTTCGAGTTGTATATTGCCGGTATGGAAATCGGCAATGCCTATTCAGAGTTGAATAATCCCATAGAACAAAAAAAGCGTTTTGAGGAAGAAATTAAAGATGCTGGCAGCGATGAGAAAAAAAATGTTGATGAGGATTATGTTATTGCCCTTGAACATGGTATGCCTCCGGCTGGTGGTTTAGGTATAGGCATAGATAGGCTTATCATGTTGTTAACAGACCAACCTTCGATTAGAGACGTTATCCTTTTTCCTTTGCTGCGACAACAGGCAGCGGAAATAGAATGAAATTAGAGTTTTTTGTAAGCTGGCGTTATCTAGTTACCAAAAGAAAAGAAAAATTCATATCTTTGATAAGTGTCATTTCGATTTTGGGTGTTGCTATCGGTGTAGCAGCGCTCATTATTGTCATCGGAGTAATGACTGGTTTTGATAATGACCTGCGTGATAAAATTGTCGGGAATTATTCTCATATTTCTATCGGGAAATATAATCTGATAGATAAAAAGGATTACGATCTTTTAGTTAATAAAATCGCGTCTAATTCTCATGTCAAAGGGCTAAGTCCTAATATCGACGGCCAGGTGCTGATAAAGGAAGAAAATCGTTATTTTGTCGTCCGAGTCAGAGGTGTTGATCCCTTAACTGAAAGTTCTGTATCAAAGTTAGATAAATATTTGCTCATTGGAAAATTAACTGACCTAGAAGACAATACCGTTATTATTGGAAAAGAGTTAGCCGCGAATTTAGGACTAAAGTTAGGTGATAAGATTAATTTATTCGCTCCTACCGGCAAGCAGTATAGTGTTAAGGTAGCCGGAGCTTTTAAGTCGGGAATGTATGATTATGACTCTAGCTTGATCTTTTGCAATATTAATACTGCCCGGGAATTATTCGGCATGCCGGATAAGTATATGAGTGTGGCGGTTAAACTAGACAATATCTTCCTGGCCGATAAAGTTAAAGCTGAGCTGGCAGACATTCTGGATTACGATTATAACCTGCGCACCTGGCAGGAAATTATGCCGAATTTTTTCGCAGCTTTAAAGCTGGAAAAGTTTGTTATGTTCTTACTGCTTACTTTGATAATCGTGGTGGCGTCATTTAATATAATCAGCATGCTTATTGTGCTGGTTAAAGATAAAACTAAAGATATAGGTATCCTTAAAGCTTTGGGTATGAGTTCGGGGAAGATTCGCAATATTTTTATTATCGAAGGCCTGGTTATTGGGGGCTTAGGGACTTTGTCCGGTGCGGGCTTGGGGATATTACTTTGTTCTTTGCTAAAAAAATATCAATTTGTAAAACTTCCGGCAGATACTTATTATTTGGATAAGCTTCCGGTGTCTATTGAATTGTGGCCTGATATTACTTTAATAGTATTGGCCGCGATGTTGATAACGGTTTTGGCAACTATTTATCCAGCGGCCAAGGCAGCTAAGCTTAAAACTATTGAAGCTTTAAGATATGAGTAAAAAATGTTAGAAACAAAAAATGTCCACAAGTTTTACGATACCGGGGCTGAAAAGCTGCATGTTTTAAAAGGGATCAGCTTAAAAATTATGAAATCACAGTTTAGTGCGATCATTGGGCCTTCCGGAGCGGGCAAATCGACACTATTGCATATTTTAGCTGGGCTGGATTCACCCAGTCAGGGGCAAGTTTTTTTAGAGGAAACAGATTTGAGCTCTTTGAGAGAAAATGAGCTTTGTGATATACGCAATAAAAAAATAGGTTTTGTTTTCCAGTTTTATCATCTTTTACCGGAATTCACAGTTTTAGAAAATGTGCAAATGCCTTTTTTAATCAGCTCTCAGATGTCAGCTTCCAGCCGTCAGCTAAAAGATAATGCAAAGAAAATATTGGCTAAGGTTGGTTTAACCGGACGCCTGGGGCATTTCCCTTCTCAATTATCAGGCGGGGAAAAACAGAGGGTGGCAATTGCTCGTGCGTTAATAAATGCGCCGGAAATACTTTTTTGCGACGAGCCCACAGGTAATCTGGATTCCGAGACCGGCAGCGAAATTATGGAGCTCATACATAAGATCAGAAAAGATAGTGCAATGACGGTTGTTTTGGTAACACACAACATAGAACTCGCCAAGACAGCCGATAAAGTTTTTCATCTTAAGGACGGTGTTTTGGTTAATTGATAATTGAATTTTGGTTTGTTTTGCAATTTGTTTTATTGTGATCTTACTAATAATTAACAGGGGGTTTTAAGATTATGAAGATTTATATCAATGGCAAATTTTTTGATAAAGAAAACGCAAAAATTTCTGTTTTTGACCATGGACTATTGTATGGTGATGGGGTTTTTGAAGGGATCCGATCTTATAGCCGTTTAGTTTTTAAATTAAAAGAACATATTGACAGGCTCTATGAATCTGCGCATTCGATAATGCTGCCGGTCGGCATGAGCAAAGAACAAATGATTAAAGCAGTGGTTGATACATTAAAAATCAATAATTTGGACGATGCGTATATTCGTCTAGTTGTTACAAGAGGCGAAGGAGACTTAGGCCTCGATCCGCGTAAATGCAAAGCGGGGGCTACTATAGTCATCATTGCTGACAAAATCGCTCTTTATCCTGAAAAATTCTATAAAGAAGGGTTGGCTATTGTAACGGTCCCTACGGTAAGAAACTTACCCGAGGCGCTTAATCCTCAGATCAAATCACTAAATTATCTTAATAATATCTTAGCTAAGATTGAAGCAGCTAACGCCGGATGTGATGAGGCTATCATGCTCGATTCCTTAGGTTTTGTGGCGGAATGCACGGGGGATAATATTTTTATTGTTAAAAATGGCCATATTTATACGCCACCTCAATGTATGGGGACATTAAGAGGTATTACCCGTGATGCGGTTATTGAATTGGCAGAGAAAGCTAAAGCTCTAGTTCATGAGCATGTTATTACCCGCCATGAAGTTTACATTTCGGATGAATGTTTTTTGACCGGAACGGCAGCTGAAATTATCCCAGTGGTCAAAGTTGATGGCCGGATTATCGGCAGCGGCAAGCCAGGAAAAGTAACTTTATCATTGACGAAGAGATTCAAAGAGATTACTAAGAAGCAAGGGATTAAGTATTAGCTGAAGCTGAAAGAGGAGATTTTGGATAATGATCTGCGATATTTGTAATAAAAATCCGGCAACTGTGCATTTAACAGAAATAGTCGATGATCAGATGACTGAGCTGCATCTTTGCGAAAGCTGCGCCCGCCAGAAAAGCGAAAGTATGGAATCGCAATTCGGCTTAAGCGATCTATTGGCAGGGATGGCTGAATTCAGTAAACCGGCAACTCAAGATAAAGAGGATACTACTCTTAAATGTAAGAAGTGCGGTTTGACTTATGCTGATTTTAAAAAAGTGGGACGGCTCGGATGCAATGAATGTTATGAATCATTTAAAAAATACTTAGGTCCTTTATTAAAAAGAATACACGGGTCCAATCAGCATTTTGGTAAATCGCCTTATAAGAGCCAAGATACTCAAGTTAAGCTAAAAACTTCAGGTGAAAATTTGGATCTTGCCGCTTTACGCGAAAAACTTAAAAAAGCTGTTGATAGCGAAGCATTTGAAGAAGCTGCGAGATTGCGAGATCAGATAAGGGAAATAGAAAATAAATCCAAGTAATAGTCATTTTCCTCTAAGGACACACCGTATGTGTCCTTAGGGGCATAAGGTGTGAGAGATGAGGTAAGGAACGAATGGGAATAAACGATTTTTTGAATAATTCAAGTGAATGGTTGAAAGGTTCAGGGCCAAATTCGGATATAGTTATTTCTTCTAGAATACGCCTTGCCAGGAATCTGACAACACATCCCTTTCCGCATTGGGCTGGCCGCAAACAGTCGGAAGAAGTATTGCAGAAAATCGAGGAGGCCGTTGCTAAGGTTGACTTGCTTAAAAACATCTCAGTTTTTAAGATGTTGGAAATGGATAATATTGATAAACAGTTTTTAGTTGAGATGCATCTTATGTCTTATGAGCTGGCACAAAAGAAAAACGCCAACGCAGTTATGATAGATCCTAATGGAATAATTTCTATAATGATTAACGAAGAAGATCATATGAGAGTCCAGGTTATGCAATCGGGTTTTAATATTTATGAAGCCTGGAATATTATCGATAGAATCGACAATGAATTAGCTAAAGAGCTGAATTTTGCTTTTTCTTCAGAATGGGGTTATTTGACAGCTTGTCCGACAAATACCGGAACAGGTATGCGCGGCTCGGTGATGCTGCATCTGCCGGCTCTGGTAATGACCAAGAATATTAACCGGGTACTTGCGGCGATCGCAAAATTAAGTTTTACTACTCGCGGGCTTTACGGGGAAGGTACACAGGCAACGGGTAACTTTTTTCAGATCTCGAATCAGGTTTCTTTAGGCCACAGCGAGGAAGAAATTATCGATAATATCAATGGGCTTATCAGGCAGATCATCGAACAGGAGCAGCAGGCCAGGGAATTTTTACTTGCCAATAATCGTCCGATGTTGGAAGATAGAGTTAACAGGAGTTTTGGCATATTAAAAAGCGCATATATAATTTCTAGCCAAGAGACAGTCGAATTATTGTCGCTGGTCAGGCTTGGTTGTGATTTAGGCATGGTTAAAGATATTGACCGCAGGACGATCAATGAGTTGTTCATTTCCACACAGCCGGCGCATTTACAGAAACTCGAGAATAAAAAATTATCACAAAGCGACAGAGATATAAAAAGGGCAGAGTTAATCCGTAGTAAATTAAAAATCAAATAATGGAGGGTTAGATGTTTAATAGGTTTACCGAAAGAGCAAGAAAAGTTATAATTCTCGCCAAAGAAGAGGCTAGGCGTTTTAATCACGACTATATTGGAACAGAGCATATACTTTTAGGTCTTATCCGCGAAGGCGAGGGTGTCGCGGCAGCAGTTTTGCAGAAGCTGGGAGTTTCTCTGGAAAACATCAGGCTTGAAGTTGAAAAGTTAGTCCAGCCTGGGCCATCTACACAGATTATCGGTGATATTCCTTTTACTCCACGAGCGAAAAAGGCTCTTGAGTTAGCTGCCGAAGAGGCCCGTTCTTTGGGGCATAATTATATCGGTACTGAACATCTTTTATTGGGGCTTATCCGCGAAGGCGAGGGTGTTGCTTCACAGGTATTATTGAATCTCGGGCTTGATCTTAACAGGGTAAGGAACGAGGTTATGGAGTTATTGGGATCTGCTTTGCCGAGTTTCGGCACAGCAGGCGGGCAGCAGGCAAAAACTAAGACCCCTGCACTGGATGCTTTTGGAAGGGATCTAACAACTTTAGCAAAGGACAATAAACTTGATCCGGTGATCGACAGAAAATTAGAAATCGAAAGAGTCATTCAGATATTAAGCCGCCGTACTAAAAATAATCCGGTTTTGCTGGGGGAAGCAGGCGTTGGCAAGACCGCCATTGTTGAAGGTTTAGCCCAGGCTATTATTGCCGGCAACGTGCCGGAAGTTTTAAGAGGCAAACGTTTGATAGTTTTGGATTTGGCCTTGATGATCGCGGGTACAAAATACCGCGGACAGTTCGAGGAAAGGATAAAGGCGGTAATGGAAGAGATCAAGCGTTCTCAGGATGTAATTATTTTTATTGATGAGTTGCACACTTTGGTTGGCGCCGGGGCTGCTGAAGGAGCTATTGATGCTTCAAATATCTTAAAACCTTCATTGTCCAGGGGTGAGATTCAGTGTATAGGCGCCACAACCCTCGATGAGTATAGAAAACATATTGAAAAAGACGCAGCGCTTGAGAGAAGGTTCCAGACGATTATGGTTGAACCTCCGACAGTGCCGCAGACTATAGAAATTTTAAAGGGTTTACGCGATAAATATGAAGCGCATCACAGAGTAAGTTTTACTGATGATGCTTTGGAAGCGGCCGCCAAGCTTTCTGATCGTTATATCTCGGGAAGATTTTTACCAGACAAGGCAATTGATATTATGGATGAAGCGGGTTCAAGGGCCAGATTAAATGTTTTGATCGTGCCTCCGGATATTAAAAAGTTCGAAGAGAAAGTTGAGGCCTTAAGAAAAGAAAAAGAATCTTTTATTAAGTCTCAGGATTTTGAAAAAGCGGCTTCTTTAAGGGATCAGGAGCGTATAGCCCGCCAGGAATTGGAAAAATTAAATAAAGAATGGTCCCAGGCTAAAGATAAAATGCGCCCGGAAGTTACAGAAGAAGATATTGCCAAGATTATTGCGCAGTGGACCGGCATTCCTATTTTCAGGCTGGAAGAAAAAGAGGGCGAAAAATTATTAAAGATAGAAGAGGATTTGCATAAACGCGTTGTCGGCCAGGATGAGGCTATTAAAACTATTGCTGCTGCGATACGGCGTTCCAGGGCAGGGATCAAAGATCCACGCAGGCCTATCGGTTCTTTTATTTTTCTAGGCCCTACTGGGGTTGGTAAAACTTTGCTTGCCAGGGCGTTGGCTGAATTTATGTTTGGCGATGAAGACGCACTTATTCAGCTGGATATGTCTGAATATATGGAGAAGTTCAATGTTTCTCGTTTAGTTGGTGCTCCTCCGGGATATGTCGGTTACGAAGAGGGCGGGCAACTTACTGAAAAGATAAGACGCAGGCCGTATTCGGTAATTCTTTTGGATGAGATCGAAAAAGCTCATCCGGATGTGTTTAATTTATTGCTGCAGGTTTTTGAAGACGGAAGGTTAACTGATAGTTTTGCCCGCAAGGTTGATTTTAGGAATACTGTTGTTATTATGACATCTAATGTGGGGGCTGATTTGATCCGTAAAACCAGTGCGTTAGGATTTAAGAATCAAAAAGAGGAAATTACCTATGAAGATATGAAATCAAAGTTACTTGAAGAGGTAAAGCATACTTTTAAGCCGGAGTTCTTAAATAGGATCGATGATATTATCGTGTTTAAACCTTTGCTTAAGGAAGACCTGCAGGGAATAATCAATTTTGAAATTGCCCATGTCGCTGACAGGTTAAAAGAACAGGGTATTACTTTGGAAGTTACCGCAGAGGCAAAGGATTTTTTAATTGATAAAGGTTTTGATCCAATATTTGGGGCAAGGCCGTTAAAGAGGACGATTCAAAGATTTCTGGAAGATCCTTTAGCTTCGGAGATTATTTCCAAAAAATACAAAGAAGGCACAGCTGTGAAAGTCTCAGCTAAAAATGGAGAGCTATTTTTCGAATAATGATTGAAAAATTCTTTACTAATATTGGAAAGAATGCTTTTATCCTCATGTATTTTTTAGGGGGCTTGTCTACTTTGGCAGGGCAGACAATTTATTTGACTTTCAAACCTCCTTATAATAGGAAACGATTATTTGATCAGGCTAAAAGGACCGGTTATGACAGCTTAGCCATTGTTTCTTTAATCGGTTTATTTATCGGTATGATCATGGCGCTTCAGACAGCGGTTTTAATGCAGCGTTTGGGCTCAGAGATGTATATCGCCAGCATTGTAGCGCTTTCAATTGTTAGAGAGCTTGGACCGGTTATTACTTCTTTGGTTGTGGCTGGCCGAGTGGGGGCCGCGATCACGGCGGAAATTGGGTCTATGCAGGTAACTGAGCAGATCGATGCTTTAGAGGTATTTGCTACTAATCCTATTCAGTATCTAGTAGTGCCGCGTTTCTTAGCTTTAAGTTTGATGCTTCCAATTTTGACTTTATTTGCGAATATCCTTGGTATATTCGGAGGTTATATTCTCTGCGTTTATAAATTAGGGATATCTTCAAGTATGTATATAAAAATTGCTTCTGATGCGTTATTCTATAAAGATTTGTTTACTGGTTTAGCTAAGACAATATTTTTCGGGATGATCATCGCTTTTGTTAGTTGCTTTGAAGGGTTTAATGTCCAGGGTGGAGCAGAAGGAGTGGGAGAAGCCACTCGCAAAGCAGTTGTCGCGTCGTTCATTTTAATTATTGCCGCCGATTGTTTCTTTACGGCATTTTTCTACTTCATCTTCCCTTAAAAGGAAAAACTATGATCGAGATAAAAGATGTTTTCAAGACGTTCAATGGTCACAGAGTATTAAATGGCGCAAATCTCACAATTCCCGATGGCCAAACCTATGTTATTATCGGTCGTTCCGGGTGCGGAAAAAGCGTTTTATTGAAACATATTGAAGGATTGCTTAAGCCGGATTCAGGGGAAGTGATCGTTAACGGGCATAATGTCGGCAAGGCTGATGAAAAGGAATTGAATGCTTTGCGTATGAAGATAGGCTTAGTTTTCCAGGGTGGAGCTTTATTTGATTCCTTAACAGTCGGGGAGAATGTTGGATTCGGCCTTATCGAACATCAAAAGATCGATCCAGATGAGCTTTTTGAAAGAGTGGAAGAAGCGCTTTGTATGGTTGGCTTAAGCGGAATCGAAAATGTCATGCCCGCGGATTTAAGCGGCGGCATGAAAAAGCGCGTTTCTTTGGCCAGAGCGATCTGTATTCAGCCAGAGATTATCCTTTATGATGAGCCCACAACGGGAGTTGATCCGATAACGGCAGACAGTATTAATGACTTGATTATAGGTATGCACGATAAATTAAAAATTACATCTATTTGTGTTACCCATGATATGAAAAGTGCTTATAAGATCGCAGATAGAATTGCTATGCTTTATAAGGGGAAAATAATCGCTGAAGGAACGCCTGAAGAAATACAGGCAAGCGATAATGCGGTAGTGCACCAATTTATAAATGGATTAGCGCAAGGGCCGATAACTGAGACCCTTGAGCCGCGCAGTGTTGTTGATAAAGTACATCAGATCAAACATTTGCATAAAGCTAATCAACCAAGACAGTAATTTATTGGTAGTCTAAAAAGACACAACATTTATTTTATTAAATGGGATGTGCGCTTTCTGCACTAGGAGGATTAAAATGATATTCGGCAAAACAAAAGTTGAAATGCAGGTCGGGATATTTGTTTTTATGGGAATGATTATTCTAGCTATTTTTGTTTTGTCAATTGGTGGTTTTAAGTCCTGGAGTTCAGGGTATAATTTAAAGTTCGGTTTTGATTTTATTAATGGTGTCAAGGTTGGCGCACCAGTAAGGTATGCTGGGGTTGACGTAGGACAGATAAAGAAAATAAATTTCATTTATGAAAATGGACACGGGACGAAAGTTGTACTTACCGGCTGGCTTAGAAAAGAAGTTAAGGTGCCGATGGATTCTACGGTCTGGGTAAATACCTTGGGGCTTTTAGGGGAAAAGTATATTGAAATCCTTCCCGGTAAAGACCATTTGAATTATGCCCCGCATAACCAGATGTTTACTGGAAATGATCCTTTGCCTATGCACGAAGTCGAAAGGTTGATAAAGAAGACCGCTGTAGATATTGATGATACGGTTCTGAAACTTAAAAACGGAGAAGGTACTCTTGGAAAACTTATGACTGATGACTCAATATATAATGAAGTTGAGTCTTTAGTGATAGATCTAAAAAAGCATCCCTGGAAATTGTTTTGGAAAGGCAAAGAGTAATCGTACTTAGCCTTTAAGATTGGGATGATTTAAAAAGGTTTACAATGAAAGTTAAGTCAGTATTCTCATGCCAAACTTGTGGTTATCAAACCCCGAAATGGCTGGGTAAATGCCCGGATTGTAATAGCTGGAATTCTTTCGTCGAAGAGGATTATTCACAGCAGCCCGCCTTTAAATCAAATGAAAGAGGTTCATTGTATAAGGAAGAGCCCGTTCTTTTGAAAGACGTAGAGGTTAAAGATTCCGTCAGGCTTAAGACTAATATTTCTGAACTTGACCGGGTTTTAGGCGGAGGTGTTGTCGTTGGTTCTGTAGTATTAATTGGTGGTGACCCGGGAGTGGGAAAATCTACCATCTCTTTGCAGTTTTCAAATCAGCTTACGGCCCAAGGGAATAAAGTTCTTTATGTAAGCGGGGAAGAATCTGTAGCCCAGACAAAACTGCGTGCGAAAAGATTGGGTAATTTAGAAAATGACAAGCTTTTTATTGTTAACCAGACCGATCTCTCGTTGATTACCGAGTACATAAATAAATTAAAGCCTAATGTAGTAGTAATTGACTCGATCCAGGTAATTTTTGATCCTAAAGTAAGTTCAGCTCCGGGAAGTGTCAGCCAAGTAAGGGAGAGTGCTAGCCTGTTGACTCAGGTAGCTAAATCCACCGGAACCTCGATCTTTATTATTGGGCATGTAACTAAAGAAGGAACTCTTGCCGGGCCAAGAGTTTTAGAACATATCGTTGATACTGTGCTTTATTTTGAAGGCGACAGGTTTTCGATATACCGCATTTTGCGCGCGGTAAAAAACAGATTTGGCTCAACTAATGAAATCGGGGTATTTGAAATGACCTCTGCCGGATTAAAAGAGGTTGCTAACCCTTCAGAGATATTTCTTTCTGAAAAGCCCGAAGATGTTTCTGGTTCGGTTGTGGCTAGTGTTTTGGAAGGAACGCGGCCTTTGATGGTCGAGATTCAGGCTTTGGTCAGCAAATCTAACTTTGGTTATCCTACCCGCAAAGCCCAGGGGTTTGACTTTAACAGGTTGAATTTATTGATCGCGGTATTGGAAAAAAGGATAGGAATGCATCTTGAAGTTGAAGATGTCTTTGTCAATGTAGCTGGGGGGATTAAGGTTGAAGATCCCGCGGCTGATCTTGGCGTAGCGGTTTCGGTTGCTTCCGCGTTTAAGGATAAATTAATTATGCCCAAGTCAGTTGTTTTGGGTGAGATCGGTTTGTCCGGAGAAATCAGAAGTATATCGCAAGCAGGCACTCGCATAAATGAAGCTCAAAAGCTAGGTTTTAAGCACTGTATTTTATCTAAAAATAATTGCAAGAATCTGGATGTTAAACTTAAAACAATAGAATTGCATCCGGTTTCAACTTTAAAAGAGGCGCTGGATATACTTTTTTCGGATTTATAAGGAGGTAATATGAATTTATTATTGGTACGAATTTTATTTGTTATTGTCAGTATGATTATTGGATTTCAGACTATGGCGCCTGTAGGCTCCAGTGTTTACGGAGTTTTAGTAGGAGGACTAGTTGCTTTAACCATTATTTTTGTAGAAATAGGAATGCGCAAGGTTTCTGTTAATGGCCTTTCCAGCGCTGTTTTTGGTTTGATACTTGGTTTGATCATGGCTAAGCTGGTTACGGATGCCTTTAGCTTAGCAAAAGTCAGCTCAGAGCAACTCAATTCGATCAGGGTAACACTGACTTTGGTTTTCTGTTATTTAGGTATGGTTATTGGCCTGCGAGGCAAGGATGAGTTTAATTTGATCATTCCTTACGTGCGTTTGCGCCGGGAAGACCAATCCGAGACAATGACATTGCTTGATACAAGTGTCATTATTGACGGGCGCGTCTCTGATATTTTTAAAACTAAATTTTTAGACAGCAAGATTGTTATTCCCAGGTTCGTGCTAAAGGAATTGCAACAGATCGCTGATTCTACTGACCCTATAAAACGCCAGAGAGGCCGTCGTGGATTGGATATTTTGCATACCATCCAGAAGGATTTAGGCCAGGAAATCGCGATAAACGAAGAAGACTTTCCTGAGGTGCCGGAAGTAGACGCTAAATTAGTTAAGCTGGCGAAATTAGTCGGAGCAAAGATATTGACTGTTGATTTTAATCTTAACCGAATAGCTACTTTTCAAGGGGTTAAGGTTTTAAATATCAATGAATTGGCCAATGTTTTAAAGCCGGTAGTTTTTCCCGGTGAAGTTATGCATATTAAATTAGTCAAAGAGGGGAAAGAACATAACCAGGCAATCGGTTATCTCGATGATGGAACAATGGTAGTTGTAGAAGACGCCCGCAGAATGTTGGGGCAAGAGGTAAAAGTGGCGGTCACCTCGGTATTGCAAACACAGGCCGGTAGGATGATTTTTACCAAAATTGAAAAATGAGATTTATTACTGTCATAGTTGTTGCAGCGGGAAGATCAGAAAGGTTAAAGTCAAGGATATCAAAGCCTCTGATCAAAATTAACTCCAAACCAATTCTTGTTTATTCTTTGGAAGTTTTTAATAAATTAAGCCAGGTTAATGATATTGTTGTGGTGGCTAATAGTTTAAATATTGAAGAAGTTAATCGTCTAGTTAACCGATACAAGATCCGCAAGGTTAAGAAAATTGTATTGGGGGGCGCTCGGCGTCAAGATTCGGTATTAAAAGGTCTATTCGCAATGAATCCTCAGACGGATTTAGTTTTAGTGCATGATGGCGGCAGGCCTTTTATTGATAAGAAAGTGGTTTTAGAGGTAATTAACAAGGCTTCTAAAACTGGGGCAGCCGTTGCCGGAATTCCTGTAAAAGCGACCCTAAAAAAAGTCACTAGCTCCCCGGGTCAGCATCTAACCAGCCAATTGATTATTGAAAGAACCGTTGATAGAAGCGATTTATGGGAGGCGCAGACGCCTCAGGGGTTTAGGGCGGATTTATTGTTTGCGGCTTATAATAAATTTAGAAACGATGATGTTACTGATGATGCCAGTATTGTAGAAAAACTTGGCATTCCAGTTAACATGGTAAATTCTGATGCCAGGAATATTAAAATCACCACACCGGAAGATTTAATAATTGCTCAAGCAATCGCCAAAATAAGGAAATAGGTTAAATGAAAATCGGTTTAGGTTACGATATACACAGGCTAGTTGATGACCGTAAAATGTTTTTGGGTGGCATTGAGATACCTTATATAAAAGGATTCTTGGGGCATTCTGACGGTGACGTACTTTTACATGCTATCACCGATGCTTTATTGGGAGCAGCAGGTTTGGGAGATATTGGGGAGCATTTTCCCGATACTGATTTTAAGTATTCAGGGATGGACTCAAAAATCCTGCTTAAGCAGGTAGTCGATTTGGTAAATAAAAATTTTAATATTAGTAACATTGATTCAGTAATTATAGCCCAGGAGCCGGCGTTGGCACCTTTCAAGAAAGCTATACAAAAATCAGTTGCTTCTATTTTAGGTTTAGATGTTGAGTCTGTAGGCATAAAGGCTAAGACTAATGAATGCTTGGGTGAAATCGGACGAAAAGAAGCTATTGCCGTATATGCTGTAGCTTTATTGAGCAGGAAGGGATAAATATGATGATCATATTATACTTGTTAATTATTTTAGTGGCTTTGATCATGTTAAAAATGGCGCTTTTAATTGTATTTTTTAATCAGGATATTCGCAGTGCCATGAAGAGGGATCCGGCTGCCAGAAGTTTTCTGGAAATTCTTTTTCTTTATCCGGGTTTTCATGCGCTGGTGCATTATCGCTTGGCACATTTTTTTTATGCGGCAAAAATGTTTTTTTTGGCCAGGTTGATCAGCCAGGTTTCCAGATTTTTTACCGGTATTGAGATTCATCCGGGCGCAAAGATCGGTAAGGATTTTTTTATTGATCATGGCATGGGTGTTGTAATTGGGGAAACAACTATTATCGGTGATAATGTGCTTTTATATCAGGGAGTGACCTTAGGCGGAACCGGACTTCAAAAAGGCAAAAGGCATCCGACCATCGGCAGCAATGTCGTTATCGGCACGGGGGCTAATATATTAGGTAATATTACTATTGGTGATAATTCATACATCGGTGCGAATGCTGTGGTATTAAAGAATGTTCCTGCGAATTCCACAGTTGTTGGCGTTCCGGGCAGGATCACTAAGCAGGATGGCAAGAGAATAGACATCAGCCTTGATCACGCTCATGTCCTTGATCCGATAATGCAGAATATTGAGGAACTAGAGAGCAGAATTAAAAAATTAGAAAATAAATAATATTTTTTATGCCCATTCATATAAACGATTCTTTAACGAGAAAATTACAAGAATTTTTGCCGATTAAACCACCGCGGGTAAATATGTATACCTGCGGTGTTACAGTCTACGATGATTGTCATATCGGACATGCCAGAAGTTTGTATATTTTTGATGTTATCAGAAAATACCTTAAATTTCGCGGATTCGATATTAAATTTGTGCGCAATATCACCGATATTGACGATAAAATTATTAACCGTGCTAATGAGTTAAAAGTTGATTGGAAAATATTGGTCGATAAATATATTGCCAGATACTATGAAGATATAGAGAGTCTTGGGATCAGTAAAGGGGATTTTGAGCCGCGGGCAACCGAGAATATACCGGATATGATCGAGTATATAAAAAAATTAATCGATAAAGGTTTTGCTTATGAAGCAGGAGGGGATGTTTATTTTGCAGTGAGAAAGTTTTCCGATTATGGGAAACTTTCCGGGCAAAGCATAGACCAGATGGAGGAGGGCGTGCGCATAGATCCGTCTGATCTAAAGAAAGACTATCTTGATTTCGCGCTTTGGAAAAAATCTAAAGAGGGCGAGCCTTTTTGGAGCAGTCCTTGGGGTGACGGGCGGCCGGGTTGGCATATTGAGTGCTCGGTAATGAGTCAGAAATTCTTGAAAACTGATACTCTTGATATTCACGCAGGAGGCCGCGACCTGATTTTTCCTCACCATGAAAATGAAGTGGCGCAAGCAGAAGCTCTTACCGGTAAACCATTTGCAAAATATTGGATACATCATGGGCTATTAACTATTAATGGGCAAAAGATGTCCAAGTCGCTGGGAAATTTTGTAACAATAAAAGATGCATTAAATAAGTATCCTGCTGATGTGTTAAAGTTATTTTATCTTCAGGCGCATTATTCAAGCCCTGTAGATTACACAGATGAAAAAATTAAAGAAGCAAAACAGGCTTTAGAAAGAATTTCTATACTGATGGATAAAATAAGTCCACCAGAGGCAGAAATACAAAACTACGGTAAAGCAGTTAAAGAAATCGAAGACATTAGAGTTAAATTTGTTGAGTCTATGGACAGTGATTTTAATACTCCTAAAGCTTTGGCCTGCGTTTTTGATTTGGTGAATTTAACAAACAAAAATATAAATGATTATAATTTTATTATAAATGCTTATATTATGATAAAAGATTTATTAAAAATTCTGGGGATTTCATTAAAAGAGGAATTTGTATCAGAATTAATTAGTAAGGAAGAGGTTGAAGCTAAAATAGTTCAAAGAAACCAAGCTCGTAAAGATAAAGATTATGCTCTTTCAGATCAAATTAGAAAAGATCTTGAGAGTAAGGGGATAATTTTAGAAGATACTAAAGACGGTAAAACAGGCTGGCGAAGAAAATTATGAAAGGTAAGTTCATTACATTTGAAGGTTCGGAGGGGTGCGGTAAGAGCACGCAATCAAAGCTTCTGGTTAAGTTTTTGAAAGGCCGTGGCTTTAAGGTTATTTTTTTGCGCGAGCCTGGCGGGATTAAAATTAGCGAAAAGATACGAGAAATCCTTTTGGATGCCAAGAATAAGTCGATGTCTCCGACTTGTGAAATGCTGCTTTATATGGCTGCGCGCGCTCAAGTGGTTTCTGAACTCATTAAACCTGCCCTTAAAGCCGGTAAAATAGTTATTTGCGACAGATTCCTTGACTCGACTATTGCCTATCAGGGGCATGGATTGGGTATGGATATAAATTTAATCAAAAGCGTAGGTAAGGCCGCTACAGAAGGAATAAGACCGGATTTAACTATTCTGCTTGATGTGCCGGTCAAAAAAGGTTTAGCGTATAGGGCAAACAATAAAGATCGTATTGAACAGCGGTCATTAAAATATCATGCTAAAGTAAGGGCCGGATATTTTGCTTTGGCTAAACATGAACCTATAAGAATAAAAGTGGTAAAGGTCCAGGAAGATTTATATGGGACTCAAAAAGTAATCCAAGGACTGGTCCTTAAGGCAATTAAATAAGAGGCAATATGTCATTTTCTAATATTAGGGGACAGCTTAGGCCAAAAGAAATAATCCGACAGCATTTAAAAGGATCTCTGGGCGGTAAAGGCTATCTTTTTTGCGGACCCGACGGAGTGGGAAAAAAGTTTTTTGCCAAGACTCTTGCGAAAGCACTTAACTGCCAAGAAGATATTAGTGATAGCTGCGATAATTGTCCATCTTGTTTGAAAATTGAAAAAAACCAGCACCCAGATGTTCATATTATTGAAGCTGGGGACAATGATTCTGTAAAAATCGAGGATATCCGTAATTTTCAAAGAGAAGCCTCTTTACGGCCTTATGAAGGAAAGAAAAAAGTTTTCATAATTGATAACGCGCATAATTTTACTCCTGAAGCGGCAAATGCAATTTTAAAAATTCTCGAAGAGCCGCCAAAAGATAGTTTGATTATTTTGATAAGTTCAAAAGTAAATCTGCTTTTTAAGACCGTAATTTCCCGCTGCCAGATTATAAAATTTTATCCATTGCCTAGGATTGAGCTTGAGAATATTTTAAAAAGCGATTATAACCTAGATATTGCAATGGCGCATTTTTTGGCTTATTTTTCAGAAGGCAGGATCGGCTACGCGCTTAAGCTAAAAGATGGCGATATTTTTATCGAAAAAAATAAGATCATTGACGAATTTTTTAATAAGAAGATTGATTTAGCAGGCGGCCATGCGGCAACCGGTAGAGATCATATGCGAGCTTTACTTAATATTCTGGCCGTTATTTTAAGGGATATTTATTTGGTTAAAAGTAACATGCCTGAAGACCAGATAGTTAACCTTGACCGCAAGAGTGATCTTGCGCGTATTGCTAAAGGTTATGATTTTACCGCATTAAATCAAGCAATTGATTCTGTTTCTGATTCATTATTAAGGTTAGATCAAAATATTAACGCCAAGCTTTTATTATCTAACTTAAGTTTGGCTACAAAAAATTGACGCGGAAAAGCGAAGCAATAACAGATTAGTAAGTTTATTACAGCATAAAAATAAAAGGAACAAACATGGATAAACAAATTTTGGTTAGATTAAGGGATTTTGGCCAGGCCTATCCTTATAGCGGAACGGATTTAATTGCTAAAGAAGGTGATTATGTGATAGTTGAGCATGACCGCGGCCTCGATTACGGGCAGATTGTTACTCCTTGCCAGTGCCAGATTGATAAAGAGGCAAAAGAGCCTTTAAAGAAAATAGTCAGGATCGCTAATGAATCGGATCTTAAGCAGGTTGAAGATAATAAAGTTAAAGCCAAGGAAGCTTTTAGTACTTGTTTAAAGAAAATCGAGGAACATAAGCTGGATATGAAGTTGGTGCGCGCTGAATATTCTTTCGACCGCTCAAAAATAGTTTTCTATTTTACAGCTGCCGGAAGGGTTGATTTTAGGAATTTAGTAAAAGATTTGGCCAAGATTTTCAAGGCCCGTATTGAGTTGCGTCAGATCGGGGTTAGAGATGAGGCTAAAATTTTCGGCGGGTTTGGGCCATGCGGAAGAGAGCTTTGCTGCGCAAAATTCTTAAAAGATTTTGAACCGGTAACTATTAAGATGGCCAAAGAAGAAGGTTTGCCTCTTAATCCGCCAAAGATCTCCGGGCTTTGTGGCAGGCTCATGTGTTGCCTTTCTTTTGAGTATGAAACTTATAAAATGCTGGCAAAGGGTTTGCCTAAAGAAGGGGACAAAGTAACTTTGCAGCAAGGCAAAGGCGAGGTTATCAGCGTCAATGTTTTTAAACGTACAGCAGCGATAAAGCTTGAAGACGGCACAATTGTTGAAAATAAGTATAAGTAGAGATATAACCTCTCCCTGTTGATTCTACAAAATAAAAACATTTTTGTAGAATCAAAATACAGGGATAAATTCGCGCAAATAACTTACTCGCACTTTGAGTTCGTAAGTTATGCGCTCATTCATGAAAGCAAAAAAGTTCTATATTACAACTCCAATATATTACGTGAATTCTTCTCCGCATATTGGCCACTCTTATACCAATATAGCAGCTGATACTTTAGCGCGTTATTGGCGTGAGCAGCTCGGTAAGGAAAATGTTTGGTTTTTGACCGGCACCGATGAGCATGGCCAAAAGATCCAGAAAGCAGCGGATCAGGCTGGGCTGCCTCCTCAAGAATTCGTTGATAAGATTGTTATTCAATTTAAAGCTCTTTGGGAAAAACTAGAAATTTCTAATGATGATTTTATCAGAACAACCGAAACACGGCACATTAAAACCGTGCAGGCCGCTTTGGATTTAGTTTATAAAAGGGGTGATATTTATGAGTCTAAATATGAAGGTTGGTATTGCACGCCTTGTGAAACTTTTTGGATAGAATCGCAGTTGGTAAACAATAATTGCCCGGATTGCGGCAGGCCCGTAGAAAGGATCTCTGAGGTCAATTATTTTTTTAAATTAAAAAAATATCAAGATTGGCTGATTAAACACATTGAAACCCATCCCGAATTTATTTTACCTGAAACAAGAAGGAATGAAGTTTTAAGTTTCTTAAAATTAAATGAACTGACCGATCTTTGCATTTCCCGGCCTAAGGAGCGTTTGAGTTGGGGGATTCCTTTACCTTTTAGCCCGGAGCATACAACTTATGTCTGGTTCGATGCTTTAATCAATTATGTCAGTGCTGTTGGGGCATTTGATAGCAATGGTAATTATCAATCCAAATGGTGGAATGAAGATTCCCATATTGTGCATTTGATCGGCAAGGATATTATCAGGCATCACGCGGTTTATTGGCCGATCATGCTGCATGCTTTGGGGGTTAGGCAGCCGGATACAATTTTTGCACATGGTTGGTGGATGATGGGGCAAGATAAAATGTCAAAATCAAGAGGCAATGCGGTTGATCCGCTTGCTATGGTTGAGAAATATGGAATAGATGTTTATCGTTATTTTCTTTTAAGAGATGTTCCTTTTGGATTGGACGGAAATTTTTCTGAAGAGGCAATTGTCAAAAGATTTAATGCCGATTTAGCCAATGATTTAGGGAACTTAGTATATAGGACACTGACAATGATTGAGAAATACTATAATGGAAGTGTGCCGGAAATATCTCAATTAGATAGCCAGGGAAAGGTCATCAGCGAGAAGATTAAAAGCTTGGCTAAAGAGGTGGGCAGTAGTGTTGATCTATACAATTTCAGTTTGGCTCTTGAGAGTATTTGGAACTTAATCGGTATGGCTAATAAGTATGTCGAAGAAACCAAGCCTTGGAATCTGGCTAAGGAAAATAAAATTGAAGAGTTAAAATCCTTTATCAGGCTTTTGGTTGATGTGATCAGGGCGGCTGCTGTTGAGGCAGAGCCGTTTTTGCCTAAAACTGCAAAATCAATTTTAGAACAAATCGGCCAGGAGAGAATTAAAAAAGGTAATCCGTTATTTCCTCGAATTGATAATAAAAAAACTAATACTTAAAAAATAAGGGGACGGTTATTAAGAAAAAGGGAACTGTCCTTATATTAAGATGACATTAATAGATACCCATTGCCATTTGGATTTTTCTGAATTTGATCCTGACCGAAGTGAAGTTATAAAACGAGCCAAAGGATCAGGAGTTGAATATATTATCAATGTCGGATCGGATTTAGTTGAGTCTGGAAGGTCGGTTGAGCTGGCCCGATTAAATAAGCATATTTACGCAGCAGTAGGGATCCATCCCCATGAAGCAGATAAATTCACTCCTGAACAAGTAGATATTGTCAGACAGCTTGCAAAAAAAGATAAAGTAGTGGCAATCGGTGAGATTGGTCTGGACTATTTTAAAAATTTCTCTAAACCAGAGAATCAGAGGCCGATGTTTATTGAGTTTTTAAAATTAGCCAAAGAACTCAGTTTACCGGTAGTTTTGCATACCCGCGACGCTGCTCTAGATACTTTGAAAATCTTAAAAGATTTTATGCCTGTAAGGGCGGTGGTGCATTGTTTTTCAGGGGATGGAAATTTCCTAAACGAGTGCTTGGATTTAGGTTTTTATATCTCATTTACCTGCAATATCACTTATAAAAAAGCCGATAAGTTAAGAGAAGTTTTAAAAGTTGTGCCTCTTGAAAGGCTGATGTTGGAAACAGATTGTCCATATTTGTCGCCTGAGGGCTTTAGGGGTAAACGCAATGAGCCTTTTCAGGTAAGATTATTGGCGGAAGAAGTAGCCAGGCTTAGAGGAATTTCTTTAGAAATGGTAGCCGAGCATACTACTAAAAACGCGTTTCAATTCTTTGGGATTAGGTTTGAAAATAGATAATGATATTCCGCTCGTCATTCTGACCCTGATTCTAAAGCGGAGCGAAGAGGAAGGTGGAGAATCTAAATCAATGACCTCAAAAGTTGCGATAGTTAAATGCGCCAGTTATGATCCTCTCTTAGTCCAAAAGAATGTAAGAGAGGCAGTGGAGTTATTGGGCGGGATTTCTAATTTTATAAAACCCGGTTCACGCGTTTTGGTTAAGCCTAATCTACTGATGGCAAAAGAGCCGGAATTCGGGATTGATACTCATCCTGAAGTAGTTCGTGCAGTTATCAAGGTGCTAAAAGGGATAAATTGCATTATCTTTGTTGGTGATGGCCCAAGTGTGTGGGGGAATCAGGCTGAAAATGTTGAGGATGTATATGAGGTAAGTGGAATTAAAAAAGTTTGTCAGGAGGAAGGTATTGACCTGGTCAAATTTGAGAACAGGCGCATGCGCGAAAAATTCCCTCTGACTACCTGGTTGGATAATTGCGATTATATAGTCAATGTGCCGAAATTCAAAACTCACAGCCTTACAACTTTAACTGCGGCAGTTAAGAATCTTTTTGGTTGTGTTGTGGGCAATTTTAAAATGGAGCTGCATAAGAATTATTTTGATATTAATGATTTCTGCGGAATATTACTCGATATTTATAAAGAAATTAAACCGGCATTAACAATTGTTGATGGGATTATTGCCATGGAGGGCGAGGGCCCGGCGACCAGCGGAAAGCTTAGACAGTCTAATTTAATTATTGCCGGCAGTGATTGTATTAGTATTGATAGTGTTTTAGCGTTTATTATGGGCCTAAAGGCAGAGGATATACTTACCAATAAGATCGGCCAAAAGCGCGGACTAGGTGTTGCAGATTTGAAGCAGATTGAAATTATTGGCGAGAAACTTGAGAATGTAAAAGGTGCTCCGTTTTTGCTGCCTTCAGCATCGATACAAGGCAAGCTTCCTGCGCCGGTTGCTAAGTTTATTTTAAAGTTTGTGAAGCATCATCCTTGTGTAGATAAGGGTAAGTGTATTAAATGTTTTGGTTGTGCCCAAGCTTGCCCTAAAGATGCGGTAGAGTTGACGAGCAAGGGGATTGTTTTTGATTACACTAAATGTATTTCTTGTTTTTGCTGTCTTGAATATTGCCCAGCAGGGGCAATTAAAGTTAAGAAGAGCTTCTTGGCAAGACTTTTACATATGTAGCAGAAGAGCTTCGTCATTCTGAGCGAAGCGAAGAATCTAAAGTGTTGAATCTAACGATTTTGTTCGCTCAGTATGATGTTATCGTCTTAGCTTTTATGGTTTTAGTTCCGCGTGCTGAAAATTTATGCCGTGCATTGCGGTTTACGGCTCACTTTCGGGTCGACTTACGTATGGAGGTGTGCCCTTTCGTTCGCCGTAATCCCTTATGCACATTTGCCAAAATTTTCTTATGCACGCTCCACCAAAACCATAAAAGCTTTAAAGAAGTTTAACCGGTTTTAGCTAAAATCGACATTCGCTCACAAAAACCGTTAGATTCAGTTAAGATATAATATAATTTAACTTTAAGGAAGTAAATATGGGGAAAAATAATCTGAATAAATTAAAAGAATTTGCATCAAGTGAAAAAAATAAAAATAAAATATATTGGATTGGAATTTTATCTTTCACGGTTATTATATCTTCGCATTTAGGTTTATTTTGGTTATCATTCCTTTTAATGACTGTTATTGTTGGTAGATTACTTTTTAATTTGGGACCAACAACGTTATTAACTATTATTACTATTTGTGTTGCTGTTGTTAGTTTAAACAACCAGAATGAAGCTTTAAAAAATCAGCTGAAACGAGATTGTTTAGATAAGAGGCCATATATATTTGCAGATTTTAATTTTAAAAATAATGAATGGTATTTTAGAGCTAATGAGAATGATTTACGTTTTGGTGCTGACATTACCATAAAAAATACGGGAAGGATGCCAGCAAAGATAAACCTTAAAGAGAGTAAATATTTTGTTTGTGATGAATATAAGTGCCATGATCTTAGGGGATGGTATGTTGGTACTTTTGGGGGTTTTCCAGATTTTAATTTAATCGCACCTAACAGTGAAATAACACGTGATTATTTCGTTGGATTATTGCCTGAATCTAAATATGGATATATAGGAGTTTATTTAAAATATAGTGGGATTGATTCAAAAACCGATTATTGGTATGTTAGATTAGATAAATTTAATCTTCAAAAAGATATTAATGGTAGTTTAAAAGATTCTAAGTGGATAGGTCATAATGACGATTGGGATGAGAATAATAGTAAGAAAAAGGTTCTTAAATTAGACGAATCTAATTATCAGAAATTTATACCTGTTATTGGTAATTAGTTACCAATTAATAGTTCGATTTAGTTTGAATATGATCCTTGTTATATATCATTGTAAAGCTGGATTGGCTTGGTTTGGAGCAGGGGGTCCGCAGGCCGAGCGGGCATGGTGTCTCTGATAATTTTACTTATTAAAGACGAGCGAGGCCGAGGAGCCCAGCGTGGTTTTCCGCGCAGGGGAAAACCACGCGGCCCTGCGAGAAAACAAGACAAGACAGCTTTAGTTAGGATAAAATAAAGTAAAGCAAAGGAATTATGACGAAGAATAGTGAATTAGTGGAATTAAGGCTAAAATTAGATGATGCAATTACTTATGGAACTCAGAAAGCGGCATTGACATTAGCCAAGAAATATCTGAAAATGGCAGAGAAGAAGAAAATACCAGGTGAGATCGAATATTTCAAAGGCCAAGTTGAAATGCTTCAGGAAAATTTTGTTACTGCTATGGAGCATTTTGACAAGGCCACACAGTATAATCCTCTGGATGGCGCAGCTTTTAACGATAGAGCGCTCTGTATGATTGAGATCGGTATAATTGATAAAGCGTTTTTCTATTTTGATATGGGGTTAAGAGTTGAGCCGGATTTCGCTACCATTCATCATAATAAAGGTTGGCTTTTAAATAATATCGGCCGATACACTGAAGCAATCGCATGTTTTAAGGAAGCTTTAAGACTTGATCCTAAAAGGCCGGTGACTTATGACAATCTTGCAGATGCGCTTTATAATTTGCATGATTATAAAGGTGCTTTGGAAGCTTACAAAAAGGTGCTATTATTATTGAAGCCAGGCATGTGCCGGGGAATTCGAGCCGAAATCAAGAGAAAAATAATTGAAATAGAAAAGAAGATCAAAAAATAGGAGATACCATGTTTAGGCAATTGTGCAAGGCAGTACTCTTATCAGTTTTTATAGTATTTATAACTTCTTTATCATTTGCGCAAGAGTTTAATCAGCAAGAAATCAGTGTTAGCAATAGTTTATTTTGCTTTGATCTTTATGAAAAACTAAAAACAGAGCCGGGAAATTTATTTTTTTCGCCTTATAGCGTATCTACAGCACTAGCTATGACCTATGCAGGGGCAAAGGGGAATACTGCCTCAGAAATGTCCAAGGTTTTGCATTTTGATTCAGTTGGAGAAAGTATAAATCAAGATTTTAAAGATTTGTCAGATTCTTTGGTTAGTACAGGTTGTCAATTAAATGTTGCCAATGCTTTATGGCTGCAAAAAGGAGAAAGTTTATTACCGGATTATGTTAGCTTAGTAGATAAATTTTATGGAGGCGGTTTAAATACTGTTAATTTTAGAGGGGCAACTGAAGAAGCGCGGCTTACCATTAATCATTGGGTTGAAGGAAAAACCCAGGATAAGATTAAGGAATTATTAAAACTACACGACATCACTTCAGAAACTGAATTTGTGCTTACTAATGCCATATATTTTAAAGGCAGTTGGCAGAATAAATTTAAGGATTCGCTTACAAAAGAAGAATCGTTTGATACTATCTCGGGTAGGAAGATTACTGCAAAAATGATGCATATCAAAGCAAATTTTCCTTATGCCGAAGATGATGATTTGCAAGTGTTGGGATTGCCTTATCAGGGGGATAGGTTATCAATGCTGGTTTTTCTCCCGAAGGTAAAACAAATAATTTCAGGAATAGAAGAGAAGTTAAGTTATTCGGAGTTTAAATCTTGGTTAAATAAATTAAGTGGCGAAGATGTTCAGGTTGCTTTTCCAAGGTTTAAATTTAGCGCAAGATATATGCTGGCAGATACTTTGAAAGAATTGGGCATGAAAGAAGCTTTCTCTGCAGGAGCAGATTTCTCTGGGATTACCAGCAAGAAGGATATTTTTATCAGTAAGGTTATTCACCAGGCTTTTGTAGAAGTTGATGAAGCGGGTACTGAAGCAGCGGCAGCAACAGCGATTCCTTTGATGTACGCTAAAATGCCCACTTCTCAAGAACCGAAAGTTTTTACTGCCGATCACCCATTTATTTTTGTTATTTACGACAAGACGACTTCTAGTATATTATTTATAGGTAAAGTAGAAGACCCAAGCAAAGTTTAGGGAATTTAATGAATATCCGCACAATTGAATGGAAAAATAAGGCAATCCGGATTATTGACCAGACTAAATTGCCGAATAAATTTGTTTACCTGGAGATCAGGAATTTAAAAGACCTTTGGCAGGCGATAAAGGAATTGAAGGTAAGAGGGGCTCCAGCTTTGGGGGCGGCTGCGGGCTTAGGTGCATATTTAGGTATCAAGGATTCTAAAGCTAAAAGTTTTAAGCAATTTTTCGGCGAACTGGAAAAAGTTGTCAAATATATCGGTTCATCTCGGCCAACTGCCAGAAATCTTTTTTGGGGCTTGGAGAGGATGAAAGCTTCTGCACTTGCTAGCAATGCTAAAAGTATCCAAGATATCAAACGCATTTTATTTAAAGAGGCGGATAAGATTATTGAAGAAGATAGAGCCTCATGCCGCAGAATAGGTTTTTATGGAGCTAAATTATTTAAAAAGAACGAGACTATTCTTACTATTTGTAACGCAGGGATTTTAGCCACCATTGATTACGGCACGGCATTGGGAGTGATTTATAAAGCCAAAGAAGAGGGTAAAAATCCTAAAGTATATTCTTGTGAGACCCGCCCTCTATTACAGGGTGCTCGCCTGACTGCTTGGGAATTAAGCAAAATGGGAGTAGATGTCACCTTGATCAGTGATAATATGGCCGCAACTTTGATGGCTCAAGGTAAAATTGACCGTGTGATTGCCGGCGCAGACAGGATTGCGGCTAATGGCGATGCTGCGAACAAAATCGGTACATATAATTTAGCAGTTTTGAGCCATTATCATAAAATACCTTTTTATATCGCAGCCCCAAGATCTACTTTTGACTTGGAGATCAAATCCGGCAAAGATATAAAAATTGAACAGCGCGACGGCAGGGAGATTACGGAACTATTTTATAAAAATTCTTTTGCCCTAAAAGGGGTAAAGACTTATAACTTAGCTTTTGATGTTACGCCGCATCATTTGATTACAGCTATCATTTCAGATAAGGGGGTTGTTTATCCTGATTATAAAGTTAATATTAAGAAAATATTAAGTAAAAATAAAAAATGTTAAATTATCTTCCGGCAAGGTAAGGAATTTGTGAATTGTGATTTAAGGTATGGTGGATATTTATTAAGGAGTTTTAATGCTAGTGGATAAAATTGGTGAATTTGGATTGATCGAGCATTTCCGTAAAAATATAAGGACTGATTCTTCGGTGATTGTTGGAAGCGGAGACGATTGCGCAGTTTTAGAATTTGACAAAAATAATTATCAGCTTTTTACCTGCGATATGCTTGTGGAAGGGGTCGATTTTACCGCTAAGGATAATCTATACTTGGTTGGTAGAAAAGCTTTGGCAGTTTCTTTAAGCGATATTGCGGCCTGCGGAGGAATTCCCCGTTGGGTAGTGGTTTCTTTAGGACTGCCAAAGAATGAAAAAGTAGAATCGATGGATAAGTTATTTAAGGGGATGTTTGATCTTTCTAAAGAATATAAAGTCAATATCGTAGGCGGGGATTTAAGCCGCGCTCCCAAACTAACAATTGACGTGAGTTTGATCGGATTGGTTAAAAAAAATAATTTAGCGCTTAGGAATGGAGCAAAGCCAGGGGATGTAATTTTAGTCAGTGGACCATTAGGCGCGACGATCAAAGGCAAGCATTTAACTTTTGTCCCTAGGATCAAAGAAGCGAATTTTCTGGTGAGCAACTTTAAAGTTAATGCCATGATTGATATTTCAGACGGGCTTTTGCAGGACTTAGGCCATATTTTAAAATCCAGCAGAGCTGGGGCAGCGCTTTTTGAGCCTTTGATTCCCCGAAATAAAGAATGCAAGGATTTTAAAGATGCTTTAACCGGGGGAGAGGACTTTGAGCTACTTTTTACAATGCCCAGGCAGGATGTTTTAAAGCTGGCTGAAAAAAATAAGATCTTTTACTTTAAGCCCATTGGACAGATAATGCCGAAAAACTTCGGGTTGAAAGTTTTTGACAAAAATAATAAAATTTTGAAATTACCCATGAAAGGGTATCAGCACTTTTAACACAAATATGCTTTCTAATTCAGTGAGTATTACTTTAAAATTAGGGAAGGTGATCGCTAAAGGCTTAAAAAAAGGCGATATAATCTGTTTGTTTGGGAATTTGGGCGCAGGTAAAACAGTTTTAGCCAAAGGTATTGCTATGGGCCTTGGTATTGATAAGGATAAAATTATCAGCCCTACTTTTGTTTTGATAAGAGAGCAAACCGGAAAAAATAATATTTGTTTTTATCATTTCGATTTTTATAGGCTTAATTCTCCTTCAGATATCAGTATTTTAGGATACGAAGAGTATTTTTATGGAGAAGGAATTACGGTTATTGAATGGCCTGACAGGCTTAAATATCTACTGCCCAAGGAATTCTTGAAGATTGATCTAAAAGTCAAAGAGCGGAATAAAAGGTCTATTTTGATCAGCGGCAAGGGGCTTCGTTACAAATCTTTAGCGGAGAAAATTAATGAAAATTTTAGGAATTGATACTTCAACTAAGATTTTGTCGCTTGGTGTTTATGATAACGGCAAGATTTATGAATACGACGTCGAATTCAGCAAAAAACATTCAAGCCTGGCAATTGTTTCAATACAAAAAGTTTTCCAGGCCTTAGGGTGGGAACTAAGTGATTTGGATTATTTGGCTTGCGGGTTGGGGCCAGGTTCATTTACAGGCGTGCGTATCGGGGTAGCCACTATCAAAGGATTGGCTTTTGCATTGAATAAACCTATTGTCGCTGCCTCGACTTTGGATATCTTAGCCTTAAACTCAGATAAGGATGGAGTGATCGCTCCGATAGTTGATGCTAAAAGAAAGCTGATATATTGCAGTATCTATCGGCGTAAAAACGGAAAAATTAAAAGAATTGCTCCCTACATGTTGATAACAATTGAAGATTTTCTTAAAAGAATAGATCGTAACGCTTTTATTTTAGGGGATGCTTTAAATTTGTATAAAGAAGAGATTCAAAAAAGTGCCAAAGGATTAATGATAATGGATAACGATTATTGGTATCCTAAAGCAAGAAATGTGATACAGGCGGCACTAGAGCAGATTAAACTTAAAAAATTCACGGATACGTTTAAAATTAAACCACTTTACCTTTATCCAAAGGAGTGCCAGATAAACCCAGATTTTGCAAAAGCAAAATCTGCCCGAAGGCCGCATGCTTAAATCTTAACAAGATTTAAGTGATATGCGGGTAATCCCAAATTTCAGAAAAATTTGGGATCAAAGGGTATCCGGCAAACAAATAATATGCATGCGAATAAGAAAATTATAGGTTACAGGTCAACCTGGGCGGAAGTTAATCTTTTAAACCTTAAAAACAATTTTAAGGAAATTAAACGGATTGTTGGCCGTAAAGTCAAGGTGATGGTAACAGTTAAGGCTGATGGGTATGGCCATGGGATTATTCAGGTAGCCCGAGCTTTAAAAGACGATGGAGTTGATTTTTTAGGAGTTGCTTGCATTGACGAAGGGATTCATTTAAGGCAAGAGGGAATAGATTTGCCGGTTCTGATATTAGGCCTGGTGCTTAAAGATGATATTGAGCCTTTATTTGAATATAATTTAACTCCTACGGTATGTTCTTATGACCTAGCTGTTGCTATTAATAAAAGGGCTCAGGAATTAAACAAAACGCTTAGTATTCATATCAAAATCGATACAGGTATGGGGCGTATCGGAGTAATGTGCAAAGATGCTTTGGGAGTGATCAAGAAAATCAGCAAGCTTAAAGCTTTAAAATTAGAAGGGGTATTCACTCATTTTACCCTAGCAGATGTGAACAAGGATTTTACCCTTTATCAGATTGATGTTTTTAATGAGCTTATAAAAAATTTACGTAGATCCGGCATCCACATACCCTTGGTCCATTCAGCTAATAGCGTGGGATTAATAAATTATAAAAATAGTCATTTTAATATGGTCCGTCCTGGCCTTGTAACTTATGGCTTATATCCTTCTGATGAAATAAAGATTAACTTAAAACCGCTTTTAAGCTTAAAAACAAAAGTTGTCTATGTCAAGCGTGTACCTAAAGGTTATGGGATAAGTTATGGTTATACTTATGTAACCAAAAATAATTCGACTATAGTTACTTTACCTATTGGCTATGGAGATGGATATCCTCGTAATTTATCCAATTTAGGCCCGGCATTGATCAAGGGAAAACGTTTTAAAATATCCGGACGGGTATGCATGGATCAGATCATGGTTGATGTAGGAGATACTCCGGTTAAAGTTGGAGATGAAGTGGTTTTGATCGGAAGCCAGGGGAAAAATACAATTACTGCTGAAGAAATAGCCAGCCTTTCAGGAACTATTCCTTACGAAATAGTCTGCGGTTTAGGCAGCCGAATTCCTAGAATATATATTTAGCTTTGGGGTCAGACCCCATTCAAAGCTAAGTGGGGTCTGACCCCAATATCAAGGAATTGAGAATATCAAATATAAACTTGTCGATAAAACGATAATATGGCTTAAGGAAGCGGAGATTATTGGAGGAAGTATCCCGGATTTACCCAAGGCAATACAAACCGCATTTAAAACATAATAAATAAAAGCCGCTAAAATAGAAACGCCTAAAGAAGATACTCCGGTTGCCCTGCGGCGCATCCTTAAAGAAAAGGGTATACCTAAAAGCACGATCATTAAGGTGGTTAACGGTGCTGTATATCTTTGGTAAAGGTCAACTTTTAAATTTTCCACAACTTTTTCCGCGCCACTTTTGGATAATTTCCAGATATAATCGTTAAGTTGGGCAATGCTCATAAGTTCAGGTTTTTGCCTTTGAGTCAAAAATTCATTTGGCCCTTCCGGGATTGATACTATTTCCTCATCAGAATACCTAGGCTCGCCTTTGATCTGGCCGTTTAGATCGAAATCATAAGTGATACATTGAAAAAACGTCCAGGAACCATTTATATATTCGCCTTTATTGGCAACAATTTTTCTGGTAATATTCTGGTGATTATCCTGTTCAAGGATTATTATGCCTTCAAGTGTATTAGTGGAGGGTGAAAATTTATTGATGAAAAATAGCCTGTTTCCCAGCCCGTACATGGAAAGATTGCTTATTGTTTCTTTCTTCTGGGAAGCTTTGTGCTTCCCTTCAAACTGGTATTTTATAGATTGATTTAGGCTTAAAGCTTTGGGCACAAATCTGTCATTGACCCAGAGGATAGATAAACTTAATATCGTAGCCAGGATAATTACAGTTTTACTTACTCCTATAATACTGATTCCTGATGCTCGCATCGCAATAATTTCATTATCGCGGTTTAATTTGGCAAAAGTATATAGAGTTGCCAGGAGGCAGGAGAAAGGGGTAACCTGCACAAATATAACCGGCAGGTATGACAGGTAATATTGGAGTAGAGTGTTTATACTGACTTTATATTTTAGAATGTCCTCTAAGTAAGAAAGTATGTCGATAACCATATAGAGGAACATGAAAGTAAGAATGCAGATAAGAAGGATGTTTAATACGGATTTAATTATATAGCGGTCTAAGATGCGCATAGTTTTGCCGTTAAAATTGTGCCTAAAGTCATGAGAATTATATTAGGCAGCCACATTGCGATTTCGGGAGGTAGTATTCCTTGCAGGCTTAGGGTTTCTGCTCCGATGAAAAGCAGGTAAAATGCTCCGACAATAAGAAAAACAAATCCAAAATTGGCTGTCTTTTCACGCCTGCGGGTAATTATTGCTAAAGATGAGCCAAGCAGAATGAAAGCGAGACAGGAAAAAGCCATGGCAATTTTGCCGTGAATTTCCGTAATGAGAGGAGTAGGGTCGATTCCGCTTCTTTTCATTTTGTCAGCTTCCTGGCTCAGCTCTTGGATAGTCATATCTTTGGGTTTT
>Ga0172375_10000322_pt1 | contig 76245 bp, 81 predicted proteins | sample LakKiv1m_FD_114537 | JGI IMG/M metagenome (GOLD analysis project Ga0172375, IMG submission 114537) | Freshwater microbial communities from Kabuno Bay, South-Kivu, Congo - kab_092012_11.1m | ecosystem: Environmental > Aquatic > Freshwater > Lake | place: Democratic Republic of the Congo... | reverse complement strand
CGGAAATATCCTATATTTATATGCCTTTAACATCTATTTTTTTATATGTTCTATATACAAATATATAAAAATTTTATAAAATTGAATTTATTCGTAACTATTTTAAAAAATTTTCGTATATTTACAAAAGCAAACGCCAATTCATCCCATCCGCACTTCGTGACGAATGGGTTTTCTTGGCGAAAACTTTATAAAAAAATCAATATGGAAGAAAACAAAAAAGAAGTGGCAATTGATATGGATAAGATGATTATCAGAGTTCATAATAAAATTGCTATTTGGAATAATCAAGAAGTTTCAGCTGAAGAAAAAACTATTATGTTAAAAGTGCTTGCTCACGACATCGTTTCAGATGTTATTTCTACAGCATTTAGTCAACTTGAAGGGGCAAGAGTTAAAGAACAAGTTATTTCTGGAGTGCCAGATGCGAAACCAAAAAAGTTTTTTGCAAAAATATTTGGCGGAAATAAATAAAAAAAATGGGGGGGGCAAAAGCCCCCATTTTATTTTAAAGTTTTTTCGTTTTAGTTTGCATTTTATAGAGGTCAATTTCCTCGTCTGAGCCTTTTTCTCCAAGACCATCGTTGCTAAATTTAACAATATCGAATTTAGTTGGGTCTATTTCTTCTTTCAAAAGAGTTTTTTTGGGCTTTTCTTGATAAAGAGCGTTCTTTAGTTGTTTTTTTTCATCATTTTCAACTATACCACAAAGTTCTTTAAATCTTTTAGCAGCATTTTCCATAGTAAGTTTTTTTTCTTCAGTTTCTTCTTCTGAGTCTTCCTCAGAACTTTCTTCGGTTTCTTCTTGAGTTTCAGTTTTTACTAAACCAGCTTCTTTTTCCATTTTTTCTAATCTGGTATAGTAGTCTGGCAATTCGTCCATATGTACTAAAACTATTTTAAAGGTTTCTGTTGGATTGTCGTCGGTAACATTTGTTTTATCATTTTGACTACCATGTTCTAATTCAACTAACATTCCTTGGACTAATTCATTCATGTCGTATTTTGTAATGTCTAAGTCCATTTTTTTGGCTAATAGCGTGATTAATTTTTCAGCATAGCCCTTGACTTTTTTGTTTGCTTCCATAGTACTTTGATTTTATATAAATAATGAGAAAATTACTAAAACTTGAGTATGGAATACTGCAAGCTTATCCCGACCCCTGGACCTAATGTATATTTACCATCACTTCCAAAAGCTATTCCATACCCAATATAAAGACCTATAGACCATCTTTTGTTCTTGGTTGGAGAAATAGGTGGGTTAATCATATTAGACACGTCTGCGCCTTCTAATTGCGTTATAACGATTTTTGAGCTGCTGGGGGTTATGAATATTTTATATAAATCGCCCTCTTTTTTAATTCCAGTGGTAAATCCCATTTTTAAACTCACATCATCTATGGTTGAAATACCTGATTTTGTGATTATTGAGTATTGATTCTTTTCTTTATCAACGAGAATTGGGTTTGCGAAGAAAGTATTTGATGACTTTATGTGCAGAGAACTATCGGTTGAATAATAATCATATTTTAAAGCATATTCATTACTATCAAGTTTAACTATAGCATTTATAACAGAGCCAGTATCCTTATATACAAATTGTGTTTTCCATATAATTTTTACTTCTCCTAATTCTGCCTTTAATCTATCATAAAGAGAAGGAAAATATTTTTTAATATCTTCGGCATTCATTTCGGCTATAGGCTTACTGAAGGATGTTTCCCCTAATAAATTTTTATAAACCTTAATAGAATCATTTAGAGCAGCATAATTTTGTTTGGCAATTTGCTCTTGACGTGCTAATTCTTTTTTGAGTTTTCTTGTTTGATTACACTGATTCAGAAAAAGCATCAGGAATAATACCCCAGCAATAGCTACAATTGCCTGGATGTAATTTTTGATTTTTGTCCACATAACTTTTTGTTTATAAATATTGCAGGAAAATATTATTTCAAAGGGTCTGGTTTAAATTTAACAAGCGCAATGTCTCGTTATTGTTTAATTCTTCGTAATTCGTAGCAAATAGTACAAATTCTAAAAACAATCTTTTATATTCTGGCAAAGGATTGGAGTTTCCTTTTCCGTATTGTTGAATAATGTCACCGCTTTGGACTCCTATTTCTGTAGTTACGTGTGGTTGGTTTTTTTCATCACGTAGGGAAATTATAATAGACATATTGTTTCTTACGCTAGTTTTATAATTATCTCCACCCACGCACATGCTCATTGCCTTGCCCTCATATGTCAAATCTTCAGCTGTAAGTAAGTAAATGAAGTGTTTTTTATCTGAACATCTAAACAATACTCTATCATTATCAATTTCCTGAATTTCTAATTCTTCGACATCATATTTGGCAAATAACTCTTTGTGCCATGCTTCTTGTTGTTTAAATGCTTCATCAAAAGAATAAAGGAATATATCTGCTTTTGTTTGAATAGCCCAGTCTAAGATAAAACGAATTTTGCTAAATTGGTTTAATAAATCAAGATTTTTCTTAATTTCTTTTGCAATCCAAACATCGTATTTATGTTTTCTTTTTGAAGACTTTTCCAAATCTTGATTTTCTTTATTTCCAACAAAGCCACATCTTTCCCCTATGCCAGATATGCCCTTGATGATTTCATAAACCTTTTCTTCGGATAAGTACTCTTTTTGGGGGCTTTTGATTTCTGGGAGAAAAATGGATTTAATATGTAGTTCCCTTTTGGTTAAATCAGAAAAATCCATTATATCATAAGTTTGAGTGTAAGTTCTGAAATATTTTCGGCTTCAGCAATCTCGTAAGTACCAGTATATTCTTTAGGGTCTTCCATTTTTAAACCATTAATTTTATGACTTTTTTTAAATCTAATAGTGAAGTTTACTTCATCGAGAACAAGCTCTCTTATCGTATAACACTTCATTAAAACTCTTAATTTGTGTTGAAATATGGTAATTGGCTTTTTCTCAAAATCGCTTCTTTTGATTTTAAAGCTTTTAATTACCATGTGTTATTCCTCCGATTTCTTTCTTTTTGAGCCTTTTTTGGGACCTCTCTTCTTTGGCCTTCCAGGTCCTTTTCTGCTTCTGGATTTCTTCTTTTCTGAATATTTTTTAGCGTTTTTAATAGCTTTGTCAACAACTGTTAAATCATCCTCTTTGATTTTGACTTCTGCAGTTGGTTTTGCTATTTCTTTTTTTGGTTTCTCTTGCTTTTCTAAAGGTTTTTTTAAAGAGTTTTGCAAATTGAAGAGGAAATATTTATTATCAACTTCTTCTTGTTTATAGCCAACATAATAATCTAAAAATCCAGGTTTACTTTCTTCCTGAATGTTGATAATTCCTTTTTTTGAATATATTCTCAAAGAGTTTGAAAGGTAGTCTGTTTGCGAATAAACGACTTCCCCAGGGCGTAAATCAATTTGGATGTCATTGTTAAAAAGGTCTTTGAAAAAGACTCTGATTTTTTCCGTGCTCGTATATTTGGCACTTTCTAAAAATGTTACTTTAATATCCTTTGTAGAATTCATATTTTGGTTTTTTCTAAAATATAGTAATAATAAAAACTAAAATCAAAAAAATCCATCAAATTGATGGATTTTTATTAATATAGGTTTATTTACTCCTGTGGTTTATACAGGGGATTAAGAACTAATTTTTTAGTGAAGTGGTCAATTAAGTACATTTTGTTTGCTTTAACATCGGATTCTGAAAGTCTAAAAACAATCATGCTGTCCTTTGTTTTTGGAACGTCAACAAATCCTTCTTGTTCTCCAGAATATGGGGTATCACACAAATTAGATTCAATTGGGTTGTTTGCTGCAAATTCTTTGTCAGCTTTATTTTCATATTCGCCTCTTGAAACAATGTCCTGCTGGTCTTTTATCCCACAGAAACAGTCGTTTTCATACAGTGTCTTCCATCTTTTTGTCTGGTCTTCTTTTGAAAGTTTTTCGGTAATTATATATCTTTTGTTAATTCCCTTTTCTTCATTTTCTTTCAAAGAAGTAAATTTCCTTTTTGTCAAATTAAGAGACTTTTGATAGTTTTCTTCCAAACCTTTTTTGTCTTCATCTTCCTTTTTTTCCAATTGACTTAAATCGCCGTGTCCAGTTTCTTTAAGTTCTTCTGGACTATTTACTGGAACTCCATGTTTTCCCATAGCGAAAGGATGTTCCATTCCTTCTGGTGGCCATCCATCTTTTCCCATAGGAACAGTTTCGGTATAAGGGGTTTTCAAATCAGATTCTGTGATGAGTTTGTAAGAACCATTTTCTTGTCTTTCAAGATGAGCTCTTGGAGTTCTCATTGCTCCATAGGTTGTATTTTTTACTGCTTCGTTCATTTTAACTTCTGTATAACCAAGGTCTTTGTTTGTTTTAAAAGCTTTTGTTTTTCCATCATTTGTAAAAGAATGAGGAGTAAGGAAAGCACCTCCAGCTGCATTTCCGCCAGAAGCTGTTATTTCTTCTACCGTATTTTCATTTTTTTCTTCTTCTGTTTTATCTTCGCTTCCAATAACAAGTTTTTTGTCAGTTGGCTTGCCAGTAGAAGTTGCTGGGGTACCATAAGAATCTTTTTTGTCACCTTTCTTTTCGCCCTCTTTTAATTCAAGAGATTCTTTCATAAGATTGTCTATTTGATTCCCAACTTCCTCAAAGGAACTTGAAAAAAGGTCTGTTAGTTTCATGCTATGTTTATTTTCTTTTACAATTGAATCATTCATATTTTTTTCAATTTTATCATCATTTGCTATTTTAGTACCAACCAAATACATGGCTTCAGCTTTTGCAATTGATTCAAAAAAGTCTTTAAAATCTTTTCTAAAGGTTTTTTCATTTTCTATTCCAGAAATTACACCGTTTTTGTTAAGTTGGTTTGGTGCATATGTGTCTTTATCTGACGAAGGGTGAAAGGATGCGGCCTCAGTGTTTTTATATTCAATGTGAACAGTTCTGTCTTTAATTTCTAGGTAAATTTCACTAACAATTTTCTTCCCACCAAAAGTAACTACTTTTTGCATGTAGGAAACTGGTTTTACAGCGCCCATGTTAAGCATTTTTGGAATGGAAACGGTAACATTTAATTTGCCTTCTTGCGTGCCTTTTCCAACTTCTTTTTCTTTATTGTCTTTTCCACCAGCAGCAACAACAAACATGTAACCATCTTTTTCCTCATAACCTAAATCTTCAAAGGCTTTAATGGTTTCTTCTTTAATTACTTCTTCAACATTTTCGCCTACTAATTTTTTAATTTTTTGGCGCAAAGCAAATTCCTCTGTTTGATTTACTGTTCCTTCAGGATATATTTCTTTATTTTCCATTTGCTAAAAAGATTTTTTTATAAATATTAAAAAAAAAGCTTTTTGCGTTTATTTTAAAATAAAAAAGCTGTGTTGCCACAGCCTTATTTAATTAATTTCTTCTTTTTCCATACCTCCCAGGTCTCTCTATCCTCTATTTTCAATCCTGGATTATCCAAATATATATTGTTATTAAAAAAATAACCTACGAATCTTCTTTTGGAAACGTTTTTTTTGCCCCTTTTTAGAGTATAATCGAAATTCATATCATAATCACCGTCTTCAATTTGATAGTTTACATTTTTATACATTTTTTTGCAAAACAACCAAAACTTATAATTCCACATTGCGTTTAAAATATAGAATCTAAGCCTTGAGTGCTTCCATTTTTTATTGAAAAATTCCTTCATGTATATAAATATTAGAAGAAAGTAAAATTTGGTTTCGCCCCCTGTATAGATAGTTTGTACTCTATCAGATGCCTTCGGTCAGCCGTAGCTATTAAGGGAGCCACCTCCAAAAAATTACCATATAATTTGCATTGGAACAATAACGAAATACAAAAGAAGTAAGCAAAATGTACATATTCCAACTAATGAAAAATATAACACAGCTTTCAATTTAATTTTGTCTGCAAGTGTACTATTTTCGTATTCTTCGGTCTTTTCGATTAACTTAAAATCTTTGTAGAGCATTTTCATTATATATGCTCCCAGTAAGATAAAAAGCACCAATATAACCTTAAGGATTATTATCATCAACATTGTTCTCTTTTTTTTCTGGTTCTTGACTTGGAAGCGGGCAATGGTTTGCATAATAAACCTGAATTGCCTCCATGGCTAACTCTAAATGAGCAATTTTTTCAAATTCTTTTTTAAGATTTTGAATATTGTCAGATTCTCTGACACATCCCTCATTTAATATTGATGCAATGTTAGCAGCAGCACTATCTCTGTCTGCTACGCATTGAGATAAAGCCGCCAATAACATTTTTGATTTAACGAGTTCCATTATTCTTTGCCTTATTCTTTTCTTTTCTTACGACTTTCTTTGGCCTCTTTTCTTTCTTCTTTTTCTTGGCCAATTATTCTGTCAACAGTCATATCAACTATTTCAGTGCTATTCAAAACCACTTCTGGTCCATAATGTCTTAAATTGCTGATATATTCTTTGCTGTCTACGGACATTTTTTTGGTATTGTTTTCAGCATCAATATCAACTCCGCAAAGAATTTTGTCCAACTGAATAACTTTATTCTCAATATTCAGTTCTTTCCATGTTTTATAGTGAACAAAAAGAATGTAGTCGTAGTCATCGTTCACTGTTTTTTCAAGTTCGCTACGCAAAGAAAGAGTTCCCAGAACAAATTTTCCGCCATCTTTCTTAACAAGTGTGGTGTAGAGATACTTAATTCTGTCGGGTTTAATGTCCGCATTGTGTGGAACATTAGATTTTATCCAATCAGCAATTGGGCGCAGTTCATCATCTGCTTCTAAATACTTGCTTCCACCAGCGAAAACAGCATCTTTTTCTCTTACTTCCACCACGATTTCAGGGGTTCCAATACCCTGTAGTGCTGAATAATTTTTTTCTGCCATGATTATAAATTTTTAAAAATTAACATTCAAAGATAAGAAAAAAAAGCCAGAAAACAAAATTATCTATGAATTCTTTGTTGTGATGGGTTATATTGAGTTCTAAAAACGCCCATACCGTTATTTTTATAAGCTCCCCCAGCCTTACGCAATCTTTCTTTTTTATGCATTCCTTGGGAGTGTGTATCTGATAGTTTAGATGTTACCCATTTTTGGCAGGGGTCTCCGCCATGTAAGTTCCATACAAGTAGAATGTTAGATTTTGACATTTCATCAATGGTACCTCTTCTTTGTTGAATTATTCCGAGCATTTTTCTTTCTTCTTCCACTTTCCCTGTGTTGGATTCAAAAAAAGCTTTTAATCTTTTCATTTCAACAAAGCTTTGTTTTTTTCTTTGGGAAAGTTGTTTGGCCTTAAATCTGCCGCTACCTTGGTTTCCAGTTTCATCTAAACTGGTGGGTTCAACTCCTTTTTGTTTAGCCAAACTTATGGCTTCTAATGCCATTTGAGCCGTTTTTGCAACTTCAGTGGTAGGCAAATACCCCTTCTTCTCGTTTTGCATCTCAAACGATTCAAATAGCAAATCTATTTGTTCTCTTATTGTTTTTCTAAGAAACTCTTTCATTATTCACCAATCATTAACGAGATGGCGTTTTTTATATCAATTTCTTTAACTGCTGGGAATCCAAGATTCATCAAGTTCCAATTAATTTCATCATAAAAAGAAATGTTATTAACAGGCATCCCTGATTTTAAAACTCTTTTAATACAAACTTCAAGAGCTTCATCTGGTTTTAAATTTGAAGGCGAAACCTTTGGGGTTTGTGTAGTTGGATTATCTTTATAATCATCCAAAATTGAGTTTACAGTCCTACCTCTTCCCCCTGTGCCAAATTTGCCAGCTATATAATAGTTTTCGTTTTTAAAGTCGGCATTAGTATCTTTTGAAATAAGTTTTTTTAGCCTTTCGTTTTCAGTTAAAATTTTGTTTTCATCAACTTCTTTTGTGTTATCCTTATAAACTTCATGAGATTCTTCCAAAGATTTCATAAGTTCTAACATTCTTTTATCTTTAATTTTTTCCATTGTATTGAGATTTATATATTACCAAACTACTGTTCCTAATCCCAAATTGCCAGAATAGTTTCTGACTGATTTTGGCATTGATTTTTTAAATATTTTTTCCAAATCCATTGTGTGAGAATCGCCAACCATTTTGTTTGTTGCATTTGTTGGGATGTCTTCGTCTGGCATTATTTCATTGGTGTCGTCTATAATTTCATCTATCTGTTTAACTTTTACTTCTTTCGAAGAATTAAAGAAGTCTACGAGATAATCATGAAATAAATTTGGAGATTTTCCTTGCAATTTGCCCTGTAACCACTTTTTAAAATCAGTTAGTTTGGCAACAAAGGAATATTTCTTTTTATAGGTAGTTGAAAATCTGATTTTAATGTAATTTTCTTTGCTGTCGAAGTCTACGTCATTGACTTTTGCAATAGTATCTCCCTTGAGATAAGCAAAGTTATCATCTTTATCACTTTCAGATTCTAATAAAAAATTTTTTATGCTATTTTTCATTACAAATGTTTTATAATAAATAGCATAAAATTCTTTTTTCTCGTATTAAATAAGTAAGAAGATAGTAATTACTACTGCGTTAAATATAATAATTATTCATTCGCCAGTTTTAAATCTTTTATTGGTCTATAGGATATATCTTTAGTTGTTAGAAATTCCATTAATAGCTTTTTAAACCTATCTGTACCTGGCTTGTTGGCAAATCCTTTTACCTGGTGGAACTCTAAACCATTTATGCTGTCGAATGTAAAACCTATTGTAAATCTTACCAATTCTTCCTCTGGTAGGTTGGGGGTTCTGTCGAACACCTGGCCAATAAGATATGATTCTGTAATTACTTTCTTTGAATAGGAAGATGCGCTGTGTTTCATTTGAACGCCTTCGGTTATAAGCATGGCTGGTGTAGATATAATTTTAAATTCCAGCGGTCCATCATAGTCTTCCCTGCTTTCTAAGAACTTAAATCTGTCTACAAATTCTTTAAATTTGGCATTTTTTTCTTTATCGGCTACAACATTAAAATACTTAACAAGATTATCATGGTAATCTCTTAAATCTTTGAATGTCTTAATTTTATTAAACTCTCTTTTGGGGTCAAATTTTAAAACCTCCATCATCATTACACTATCATCATAAAGCACAAACTCAAACTTACTTACATATGAATAATCTACAACAATTTTTTCAATATTAAGCGTTGGTTTATATCTAAAAGTTTCTTGAGTTGCGAAATCTTTTATGATTGTTATTATTCTTTCGAATTCTTTAATATCTACAAAGTCCCTAAAATATATTAAATCAATTACTTTTGTAAGTAATTCCATATCATATTTTTGCAATAATGCTATAATCTGATGTTTATCATAAAATTTAAAATATTTTAATAATTGTTTATAATCAGAGAATTTTTTAATGTTCTTAAATATAAATTTTGAAGCGTTGGCATCATTTGATATTTCCATAACCTGGAATTTGTTTGCATTGAAGTTGTGAGAGATTTTACCTTCTTTATAATCCTTGTTTTCTTTGTAAACAATTTTTATTTCTTTCTCTTCGTCTAAATCAACGACTTCAAAGCTTTTGGCTTCTTGTAGCTTGTCTTTTTCATTAATTTCCATTTTTACCATTTGATTAGATTTAAACAAAAATTCATGAATTTCTTTATTATCTTCATTTACCTCTTCGTTTATTTTTCTAATATAATTGTTAACAAGATAGTTGAAAATTGGAATTGGAGATGTAAGCCCGCTTTTCATTAGTGTTTCACTGTCGGGGATGTCGCATTCCTTCATTAAATCATAAAGAAATTTACATCCTTTTGTAAGCGATATTGTAGATAGATTGGAATATTTTATAATTCCAAGAAATATGGAAACAACCTTTTTAATGGAATCCAGACCTGCATGATTAATTCTGTTTCTAACTTCACTTAGAAGTTCCTCGACAACATTTGTATTGTTTACGTCTACAACGTGCTTTGCAAGTTGGTTTATGTATAGCTGAATATAATACAAATTATAAATATTTTGCACTTCTTCGGCAAAAATATTTTCTGTAACTTTAATTGTTTTATCTAAATCAAACTCTATTTCGTCAACGTCAATGTCTTTAAAATATGTTTTCTTAGTTATTTTATCTAATTTGAGATATTTGTATTTTTGTTCAAAATCAATAGAATATTTAGAATCTTCTTTCTTAATGTCTGGTCTTATTTTACCATAATACAAAAACAGTTCATTATCATTCTCTAAAATGTTATATCCAGATACAAAAAAAGAATTATCTACCATTAATTTTTTTTGATTTTCCAGAGTTGCAAAGTTTTTCCCGCAACTAACGCATTTAACTCCAGATTCATCATCCTGGGACAACCTTATGCTTTTAAATAAGTCGGCAAATTCATCTTCATATTTAGTTAAGCCGTCTTCTGTTTTGTTTGACTCTTTAAGTATATCTCCAACAGTAGGGGATTTTTCTGGGAACAAACAGTTTATTTGTTCATGTTTGGGAACATCTTTAATGAATTTTTTATCAGACTCCGTTATGGCACCACAATTGCAAAAATAAATTTCCTTATCATTTTCTTTATCCTCGTATAAGAAGGAATATTCTTTTTTGATTTCTTCTATATCTAAAACTTGCATAAATTTTTTTAGTTTAAATATAGCAAAAACAAAAAAAAGAGTCAAGATAAATCCTGACTCTTTTAAAATATATTGCAACTATTGTTTAGATAATTTTTGAAACCCTAAGAGCTTCTTTTTTAATGAACTCTAACAAAGCGGCTTTGTTTTTGAAGCTTTCTGGAAGTTGAATGGTTTTTATTGAATCTCTTAATTTTTGTTCGTATTCATCTTTTTCATTCTTAGCTTCTACGTTCACTTCTTTATCGGTTTGACCTTTTGAAAATCCGTCTTTTCCCATTTCACCTTTCCCAAGAACTTGGGTCATTGGTTTTTCAATTTTATCTTCTTTATCTTCTTGGTTCATTTCGACATTGTTATCTTTCTTGCCAGGAACGCCACCTTCTTTGGTTGGGTCATTATCTGTTGTAACGTTTGGTTGGTCGGTTTTGCTTTCAACTTTGGGTTTTGCTTGCCCTTTGATAAAAGGATTAGTTTCTGTTTCACCTTTTTCTGAGTTTGACCCCTCAATTTTAGCAGCTGTGGCAATTTTTTCGTCATGACCGCCGTCTCTTTCGCTCATCTTAACATCAACTGGGTCTTTGGTTGCTGTAAATTCTTCAGGAATATCAGTTGGAGCATCTTTCTTTACTTTCCCCTGGGTTGTAACCTGTGCACCAGTAGAATCCTTAGAACCATCCATTTTGTTCATTTCTAAATCAGTTGGAATTCCAAGACTTTTTATCTTTTCTTCGTTGATAATTTTACGAGCTGCTTCTTGTACATATTTTGCAAATTCGTCTTTTGTTTTGAATTTAATAGTGTTCATATTGATACAATTTTTATATAAATAGATAATAAAACATAAAAATCAAAAAACCCACAACTTTTTTTCGAAAAACATATAAAAATCTATGGGGACACTTTTAAAATTGATTAAAAATTCATATATTTGCCACATAAAAGAATTTCAAAAATGTATAATCTATTAGTTTCCAATAATTTTCAAGAAAAACAATTTATCAAAAGTTATGGACAAGAACTATTTGATAAACTTGCAGATGATGCTTATGTAAGAGATGGTTGTAGATGTGTTGCTTGTGGTCACCAACCCTCAGAGCGTAATAAGCTTTATTTACACATACCCACAACTGAAATAAACAAAAAACATCCAGAATTATCACAGGGTGTTACTTTGTGTAAAATGTGCCATACTACACAGCACATAGAAGTTGCAATAAAGAAAAAATGGGTGATTTTTGTTAATTCAACGTTTGACCAAAACAACATTATTAGGTTAAATAGAGGGAATCAAATACATGGAGCCATTTTGCAGAGAGCGATTGTAGCATTAAAAACAACCCCAGAACAATTCTTAAAAGAATGGTACGCTGGGGAAGCAAAATTTACGCCTACTTTAAAAGTCATCTTTACGAACAACTTTACAATTGACGATTTATAAAGTTTTCGCCAAGAAAACCCATTCGTCACGAAGTGCGGATGGGATGAAAAAGATTCGGGCTTAGGAACAAGCCCAGCGTTGCACAAAGTGAACCATTAGGTTGTGCTTGCAGTGTAGAAGCCCATTCATCGCCTTTGGCGTGAAGGGGAGCGTTCACAACGTTAAGACTTTGGAACTACTGGTTTTAATTGGTAGTATTTTTCGCCTATTTTAACTACGTTTTGTTCTTTGTTAACTACTTCAAATGCTTGTTTTTTCTTTCGAACCTCTAAGTATTCCTTTAAAACGGTTCTTATAGTATCTTCTGCAACTTTTTTCGCAACAGTACGGATTTCTTGTCTGATGGCTTCAATGTCATAAGTTTTTTGCTGACTTTTCATCATGGTTTCCATCATCAACATCATTTTGTCCAGCTGTTCTGAATTTCCAGCTTGAAAAATTTGAGGCGTTTGACCTTCTTGTAGAACTTGCTTTTTCTTAGAAAAGCCAATGTTAATTCCCTTTTCTGCAGCTTTTGCTTTTAAGTGTGCAACTGGGTCAAAATATGGTCCTATGTTTGAGTAGTTTTCATCAGTTTCAATAAGTGTTCCTTGTGGTGCAGCACTCCCAGTTGAACTCATATTAATTCCAGCAGAATTCTCTGTAAATAAGCTTGCTAACATATCTTCCTCTCTACTTTTTAAAGAATTAAATACTTGAGGGGCAACAGCGTTTGAAGATTTCGATTGCTGTTGTGGTTGACCTTTTCTTTTTGTGTTTGGAACTTTTAATTCTTGAAATTTTTGATTGGGGGATTCTGCCTTCATGAATGTTTTAAATTCTTGTTTTTTTGCACCTCGCTTAATTGTTTCTAATGCATTGAACTTATCCCTTGGTGCTGTATACATTGTACTCTGTCTTTGTGCTCTTTCTTCTGCCAATTGTTGCTGAATTGCTTCTGTAATATTTGATTGGTTTGGAATTTCTACGTTGATGCGTGGGTCTATTTGCTCATATTGAGTTGATTCTTGAACAACTTGTGGTTGTTCTTCATAAGTTCTTTGTTCTGGTATGTTTTCCACAGGAATGTCCATCAATTGTCCTGCAGTTGCAGGCAAACCCATAGATTTGAACTTTGCGGCTCTTTGTTGCTTTAACCTCTCTAATTGAGCTGGTGTTAATTCTTGTCCCATAATTCAATATTTTTATAGTTTTCTAATGTCACTTATTTCATAATCGTGAAAAAATTTCATCTTCTTCTCTTTTATTAAATATCTCAATTTTTCTAATTCTTCTTCCAACATTTCAACTTTAAGCGTTAAAACCATTTTGTTTCTTTCATATTTTCTGAATTTGATTTTTTCACTAATCAATTTAGAAACCATTTTTTTCAAATCAATGTAACTTTCCTGTTCAATGAAAGAATAATTTATACTTTCTCCATAGCATTCTTCGAAGTAGTTCATGGAATGTCTATACTTAATATCAACGAGATAAACTTGGGTGTTTTTTCTATCTTTTGTCATATTTAAAAATTTTAGCATCTTTTTCTTCTTCGTCCCACCAAACATATAAAGTTTTGTTTCTGGAAGAATTTAAAAAAAACAGGCGTTCTACATAAATGCTCTGTTTAATCTTTTTAAATTTGTTTTTCAATTTATTCTTTTCTTTAACAATATATTCATCTTCCGACTTAATATTGTTTAGAACTCGCTTGGCTTCCGCCTGTTCCTTAGAAAAAAAAGAAAAAATTTCTTCTTTAAACTTACTTTGGTTCTCTATTATTTGTTGAATTGAATGCATGCAAAGAAAATATAATCCTAAAAAAGGATAAACTAAATAGTTGTTTAATTTATATTACACTCCAGGAGCTGGGGTTGGAGGTGCAGTTTCTCCACCTGGAGCTGGTGCTGGTGCTGCCGCTGCCACTGGAGGAACTCCTCCTTCGGGGGCAGCTATTGTATCAGCTGCAGGTTCTTTAATAGGATTAATAATTTCGTTGAATTTTTTCTTAAACAGTTCGTCGAATAAATTAAGAATTTTTCCAAAGACATCTTTTGTTTCTGATTTAATCTCAAACTCTTTTGGCTTACCGTTTTCAATTGTGCTTTTAATTTTAAATCCGTCGGATAGTGACATTGTGAATCCAACTGTTTCTTTATCAATAATTATTTTACCAGAAGCAACAGCATCTTTTTTCCCATTTATTATTGGAAAATCTACAATTTGGCCATTTTGCCCAGGGGCATTTTGTTTGTCAAAAGTAATATCGGGAAAACGACTTTTAAACTCCTTTTCAAACTGAGAGAGCTCATTGGTGGTTATTTTAGGTTTTTTATCTTCTTCTTCATGAAGACTTAGTCTGTAGTTAACTTCTTCATCTTCTTTTCCAAATAGTGCTTCGTGAGCATCTTGGGCTCTTTGTGACCTGGTTTTTTTAAATTCTTCTTGTCTAGCTTGAATTCTGCCAGGCATTTGTCTCATTTCGTCATAGACAACTTCATCTATAGACTTTCTGATTATTTCTAATACTTTTTTTCTTGCAACTTCGTCCATATTATAATTCTTTAAAATAAGAGGTTATAAATTTTGATTTTTCCCACATGAATCTATTTTGTCTAACAAAAGCTTTAATCATAAGGTTTTTTACGTCTTCTTTTGTCATAGTTTTTTTATCAAAAGCATCAATTTCTTTCTTCAAAGATTTTAAAAATTCTTCTTTTTGAGTTTTTTCACTATCTTTTATTGATTGAAGAATTTTTTTTTCAAATTCTTCTTTCTGCTTTTTGAGTTCTTTGTCAATAGCAGATTTAATTAGTTCTCGAACTTTTAATTCGTCTTGTGTTGTCATATTAATTAAATTGCTTAGCTATTCTATTGAGCATTTCAAATAATCTTGCATCTGGATATGTATCAAACTTATCTTTTCTAACATTGGTATGAGACCATATTCCAGGCAAACATTTATCAAGTAATTCTTGATTATATTCAAGCCATTGTAAATCGAATTTTTCTTGTACTTTAATATTGTATTTCTTTATTAGAAATATTAAAAGCTTTTCAAGGTTTTCTATTTGTTTGTCAGTATATTTAAAATAGTATGTGTACTGTCTAAATGGACTATCCAAGGTATAAACATTTGAAGAATTCACTTTTGTATTGTAATTGTTTGGCCATGCATAATAATTTTCGCCCTTTTTAACAAGTGGACCAAAGGCGCATATTTCTATTCCTATTGACGCTTTATCGAGCTTCCCATTGGTGCCTTTTGCCCCAAGATGCCAACCCCAATAATCTGGATGAAAAGCTTGATATGGAAGCCCAGAGTCTCCATCAATAACATAAGCAGTAGCAACTTGGACTGGGTCGCTTGTCCAATAGTTTATTGTGGCTTTTGCACTGGAACCTCCAGCGGTAAAATGAAGAAATATCTGACTTTTTTGAGTTACTTGTTTTACATATTGTTGGTCTGGCATAGGACAATCTGTTTTTATTATCAAATCGCCATAATCAACTGAATCAAGTGGAGTTGCGTTTTCTTTAGATGTTCTTTTTTGTGCCGCTTTTAAGGCAGTCATCGTTTTTTCGCCCACAATCCCATCCTGAACAAGTCCATATTTTTTTTGAAAAGCATTTACAGACCTAAGTGTTTTATTACCATAGGAAGCGTCAACTATTAAGTCGTAGCCTAAAAGGGACAATAGCTTTTGTACTTCAGCTACTTCTGTACCTATGTCACCAAACTTTACCATATGAAATACATTTCTTTATAAATAGGTATTTTTTTTCTAATATTCGCCATACGAAAAAAAATAATATTTCCAAATAAAAGATAATTAATTTGCAACATTTTTTGTTAATTTTCGTATTATTTAGTAGAAACAAACAAAAGAAACGTAATTATGGAAACAAAGGCAAACATCGGTTGGAGAATAGTAAAAATTTTTCTTATTGCCCTCAAAACCTTATTTAGTAAAGGTATGGGATTTTTCGTTAATTTTTTCATTTTTATGGCACCCGTTGCCATGAAGATTGATTTTTCCATCACTCAGCAAACGCTTGGCTTTATTACACTTTCTCTTATCATTTATCCAATTTTCTTTGAGTTAATGTATAGATTTTTATTCAAGAAAAAAGTGATTGAGGTACATGGCATGATTGACGGCGTAGTTCATAGTATTAATAATAACTTTCAGGAACCTGAAGATAAACCAGAAGATAAGAAATAAAAAAAGCCCCAATGCGGGGCTTTTTTGTTTATAATTGCTATAATTTAATTAAGCTTGTGGAGCTGCGGCTGGTGCTTTAGCTGCTGGTGCTGCAGGTTTTTGCTGCTTTTTCTGTTTGTAATAAACAGCAAGAAGATAAATTAATCCAGCAACAACGGCTGCTGCTAAAAGACCACCAGATGCCATGCCAAGTATTGAAGGTATTCCGAAACCTGTTCCTGTTGCGGCTGTCCACATAGCACTTGCAAAGTAAGTGATTGGGGCTGCAATACCTAAAGCACTTCCGACTTTACCAGCAACTTTTTCAACTGTTGATTTAGCCTCATCTTTGGTCATTGTTTTTTTACCTGTTGCAACTGCTTCTTCCATTACAGGCTGTGCTGCTGCTTTAACACTTTTGAATATATCTGCATATGATGCGTTAGCATATTTCTGTCCAACAGCATCTGCAGCTTGTTCAAAACCTTCTGGGTTTTGGGCTTTTAATTTACCAAGTAACAAATTTTGAAGTTTTCCCAATACTCCACCCATAGCTTCACTTAGCATTTCTTCTTCTAATGTAGTTGGTGTGGCTTGTTGTCCAGTTTGCTGTGCCTGTTGAATGTCTTGTTGTGCGATTTGCTGGTCTTTTGGGTCTGGAATCAAACTTAAAATTGAATCTTCTTCCATTACTGGCTCTTCTTCTGGTTGTTCTTCATATAATTCGTTGAGCTGTTTGAGAATAACCTTTTTTTCTTCGTTTAAAGAAATAAGTTTCTTAACTTTTACAGCTTCTTCTTTTATTATCTGTTCTACGATAGATTTTTTAATTTTCATAGCAATATTTTTTTTACATTTCCTATAAATATAGAAAAAAAAATAAAAAATTAATTTACTAATTATTTTTCTTGAATCCTTCTTAATAAGTCTTTGAAAATACTTTCATCTACGGTGGTACTCTGTTTTTTATATTCTTTATTGTCTAATGCCTTTGTAACGATATATGACTTTTCGTTCAATAATTCCATGATGTCTTCATCAATAGTATCCAGGCAATATAAGGTTATAATCTCTATTGTATCAGCTGTGGTACTTGCTCTATGAATTCGGTCTTCTACCTGCTCTTCATCTGAAGGAGTCCATGAAAATCCCAATTTAATAAGTTTACTGGCAGCCGTCAACGTATTTCCAACCCCAGAGGCAATTACCATTCCAGAAAAAACTTTAATTTCCTTTTCTTCTTGAAATCTATCAACCGAAGTTTGTTTATCAACATCACTCAAAGAACCAGTATGAAGAACCGATATTCCTTTAAACATATCAGCAATTTCTTCGGCCATTTCCTGGTAATCTGAAATTACAACTACCTTTTCGCCACCATCAATTATATCTTCTATAATTTCTTTTGCTTTTTTAACCTTAATTTTGCCAAGAAATTTTTTAAGCTTATGAACTGAAGTTAAATATGAATCTTTTTTCTCAACTTCTTTTCCATCAACTATTTCTTTTTTGACCCCTTCTTTTAATTTTTGATATTCTGCATATTCTTTGTCATCAAGTTCAAGGGGAATTTCAAGATATGTTTTTGGAGGAAGTTCTTTTAAAACATCACGTTTAAGCCTCCTTAAAAAGTAGGGGGATACCCTGGTAAATAATTCTTCTAAGTTAGATGCACCATTATAATTCCATCCAAAATTATCTTGATATCCTGCACCATATCTTACACCGAATTCATGAGAATTTTTCCATTCTTCTGGCATTATAAAATTAAGTGTGGAGAAAAATTCAAATGGACGACTTTTTATAACAGTTCCAGATAATAAAAGTTTTTTGGGAATACAAGCAAATGCTCGATGAATAATTTTTGTCCAAGTTGTCTTTAACTCCTTCATTCTATGACATTCATCAATAATGATTAAATCATAATCTGCTGGATTTATTTCTTGTCCAAAAGCATCGTTAAAATAAACTAAATCTACAATTCTTGATTTAACAGTGCCAGTATTTTCGCAAATGGGACACTTTTTGTATTGTTTGGTAAGGTCTGTTTGTTCCCATGTGCATTTACCCATTCCCCCTTTTGTTTGTAGAATATTACCACTACATTTATGGTGGTATTCAAGTTTTATGTATGATTCTATTGCTTCGTAATTAGTAATATGGAATAAAGACTCTTCCTTTGTATGGGTTATTAATTTACTTTTCTTTTTTGGTTTTAATTTATAAACAAAAGCATTTTCATTGGTGAATTTTAATATCTCTTTCCTCCACATCAGCTTTAATGATGCTGGACAAACTACTAATGTTTTTAATTTATATTTTGATGCGTAAGCAAATGCGGGGCAGGTTTTTCCGACACCAGGTTGGTCTCCTAATATTGAAATTCCATCGTTTATTTCGAAAAATTTGATGGCCTTTTTTTGATAATCATATGGCTGGATTTTCATGAAGGAATAATCTTCCCCAGAAATATCTAATTGTTCGGCTTTTAATTTTAAAACTTCAGATATTTTTCTTAGCCTTTCAAGGTATTCATTTCTAAACCTATCTAATACATCAGAAGTAATGTTTTCAAAAGCAAATTTAATTTTATTATCAATTAAAAATGTAACAATTTCTCCCATTTTAGCCTCACTGACGATTCTCACCCATTCATCTTTTGGATGTCCATCCATTCCTATAACACTATCTTTTCTAAAAGACCTGTGCTCTTTGGGAAGTCTTTTTATATATTCAGTCAGGACTTTTAAGTAGTCATACCTTAATTCGAAGTTAACTTTAAGCTTTCTTATTTTTACAACGTTAACTTCTTGATTGTCTTGTTCTTTTTTTGTCCGTTTTGCCATATTCTTATCTTGCAAGCCTTGCCAGGCGCTCTCTTTTTTTCTTATCAATTAATTCTTTATCCTTTATTTGTCTTTTTTGAGCTTCATTGATGGCCTTGTCTAAAGCAGAAACTCTTTTTGGTCCCCACTCCATTCCTTTTCTTATTTGTATTTGGTCTCTTATAATTTCGCATAATGTTTTAACATCCTGTAAACTATCACGCATGCGAATCCCAGCAGCCTTTTCCCCTCTTAAAATTTTTTCTGCATCTTTTTTGTTTGATTCAGCAATTTCAATGAGTTTATAAAGTAAATCGAGTTCGTTAAGTGCAGTAAGTTCGTATAGTTCGCTTAGTTCCATATTTTATTCTTCTTTGTGGTGTAATTTGTCAGAAAGGCCATCTTCTAAATCTTCCTTGTTCTCTTTTATAGACTTTTTTGCACGCTCCTGGTCTATCTCTCTGTTTTTAATTACTTGAGTAACAGTTGTGCCTTCTGCCTGAGATTGATAGAGGTCTATTGCAAATCTGTCGTCCGTGTATAAATTAAAATCAATTCTGACAAATGTTTTTCCTTGCATTTTAACCTTTGCACCGTCACCGCTTTCTTCGTTAATGTCCATCCAGAAGAATCCCACAACATCTTCCTCGTCGTCTAATTGCATAAATGAATGCTCAACTGGTGTTATGGATTTATGTCCCTTGTTTTCAATTTTGTCATTGTTTTCATTGATGTATTTTTTTACACCTTCTTTACTGTAATATGCCATATTCTAAAGTTTTATATTAAATATTAGTAAGTTTTTTATGTTCATGTTCCTGTAACAACTCTACATATTGATTATACTTAGAGTTGCAGAGGGGGTGAATTCCTCCCTTATATTTACAAAACATACAGTTAAATCTTTCGTTTCCAGTAAATTTAACTTTGGGAAAGATTTTTTCTACGTGAATGTTTTTTAAAGTATTGCCAAGTCTGTCTAATGATTCAAAAATCTCTGCTTCAGTAGAATTAATATCAACTATCTGAATTTCTCCAAATCCACCCTGGGGGTTCTTTTTGTTTTTAAGCCTATTTAAAACAACGTATTTGCAATCAATTTTATCAAGTGGTACTTTGCTCTTTCTGCCCCAGAAAAACTTGTAAAAACGCATCTGGCAAAGAAAAATGTCATCTTTTTTCTTTTTGTCAACATTCCATTCTTCTCCAGAGGTTTTCCAATCAATAATTAAATATCTTCCTGTAGTTGGATTATAAGCAATAAGGTCAATAAATCCCTTGAATCTGAATTTTTTATATATTACTTCGTATAAGGGGTCTTCTACACTTACAATTTGATAACCCTTTAAAAGAACTTCTGTGTCGAGTATTAACAAAATATGCTTTCCTTGCTCAATAAAATCTTCTACATCAGCAAATTGCTTATCATGAAGCATGTTATCCATCATGTCTTTTTTGAACTTGTTCGCAAAATATTTTGCTCTTTGTTCATTGTTAAGTCCATTTTTTACACCCATCTCGATTGACTCATGAATAGCATTTCCAAAGAATAAATGTATAGATTGCTCTTGAGTATCAAGAGCGAGATATTTAAAAATTAAATGTTTTTGGCCACATTCATTATAAAGAGAAAATTCACTAAAGCTAATATGGGTATTGTTGCTATCTTGTCCCAAGGAAGCGTGCAAGTCGTCTTTAATTATTTTTTTGTCTATTACTTTTATAGTCATAATTCGTTTTTTTGCAAATATAATAAAAAAAATCCTAAAAAATAAGATTATTTCCATATTTATTACATATGGGTTTTCTTTCTGAGTCATATAAAAGTAGAATAATGAAGCTGGCTGGGATAATGCCACTTGATGAGGTCATTGACTTCAATAGAGAGGATTTGACGAAGGCATATGACAAAAGCTGGCAAAGAGTTCAGGGTTTCGATTTAAACATGCTAAAACAAGCTATTCGTGAAGGTAGGGCAATAGGCATATCTTACAAAAGTACTGATATGCCAATTACAAAATTTAGAATTATTCTTCCCGTTACATTGGGAACATATAAAACAAAATCAGGGGTTCCGCTTAAATTGAGTGCTTTTCACCTGGCTGGACAATCAGAAAGAGCCGCACAAAAAACTGGAACAAGAAGTCAAGAAACTGAAAGCGTTTGGAGATTATTTGACCTTGACCCAAAAAGTTTTAAAAGTATGTGGTTTACAGATAAATTCTTTTATGAATATCCCCCAGGATATAAAAAAGGAGACAGAAGATTTGTCACAATTACAGACCAGTACGACATTACAAACGCAGAAGTCGAAAGAGATGATAGAGAAGGTAGGGGAGAAAAGTTGGGCGAACCAATTGATTTGTCAAAAGTTACTCCAACTGGACCAATCCCAGCGGAAGCGCCAGAAAATGTAGAAACCCCAGAGGCACCAGAAGAAAAAGCTCCAGAAACTGGAGCTGAAAAATCAATGACAGAAAGAGAAAGAAGAAATTTGTATCTTAAAAAGCCTTGGAATAAATTTTTAAGAGACGGGTTTAAATTTTAATAGAAACTTAGGATTGTTCCAAAGAATTTTATTTGCTATTTCTTGTAATTTAATAAGCTCAGTAGAAACATTGTTCTTACTTGGCGTTTTTAATTCTGGATGAACTATTTTTAAAGAAAAAGATAACAACCCTCTTTTGATTTCAAAGCAAATTTCTTTACCAAAACTTCCTTCATAAACATTTCCATTATTAAATTTGTCAATCCAAATAACTATGTTTTTTTTAATGGCTGGTTCTAACATTTTTTTTTGTTGGGTCTGCCTGGCCTTTTCCTTTTCTTTTAGAGATTTTTCTTTTCTACTTTTGTATTCTAAGGCAACTTGCTCGTCATATTTTTTTCTTTGTTCTGAATTCATTTTATAAGTTTTTAGTGAACTCCCCACCCACAGCAAAGCTGGTGGGTGGGTTTTACGCTCCGTTTTATAAACTCTTTTTTTGAACAAAAGTAAGGCTTTTTCAGCATTTTCTTTTGTTTTAAAACTCCTTATTTTTGCATATTAAGAAATATTAAGTTGAGTAATTCCAGCATGCTCATTTACATCAAGAACTTCCTGGGGAATGTTTTCATATGTTTTATATACCTCTATGATATTGTTTACGCTATCTTTGATTTCATTTCTATGGGTAATTATAAGCACATTTTTGTATTTGTTTTTAAGATACTGAAGAACGATTATAATTCCAGAAATTAAATCATCATCAAGAGTTCCAAATCCTTCATCAATGATGTTTAGTGATGGTTTTATAAGATTGCTCATATAATGTAAAGCATCTTTAATAACAACGCTGGAAATAAATTTTTGAGCCCCCGAAGCAAATGCAAGAGGAAGCATATCTGATTTATCTGGACTAAAATAAAAACCTTCTATAATATCCCCCTTTATAGTTATGCTCATCTCTATTTTGAAATTTACAATTGTGCTAAGTATACTGTTAATTTTGTTGTTAATAATTGGAAGTTTTCTTCTGATTATTTTAGCAGGAATCCCATCTCTGTGAACAGCTTGCAGATAAAGAGAATACTTTTTGTATATTTTTTCAGCTGCCTTTACTTCATCGAGTTTACTTTTATAATTTTCCAAATTATTTTTTTCAACTCTAATGTCTCCATTCTTATTGTTTATGTCTTGTGAAAGGCCATATGCGGCAAATTTATATGATTTACTTTGCTCTTGAATGTTGAAAATTTCATTTTCCGTTGATGCATTATGGCTTTTACTTTCTGTGTTCTGTCTTACTTTTTCGAGATTGGTATTGAGTTTGTCAATAAATTTTTTCTTTAAATCAATAGCTGACCTGGTAGAATTTAAAAGTTTATTTTTATCTTCTACAGTTTGATTATAAACTAAAATGTCTTGTGACTGAGATATTAGTGCTATTCTTTGTGTTAAAGATTCCTTTCTATTTTTTCTTGCGGTCAATGTGGCTCGTAGTGTCTGAAGATTTGAATTTTGTAAATCGCAAGTATTGTTATGGGCAACATCATCTCTGTATTTATTTACAGCATTTATATAATTGTTCATAAGCCCAGTTTGTGTGGTAATATCCTGCAAACACTGATTATACAAATCAGGATTGGGCTGTGTGGTGACATGTCCGCAAGTGGGACACTTTTCTCCTTTATATGTTGGGAGTTTTGCTTGTAAACCAACTATTTGAATATTTAGATTTTGAATAATTAAATCATAACCTTCGATGTTTGCAAGTGGCCTTAGTGGGTTAGATTTAATCCAATTTTCTACTTCAATATATTTGTTTTTATCTTTGGTAAATTCTGAACTTTCTTTTGTAAGTTCCGAAGAAAGACTTTCAATTGTTTCGTTTTCGTCAAACGGCAATTCTCTTTTAAAATTTACAGAAACCCAGTCAGACAACTCCTGCAATTTTGTTCCATCGTCTTTTACTTGTTCTTCTAATGCACTAATGTTGCTTAATATAAGGCTTTCATCTTCTATTTCATCTTTTGATAATTGTACGTATTGTTTCAAGTTTTTCGAAAGCTCCAAAACCTTGTTGTTTAATACATCCTTTTGTTTTTCCGATTTCTCTCTTTCATCAACCAAAAGGTCATATTCTTTCTGAAGTTTTAAAATATTGTTTTCTATTTCCAGTACGGTGGATTGTAAAGAAACTATATCGCCCAATTCTTTCTGTTTCTTTTTTACATCATTAAAGTTTTTATTTCCATACTCATATCTGTCCCTGAAAGGTTCAAGTCCAAGATATTTATTAACCAAATCGTTTTTTGGTTGCTGGTCTTGATTTATATAATCTTCTTTTCCCCCTTGAGTCTGAAGACACACTTTGGTAAAATCCTCTACAGTTCCAATTGCGGCCAATATAATGTTCTTAATCTCTTTCCTGTCATTGGATTTTTTGTCTGATATTTCGCTTACCCACTTTTCTTTTCCAGAATCATCAATAACTAATTTTTTGTATTCTATTGGATATGTGTTTGATGATTCTCCATGTTTATCAATCTTTGTAATGACTTCTCTTTTAAAATAATACTTTTCCCCATCAACGGTGAGATGTATTTTTACATATCCCTTGTTTGAAGAAGTGTAAATGTTTACAATCTTTTTAGCATTTCCGCCCCCAAGAATGTGCTGGTATAACCCCCACACAATTGCTTTGACAACATTTGATTTTCCAGAATAATTTTTTCCAAAAATACCAGTAGAGCCACGCAATTTCTCAAAATTAACAATAGTTGGTTTTTCTGGAAAGGAAAATATGTTTGAAATTTCCACACAATCAACATTCCAAAGTTTTACATCTTCTACTTTATCAGAAATTTCAAGTTCTTTGTCTATTGTTTCTGCGAGTTGTAATACTTCCTTAACAACATCTTCATCTTCATCTGGATTTATTTCTTTAATATAATCTGCAAGCTGTTGTAGAAATGTTTCTTTGTTTCTGGAATCCGCCACATCTGTGTTTTCTTGTTGTAATTTTTTAATTTCAGAAAACTCCACTTTTACAACATCACAGCCAAATTTTTCTTTTACAAGTTTTGCAATTTGAGATTCTTTTTCTGTGGAATAATTTTCTTCGTAATCTTCCCAGACAATATAAACTTTTGTTCTTTTTTTGTCATTGCTGAATTTGATATTTTCAATTCTTTCTTCGAATAATTCCCCTTTAGAAATGGTTATTTTTGCAAAACCATAATCGTTGAGTATATACCTTCTCTGAAAAGAATTCTTTTCCAAATCCCACATCAAATATCCCTTATTTATTGATTCACCGTAATCTTGTTGGATTAGGGAACCGCAATAAGCCATACTTTCGTCTTCTCTAAATGCTTGATGTTCATGAATGTCGCCTAAAAATACTACGTCAAAGTTATTGAATGTAGTTACATTAAGAAGGTCATCTCCAACGAGTTCATATCCATTGTCTCCTCTGGCACCTTTCAGTTGTCCATGGAATAAGGCAACATATTTTACTCCTGGCTCTTTTTTGGTAAGAGTAAGAATTTTGTCATCTTTACAGGAATAAACTCCATAGACTAATGTTTCTGAAATTTTGTAGAAATCACTATCTGGAAAGAAATAAATTCCTTTTTTTGAAAAATCAACTGTGTTGGCATTATCTTTTCCTATGATAAACGACTTCTTTATACTCTTTTTAACGGACTCTGACATTAAATCAGAGAATCTATCGGCCACGTTAAAAATTGGCGTTATAGTGTCTCCCTGTTCCTTTTGCTGCAGGTTTACATCATGGTTTCCCAATATGATGTCAACTGGAGCAATTTTTGCAAGATTTATTAAGAACTCAGAAGTTAAATCAATTGACCCAGGGGACATATTTACTTTTAAGTGGTTTAAGTCTCCAGTAATTGCTATTCTGTTTGGTTTTTGCTTTTTTAAATCATCAAAAAGTCTTTTAAAAACTTCTCTGTATTCGTCATGTCTACTTGCAAATCTTATATGAATATCTGATAAATGTGCTATTTTCATGTTTTGTCCTTTAATTTAATATTCTTGAAATTTTGTAAATAAAATCCATTTTCTTTCTACTTTGTAATAATCCCGTTATTCCCTGGGCACCATTTTGCTCATAATGATAGGAAATGTCTCCCAAACCCTTTAAGTCTACAAAATAAACATCCAAACCTAAAGAGGAAAGTTGCTCATATATTTCAAAACTGTCTTTAAATGCATCTTCGTCGAGACAAATAATTACAGTAGCATTGTGCTCTATAAGTCGAGAAATCAATAACCAAGATGGTGTTTTTCCAAGCATAGGTATTGAATTTGGTATACGGAACATATCAAAGACTCCTTCGACCAAATAAACTGGTAAATCCCAGTTTATATTTCTTTCGTTAAAAATAATATCATATTTTTCTGGTATGTTTTTGTCTGGAAAAACCTTTTGGTCAGGCTTATAATAGGGTGGTTTTATATTTTTAAGGAATGTCCTGGCCTCAAAATAATTAATATTCCCATAATCATTAAACGAAGGAATTATAATTCTGTTTCTATAAGCACCCACTTCTGTATAACCTATTTTGTGTTCAATCAATTGGTTAAATGATAGCCTCCTGGTTTTTACCGCATAATCATAGGCCAATTGATGCATTGGTGTTTTGATGGCGGACGTGATTGGGGTATATCCATCTGGAAGAGGGCAAGTTATAAGGTTGTGATTTACAATATTTTTTCTGAAAACATTAATAAAATTACCTGTATATGTGGGCATTATAAGCTTTAGTCTTTTATTGTCTTCTGCAGACCCATATTTGTAGACTAATTTATGAATAATTCCGCTATCCTTGCATTTCCAACATTTGTAGATATTGTTTTTTGTATTAAAGGCCAGGTTATATTTGTTTATATCGTTCCTACACTGATGGCTGGGACAATTAAATTCCCACTGTTCTCTCGTTTCCAAATCTCTTGAAGACTTGGGATCACCGAGAAAATTTTTTAAAATGGATATTATAATAAATTTTTGGTCTTCCATAATCTGCAAATATAAGGTTAATTATTGACAAATCAAAGTAGAATAAAACAAAAAACTCCCAAAGTTTTCACTTTGGGAGTTTTGTAAATCTTTTCAGATTTATTTATTTTTTTACAACAGGTGCTTTTTCTACTTTTTCGCAAGTATCAACTTTAGCTATGGTATCTACTACCACTTTTGTTGTATCAACGCATACTGCGGTTGAATCGGTTTTTACTTCTTCTTTTGTTTCTCCAAAGTTGCAAGAAACTAATGCAAATGCTAAGATTGCAAATAACAATGTAATTAGTTTTTTCATTTTATATAATTTTAAGTTTGTTTTAAATCGCCTATAAATATCCAAAAAAAAATGAATTTACACAATTAATGTTAAGAAATTTTATTTTTTTGAATTTCAAGCATTTTGATAAAGCATTTTCCAACTATATATGAGTCAGCCATATCATAATTTTCCTCTAAAAGCTTTCTGCTTTTTATTCCGTATTTCCAATTAATCTGTGGCTCCATTTCTACCACCTTTTCCCATATTTGATGTTTTGTAGATGCGCCTTCTTTTTTAATTTTGAAACCTGGCAAAACAATTGACCTTGCATTGTTTACGTTATAGTAAATAGGTTTAATCCTAAAGTGACTATAAAGAAAGGAACTAATCATTCCGTTAAAAAAGTTTAATATAGAAATTGTGTGAGCACTTGAGAATTTTCCTTGAAATTTTTGTAAGGGTTCTTCGATAGCTATTGCTGTAATTGGAAATTTTAACAAATAAGAAACTTTTTCTATAAAATATTCTAACTTTTCGAAAAGGTCTTTTTTGCTGTCGAACTTTACATAATTCATTTCTATTAAAGTATTCTTTTCATTGAATACTGAATATCCAATACAGCTTGTACTTATATCTAACGATAACAACATGTTTTTGTTTTTTTTGTTCAGATGAAATATAGAAAAAACAAAATCACAAATCAATAGTAAAATAAAAAAGGGGAGTTTTTGACTCCCCTTTTTTATTTCTCTTTGAAAATTAAATGTCAATTTGTAAATTGAAATTTATTAGTCCATCATATGTTTTTTCAACTGGTCTATCTAGTTTTGCAACCGCAATTAGTTGTTCGTGAATATTGTACAAGCCAATTTGAGTAATAAAAATGGAATCAAAATTGGTTGTTTGATTGCTAATCTCAGCCAAATTTCTTGATAATGGCCATGATGGGTTTTTTGATATAAAAAACTCCCCTGGCATTGCAATACAAACAACAGAAGTTAAATATCTTATGCTTATATCTTCAAAAGTTAAAGTAGATGTTAAACCAGTAAACACAATTTTCTCTGTGCTTCCAGCTAAATTATCTCCCGTTATAATATTTTCTCCCGCATTTGCTTCTCCATATCCTGGCTGATATGTTTTGCTTCCAGTTGTCCATGGAATATTATCAACAATACTTGGGTGTGTTAAAATTATGTACCCCTTATCTAAGCTAACAAAACCAACTGGAATATCATAATTATAGCCGTTAACAACATCATCGTATGTATTTAAAGATTTAGGATATGCTTGATTTACATATACTGCCAAATCTACTGATGACCAAGGTCTCTGGTCTTTGTTATAATCACTTCTTTTTATTTCGGGATTATATGCAACAGCAGATGGTCTATTTCTAAAATCAGTAGTTGGGTCCCAGGTTGTAATTTGATTGTGGTTTATAGAACCGTTTTCGGTTGTTCCAGTAAAAGGTTTATTTATATCATCTGAAAATAAAAAAGCAGTATTATAAGGTCCAAAATATTGAATTGGCGAATCTCCAGTTTTGGCATTTCTTAAAGTATCAGAATAGAAACTAGAAACCACCGTTTTGTATGTGCCGCCTGTTTGTGGAACTTTTAAAGTAATTGACCTTCCATCAATATATTCACTATAATAGTTCTCACTAATAGGAATTACTACAATTTTATCAACATTTAATTGAAACAATTCTGGATTGGTTCTTGCCATTGTTTCCCCGCTATAAAAAATAGAATTAGAGCGTTTGTAGGGAATATTAAATGTGGAAAAATAATGTCCATATTTGTTATTGACATCAGTTCTATCTGCAAGAGTATATAACAACTTGGAATCAGACAAACTTACCCAAGTTGATACTTCCTTTCTAATAGAAGTTGATGAATTGACTAATCTTTTATTAATTTCTGCCATAGATTTATTTTTTTATTTTATTGCTTACGTTGCTGATAAAAAAGTATTCAAATCAGCATTAATTACTGTTCCTACCACTGGAGGTTTTGGTGCTGTTCCTGGGTAAAATACATATTCAAAAGCAAAACTTGAAGCTTTGCCGATTGTTCCACTTAAACTTCCCCAAAAATTAAAAGAAAATTGATATTTTTGAGTAGCATCAGTTGTTGGAAAACTTTTAACTGCATTTAATATTGGAGTAAGAGTGGGGGTTGCAGGTGTAATATTTGATGGTATCGTACTTGCGTATTGCACAAATGCTGTTATCCATTCTTGAGGCACTGCGGTTGTATAATCTTTAAGCCCAGTCCAATAAGAACTGTCTATTTTTGCAGGAACAGCATAAACGTGATTATAATACTTTGCATCATATTCATCTGGTCCATAAAATTTAATTGCGTAAACAGTATTTGGAAAAGGAAGATACCAAATCCCCTTTTGCGGCCCAGAGCATTTAATCAATCCAGTAAAATTTGGGCTGATTGAATACTTTTCTACAGCTATGCTGTTATTATTTATATTACCACCATAGTATGTCAATAATTGTATTACCCTTGCCACTCCATTGGTAACATAATTACTTGGGTGAGGGTTTTCATTCATTGATATAATTGGGCTCCTATTGTTATTCAAATTTTGAATAGCATCAGAATAAGAAATACCAAGGTTAGATGCAACCTTAGATGCTGTATTCGTGGATATTGTCGTTGTTGTTGTTATTGCTGCCATATTCTTTTAATTAATTATATACCTGTAGCAACTTGAAACGTACTTGTATTAACTGTGAGAACGTTGTCAGTCATATTGCTTTCTAAAATATAAGGAACATCTATTGATATATTTTCTGTTGGAGTTGTCATACCATTCATGCCCCCAACTTCTCCGTTTACAGAAATCAAATTGTTTTCTTCGCTAACAATGGAACCTTGGATAAAATCGTCATTTTTCCCAGAAACATTAGCAATGTCGCCACTTTCAAGTGCTATTCCTTGAGTTAAATTATAATTGTAGTCTGGGTCAGACATAGAAAAATATACAATTTTAAAAGCATCAATTGTATTTCCAGCAGCATCTCTTACAAATCTATGATTTGTTATTGGGTCAAACAAATACTTTCTTCCCAAATCTGTTAAATATGCTACTGCATAAATCGTACTTGATGATAAAACGTTTCCCATAATTTTTTTTTTTATAAATATATTTAAAAATTTTTTTAAAAATCTAATTCCAACTGAAATGCAAGGTATCTTGAAGAATCCTTTTTTATTGGATAAGCTGGCTTGGCCACTGCCACAAGTTCATTTTTGGTATTCAAAATTCCTATTTCGGTTATAAACGTACTATCATTATACAAACTGTCGAAAGTAGAATTCAAAGATGAATTATATTCGTCATTTTTTGCATATATAGTAATAATTGTTTTGTAAACATTTGCCTGAATTCCTGTTGTTAAATTACCATAAAAGAATGCCTCGTCACCAAATGTTAATCCACTTGAAGTATATGAATCTGTATTTGTAGTAAATGCGGAATATAAGCCTGTTAATGAATAGGTGGTTGATGAATAGTAATCTGACAGATTGAGAGCAAAAACGTGACTCTGCAAATCTGCTGGATTTATAGTTGTACTACCTGTTTCTCCAGTATATACCCCATTGCCTCCAGTGAATATTTTCCACAAATCTGTAGGTAAAGTTCCCACGTTTGTAGAGGCCGATACTGGATATTCTTGGAATATTAATTGTACTGAATTGGCATTCCATCCAGTTCCAGATAAAGATGTTAAATTAGTGCTATTTCTCATGTAAGGAAATGAGAGTGTTGAGAAGTTGGCTTTTAAAACAGAATGTAGACCAGTAACTGTATCTGTATCTCCATTAATTTGTTTTATATAACCACATGGTAAACTTTGTGAGTATCCATAACTTACACCGTCTTGATAAGCATTGCTTGACGTTAAATATGTTACATAATAAACATAATCACTCTTACAAAATCCAGATGATGAGCCAAGTATAGATGGCTCTGTAGAAAGTGTTAATTCTGGTAATGTATAATTTCTATTTGATTTATATGTTAAAGCCGTCAACAATTCTTGGTCGGTTATAACAATTATTTTAAGTTTATGATAAACTCTTCCAACTACAAAAGATGTGCTTGATGTTCCATCTCTCAGCTCTCTGTAAGTTGTTTGAGCAATTGTATCGAATATGTCAGTTCCATAATAATCATATAATGTCAAGCCATGAATCAATTCTTGGCCAACTGATACAGAATAACTTCTGTGCCACATTATATTTGGAATTTCTAATTTAACCGTTTTTGGTACTAATTGTTCTGCATAGGTATTTCCAGAAAATTTGTTTGTATAATGAATTATACCAAAAGCTTTGATATCATATCCAAAACCTAAATATTGTTTTGTTCCATTATATTCAATAGAACCATATGTTGTATACCCACTCATTAATGGGAGTGTTCCAATTTCAGAAGATGTTCTTACTATATTCATATTCCAAACTCCACAATCCACTGTCACCGCAGAACCATAAAAGTTTTCTACTTTTCCATAAGGATAAAAATATGCTTTAATTTTTTGAGTAGAGCCCACGATTGGGGTATTCCCAAAATTTGGTACACTTCTATCAAGAGAAAGAGTGGTTCCATTTACCCCCTGAACTCTATACCATAATGCAACTTCTGGTCTTGCACTAAACACATAAGTTGTATTATTAGTTATAGCACTATATTGAGGTGGTTCCCATGGAATATAAACCAAATCCCCCGTTTTTGCAGTATATCCTCCAGCTGTAACATCAATTTCTGTTGTTCCATTTGGAATAGTCGTTGAATAATCTATTTCGGCCATGCCAATGCTATAAGCATCGCCAACTGTTGCTCCAGTTTTTATTTGCCAATTATAAGAACTACCAGTGAAAAAACCAACCGAACTCGTCATGGCAGAAACAATTTGTTTTGCACTTGTTAAGTTTTGTGAAGTTATGGGAACACTATTGGCTCCGTTGAAACTTGAACTTAAGGCAAGGCTTAGTTTTTCAACTGCCGTGGGAGTTGAAATACTAGGTATTTGATTAAACGGAATCCCAGAAATGGCTGGTTGGTCATCTTTTGGAGCTAAAACTCTATTGCGACAAATATCATATATATTATTTCTTCCTAAGTAATAATTAACTTCTCTGTCGGAAAAGATTATACTATTAAAAGTTAATGCTCCCAACGATAATAATCTTCTTCCTGTATCAGTAAGCTTGATGTTTATAAAATTTGAGGGTTCTTGAACTATATAACTCATTTTTTTTCTTTTTCCTATAAATAATCAATAAAAAAATATTCAAACTTTTTCTAAAAATAAATAGTTAACTTTTAAAAAAACCATTTTTGTTTGTTTTTAAATCTTTTTTGTGAATATTTATAAAAAAATAAAAAATTAGATGCCAATACCTTTTGAGACAAATATAAATTCTGCTACAACATTATCTATACGTCCACAACCAGGAAAGGAAAAAAGATTAGTAGCCTCAAAGTCTGATGCCATATTTTCTTTTGGGGATTTTACAATTGAAAAAAATTATTCCCTAGATGTTTTAACTTCCTCTACACAATTTGCTAGTTTTGGCACATTTGATAATTTAGAGACCTTAAATGCTGTAAATTTAATTAGTTCTGTTTCTAGCACATTCGTTCAACAAAACGAATTAAATTTACCAAAAAGAAAACCTAAAAGTCATTCTTATTTTTCTTCGTTTTATACCAGCGTAGCGTCAGCAATAAATAGAATAATATCCGACTATCCATATGCAATTCTATCTTATAATAATGGTAACGTAAATATATTTGACTATTCTGAGCACTATGACAATATAACGTTTGAAACGTGGTCGGTTTTTAAAATACCAACATCTGGTTTAACTAACCAAAGTAATATTATTTTAACGTCTGCAAATACTCCTAATAATTACAGTTTATCTTATGACTATAAACAGTTTTGTGTACAATTAAGTGGACAAACGGAAATTCATAAAATAAAAAACTATTCTTTCTCTGGAACATATTTGTATTTTGAAGTCTCTGGGCTTTTAATGGGTGGCAATTCAAGTCCTGTTTTTACAAAAGCATTATACATCAGGCCAACCATTGAAAGAATGTATAATTACAATGATTCGATAACTTCATTAGAAACACAATTGTTGGGAGAAGGAATTTTTGCGATTCCAAATACAGAAACAACAGAAGATGATTATATTAATAAACAATTTATATGGCCAAGAACGATTGATGGTTTTGCTCCTGATTCATATGGTTCTAATTTTGAAACATATAAAGATAAAATTTTAGTTGCAGCAGAAAGGGTTGATGAGGAGAAAACTGATATTTTTATAAAAACTGTAATTCCAGAAAACTATTTGGAGTTGGATTCCAATGGACAAATTTATAGAAGTATTATTCAAACATATGCTTATGAATTTGATAAACTTAAAAATTATATAGACGCAATAGCATATGCTCATAGTGTTGAATATAATAACGAAGAAACTGTTCCAAGAAAATTTATGATGAAGTTAGGGACTCTTTTGGGGTGGAAATTATCAGATGGATTTAGCGAATTGGATTTGTTTGATTATTTAACAAGCGATTTGGACCAAAGCAATAATTCATTTTCTTATTTTAATGTTGAAATTTGGAGAAGAATTTTAATTAATATAGTGTGGTTGTATAAGAAAAAGGGCACCAGAGACGCTATTACGTTTATATTTAAACTTCTTGGAGCTCCAGATTGTTTAATAAATTTCAATGAATTTGTTTATGATATTGTTAAAACAGCCCCAAATGTAACATCAAAAGTTGATACTGACGGATATATTAATTATTCTGAAAGTTTATATATATTCCAACAAGGGGGAATTAACAGGGGAAATGGATATGATTATATTAATCAATGGAGGCCAGAATTTGACCCACTTATGAGGGTTGATAATATTAAAATAGAGGTTGGAGACCCAATTGATGGTACAAGAAGTATTGTTAACACAAAAGAAGTGGGACTTGAATTTGCTCCAACACAAGCTATTGAATGTGATGTTTGGCAATATTTTCAGCAACCATGTGCATCATGGATGTGGGGCAGTCCATGCCCTTCTTTTAGTTGTATGACTATTCCGTTTGAATTTTTAACTTTTACACAAGAAGACGTGCAACCAATAAATATAGCTGCTATGACTTTAAGTCAGTATATAGATTATGTTTATACGAATTCAATTAATCCAACAAATAGAAAAACAAACGCACAATGTCATACTGTTTGGGGCTATCCAGAACTAAAAAATATATATTTATCTTATTATTATGCAACTTGTCCTGATAGCAATTCACTAACAATGTGTAAATTGGAATCATACATACAGTTACTTGAAGTACAACTCGGAGATTATATGCTACAATTAGTTCCAGCTACCACAATTTTTAATGAACACGTTCCAACTACATATAAAAATCCAGTTTTTCATAGAGAAAGATTTGTTTACAGAGAAGGAGTTGACAAAGGTTCTATGTTTAGAAGAGATTCTTTAGAACCAGTGATAGGACAATTTAAGTATTGTTCGCTTTCTGATGTAAAAATTATTATTCCAACTCAGCAAAATGTTTTTCCTTTTAAGTTTTCCTGCCAAAAAATTGAGACAAAGGAGGCATCCATAAAGGCTTTAAACATTACATGTAGTGTTAATACTAAAACTGTTAATTCAGAAATTGGTGCCGTAATCGCCACAGCATCTATAATTAGTTCATCACAACAATTAGTGGCCGAATAAATTTTTAACTATTAATCTTTAAAAAATGTCATTAATATACGATTCAAATAAAAAGATTTTCATAAAGCAAGATTACCAAAAGCATTCTGGTATGCCAGCTTGTTACCCAGAAAGTTTTGCTGAAGGATTTTACACTAATCATTTTGTTGATGTAAATATTGTAAATAGCGATTATTTTGAATTCGATACGCCCACTTATTACACTTTAGGTGGAACATTGAATTATTATATGCAGGATTATTGGTCTATTTTTACCAATGTCTCTAGGCCATTTATTAGGTTTATATTTACTGCAAACACAGACCACTTTGGAACTGGTGTAACAATTAAACATCAACTTTATAAAATTCCTTATAAAAATTATAAAGAATGTGTTGCTAATTTAGAAAGGACAAAAGTTCAGGAAACAAGAAATGCATCTGAGGAAACCATTGAGGAAACAATAACAAAAGATGGAATATCAAGCACAAGTGTTACAAAAAGAAAAATATCTTTAAACAACGTTTCTGAATTATTGGCTCCAAGTTCATTTCCATCGGAATTAACATCCTCAATTAGTCAATCTGATAAATATAAAGCAATGCAAACAATGTTAGAAAATCCAATTCTAACGATTACTGCAACAACATCTGGGATTTCAACAAGTGTTTATGATTTATTTTTAGCAGAATATCAAAAAAGAAAAGGAGATTTCGCTTTTCAATTATTTGAGGATTATGCGCAATACTTTATTACAACACAATTCGAGTTTGAAAGAATGCAGGGAGCGGGATTATATGAATTTTGTCAACTTGGAGATGATGATAGCATTGTGCCTATAAGTTATCAACAATATTATAAGGAAACTACTCCAGTACCAGCACACATAATAACTGGTGGAACATTTTCGGGAATTACTGTTTATGGAAATTATTTCACATATTTTTTGATTCCAAATAAACCACAATGGGTTAAACCTTATGTGACTGGACAACTAACTACTTTTTCCCCCAACTTCTTTTGGTCAAATTCTAATGATGCAGATAGTTATTTATTACAAGTTGTTTATGATTCTGGAGATTCACAATCTTTTAGTGGTGTGGTATATTCTTATCCAATTAAAAAAGAAGATACAAAATTAAGTACAAATGAATTGTTGGGCTCTGAATCTGAAGATTGGTCTATAACACAAAAAACAACTGACATTGTAAGAGAATATTCTGTTCCTTTATTAAATAAAACACAATTTTGGTACAGAATGGGTGGGGTCAAAGAATTAATAAACATATTTGGAGTGAAGCAAAGTGTTGTAACTTTTTCTGATGTTGGAACTGCAATAACGACCCCAAGTGTATATAAATCTTATGTTTATACCCAATCAGATAGCCCACACATTGCAGATTCTCCTATGTGGGCATATCCATCATATTTAGATGATTCTCTCCAGGGTCAATATTCTCTTAGTGGAGTTGTTTCTGGAAGTGTTGTGACTGGTGCTACTATTCAATTAATTTATCCAAATAGTAGTTATATAACTCAACCGACTGACCTTACTGGAAATTTTGTATTTACAGAGCTAGAACCTGGAACATATACTTTAAATACTTTCTATAGAGGATATAAACAAGACAGTAGAACTATTAGTATTACTGGTGACACCTCGGTTGGAGTTATTCATCTCAAATTGCTTTGGGGCAATATGTGGGATACATGGGGAGTTATGGGTGATAAAATTTTTGGTATAGATTAATTTTGTTTAACTATTTATAAAAAAAATAAAAATGATTGGCGAATTATTATTAAGTTCATATACGCTTGACCAAGGAAGGGTTGCGCTAAATAATGCATTTAGTGCAACATCATCTTTCAATGCCGCTACCTTTAATGAAGCTTATTCAACTTCTCTTAGTGGAGGAACCCTTTATTCTGGCAACACAGATTTATATAACGTTTTTCAAGCACAAGGTTCTGATATATGGATTTCTGGTTCAAGTGGTAATTATTCTGTTAAAGAAAATAATGATAGTGGAACAGATGCAACTGGAAATTATGCAACCGCATCAGGATTTAACACCAGTGGCACGGGTTATTCATCGTTTGCTTGCAATAATTCAACCCTTGCTAGTGGCAATACTTCTTTTGCTGCTGGTTATAATACAGTAGCAGGTGGGGATTATTCATTTGCACAAGGGCAATTAACATTAGCTAATGGTTATTCATCTCATGCAGAGGGAGTTGAGACAATAACTTCAGGAAGTGCAAGTCATTCAGAAGGTTCTGGAACTACTGCCATTGGGGATGCTTCTCACGCTGAAGGTGGATATAATATATCTTTTGGATTAGCATCTCATGCGGAAGGCGGATATAATATAGCATCTGGAGCAGTATCTCATGCTGAAGGGGGTTTAACAACTACGGTTGGAAATAATTCACATTCAGAAGGGGGTCAAACAACAGCAAATGGAGCAACATCTCATACAGAAGGAAAAAATACTGTATCATATGGACAATATTCTCATGCAGAAGGGAATCACACAATAGCATCAGGAGAAGCATCTCATGCAGAAGGGTACTATACAATGACTTCAGGAGAAGCATCTCATGCAGAGGGATATTACACAACTGCAGGTGGATATTCACAACTCATTCAGCCAGGATATAGTCATGCAGAAGGATGTTATACAACGGCATATGGGCAATATTCTCATGCAGAAGGATATTACACAATAGCTTCAGGAGAAGCATCTCATGCAGAGGGTGCCTATACAACGGCATTGGGCAAGAATTCAAATACTTTTGGAAATCATACAACAGCAAAAGGAAGTTACTCTTTGACACACGGCTCACTAAATGCTAATGATGCAAGTTGTGGCGTAATTTTGGGAGGTTCGAATAATTATTTAGATTCTACTGCAAATTATAGTGCAATTATTGGTGGATTTTCATTAACTGGAACGCAAGCATACACAACATATGTGTATAGGTTAAATGTTAATAAGTTAGATACTGGGACATTGGTTGCTGGATTGGGCATAGATATTAATGGAAATGTTGTTTCTGGAACGAGTGCATTCCAAACACTTATTGATGATGCCACAATTACGTGGGGATATGATTTGGGCGCAAATGCATTTGCCCAATTAGGTGGAAATAGAAGTTTATCAATAACTGGCGTTTCTGATGGTGATTCTGGAACATTAATTGTACAGCAAGATGGTTCTGGTAGCAGAACATTATCATTTAGTGGAACTCCAGGTACTCATAAGATTGTAAATGGCGGTGGTGGTTCTGTACTTTTATCATCAGGCATAAATGCCGAAGACATTATCTCATTTGTTTATCGAGCATCTACAACAACATTCTATTGGAATATAGGATACAATTATAATTAATAGAAAAGCCCCTCAATTTGGGGCTTTTTTTATTATTGTTGCGATAAGTCATTAAAGTTTTGATTATAATTTATAGATGTTCTTTGTTCTTTATAATCAATATTACCATTTGTAAACACTTTCTTCCTGGTTAACAAATTATATTGTTTGTAAAGATTGTTATTTTCATCAAATATAGAGAATAAACCAGTTTCCATATCTCTTGTAGAGTTTCCAAATATACCATAACTTAAAGTTTTAACGGTTTGGTCAACCATTTCAATCTCTAGCATTACTGGGTCAAAAAATGTATTGGAAATTAATATTTTTTGTCCCGCCTTTCCCAAGTCAGCTTTTGCCAAATTTGATATTAAACTAACTTCATCTGGTGTCAAAGTTAAAAACAATGAGGCTCCATTGTCATTTAAAGTGTAACTGGTTGTTGACCCTTGCACTGATTGATTAGAGTTTTGTGCTGGGCTTACGGGGTCACTTCCTGTTACAATTTTATGAAAATTTTTAATTTTTATTCCATTATCATCAAAATATTCTATTTGATAACCAATTAAACTACCAGTTCCTTGAAATTGCAATTTTGGGATAACAATTCCCTTTCTTGAAATTTGAATTTCTTCTACAGTTTCTGTTACGACAAAAGAACAGTCTATAATATTCGTTTCAAATGTTTTTGGTTTTATTAAAACTGCATAAAATCCAAGTTTATTAAAAACCGATGCTGGTAATTTTAACTTATATGCACCGTCAGCCCCAAACATTTTAGTAAAGTCGCTGTTGGTAATATTAGCAAATAACGGTCTTAATTGATTGTCTGTAACAGATTCCCTGGTGGGGGCATATGCATACAAAACATCAACATCATTGAAGTCAACGTCTGCTAATTTTTTCGTACCGTAAATTCCTACTGCCATAATTTTGCTTTTTTATAAATAATTTAAAAAAATTTATGTTCACTAATAATCTCCACCATCTCCAGAGTCGCCTCCAGAATCTCCACCTTGAGTTTGTTCTGATTGTGAGTCTCCTCCTTCTGGTGGGTCTGGTTCGCTTCCCCATGTCATTACTTCTTCTGTTTGAACTTGCTGTGTTTGAGATGCTTGTGTTACTTCTGATGCTGGCTCTGGCTCTGTTTCTGTTTCATATTGAACTTGGTACCTTTCCGTTGCTATATTAGTACTGCTAATATTTCCAATTAATAAACCTCCATATGAATTTGATAAAGTTAAGAGAATGTTTTTAGTATCAATTGTTGTTATTGTATATGTTTTTAAGGTTGATTGATTAATAGTGATTGATTTTGCATACTCAGAGCTTGCATTTATTATTGAATTTTGATTTATACGAAGTGGTGTAGCATATGGAACAAAAAGCTCTACGTCGTTTAAGTCTTTTGGACGTGCCACTAAGCTTTTCAATGTTAAAATTTCAGTATAATCTACAAGTTCTGGCATTAATAAATTTACTTTAAAAGAATTATTATAAAAGAACAGTTCTATTACTCCATAATCTGTATAAATAGAATACCAAACATTAATTAAATCGGTTTTGGTTGAAAATTGTTTTTTTATTTTACTTACCTTTATTCTAGTTGCAAATATATAAGAAAGAAAGGTTTTGAGTTGACTTGGAATTGAATCTGGGATAAAGTTTTCTATTATTATTTCATATGGTACAACCAAAATGGACGTTTCATTATTTTTAGTAACAAAGAAATCTAAATCTTTAAATTTACTTCTGAAAACATAGCCTTGTTTACTCAAACCATACGCACCCCCAAGTTTGAATCCAGCATCAGTTAAAGAAGTAGCAATTTCTGTTAAATTATTTACTTCTATATAATCATTATTTGGTGGCGTATATGTTGTGTTGATAAAAGTAGTAGATGACGTAATAGTATTTAAATCTTCTATGGTTGCAAATCTCATTGAGGAATTTTCTAATGTTGTGGCAGTATCAATCTGAGATGGTTGAATTACAAACGTCTTGGCATTGGATGTGCCTCCGCTAATTTCTCCTAAAATATTTACATTAGAATTCTCGCTTTGTGGTATTGGTAATGTTTTCCCCACTTCTTCTGTGCCAATTTCGTAAGAAGTGTAAGAATTTTCAAAATATATTGTTTTTACACTTTCTCCTTCATTAAAGTAAACAGTGATATATTTGTTTGTTTCTAAAGTATGAAATGGAGAAAGTATATTATAATCATAATAAGAATTAGCTGTTTCGTTTACTATTTTTACTTCTACGGTTACATATTCTTCTGCGGGATGTTGTAAAATAACTTTGACCCCTATGGTGTTTCCAATCGGTAAAGAATAAGAAGAATGCTCAAATCTAACATAATTGGCCTTAATATCAGTCCAATATTCATTTTCATTAGTTTTAAAATTAGGGTCAACAAAGCATTGTAAATATGTTTTCCCAGTTTGTAATTCTGATTCTGAAATATCAATTGTTGATTGAGTAAAATTTTCTTGTAGCGCTTTATCGTATGATTGCTGGATTGTTACAATCTGAGACCCATCTAAATTGCTTGTTAATCTTGTATTTGATGTCGTTACAAAATCATTATATCTTATTGTATCAGTTGGATTTTGAGAAAGTGTGTTTGTTGAGTTTATTGTTTTATATATAACATTGTTGCATGTCTCGAATGCCATTCTTGCTGTTTGAGTAAATCTTTTTAGTAATAAAACATTTACATAATAATTTTCCTTATTTATAGGAATTTCAACAAGCCTCTCTTCTGCACTTTCGTCTCTATCTCCTCCATAAACATCTAATGGTGGGGATGTATAGTATGGGGTTCCAGCTGTAAAAAATGGATTTTTTGGTGGTGAATACGCTGGATTTGCTGGGATGGAACTTTGCCAAAAATAATAATTATGAAAAACATTTTGAGTTATCAATTGATTAACACCGTCTGACAATAGCAAATTTTTAAGTGAAGTATTTGTAATATCAGGATTAGATATGTAATTGGTATCAAGTCCCCTTAAAAGAGATGAATTGTAAAAATTATTATAAGATTCTGCAAGTTTTTCATCATCGTAATAAATTTCTTTAAATGCAGCCGTTGGAATAAAAAGTGTTGTATTTGGGTCAGCCAAAATTGCAGAATTCATTAACGTAGAAGATGTCAAAAATGAATAATATTCTTGAACGAATTTTTGATTGTTTTCATTTGACAAAAATGCTCTTACGTTTGAATAATCTACTATAATGTCTGGAGTTCCAATGGGGTTATAGTAATAACTATTCTCATATTTCAAATCACTTTGAGTGGTGACAATAGTAGTTGCACTGGTGGAACCAGTAAAAAATCTATTAATTAATATGTCATGAATTTGTTCCATTCTTATTTATTTATATCTATTGGGAAATAAAAAGCTTTGGAAACAACACTATAAAATGTTTTTTTAATTTTTTCTAATCTTTCTAATCCATTTTCTTCTCGCTTTAATCCTGTAACATCATCAACTGTTATTATTATATCATTTACAAGAATATTATAACCAATTTCATTAAACCAAGTAGTGGTTGGGTCTGTGCTTGCAGAATATAGCATTATTGACTCCGTATAAGCAGTTTGAAGATGCGCTTTCATTTGTAGTGTTAAATCATCTGAAGTGTTGACTTTTATTCTTCTTACCGTATTAAAAAAATCGAAATTTATATAATATGGATTTATTAATTGTCTGTCAATCGCATATATTCTATCATCTTTTTTTGTGTCAACATATTCAAAAATTTCACATGTTTTTGTTAACAAAACGTTGACATACATGTCTTCTGGTATAGAAAAATAACCCTTTTGAAGACCTTGCGAAAAATTCAAATCTTGAATATCAAGAGTACTGATTGGAGTAAAGGGAGATTTGTCTCTTTTTTGAAGAAATATAGTTTTTTTTATGTAGTTTTTGTTTAAATTCATAATTTATTTTTTAAAATTAGAATACTATTGATGATGATAATAAGCAACATATACAATTTCTAAAGTAGAATCAGAATTAATTATAAAATCAAAATCATTTGGCGAGTGGCTATTTCCTTCAAATACTACATCGCCAAGCCAAAATCTACCTAATGATTGTGAAAAAATTGTATTGAGAAAATGTGAAATATATACTACATCTCCACAATTAAATATTAAATCAACATTATTTGCAGTTAGTATTCCATTTATTCTTACTGGTGATTGACTAGTATTTATGTCAAGTGGAAATTCGTTTAAGTCATAGCTGTCGTAAGGACTAGTCTCTACAGTATAAGTAAATCTAACTCTTAATGTATATTTTTTGTAATTGTAAATAACAGAAATGGTTTGGGCGCTATTCATTAAAACATCAATTCCATTATCTGTGACATTGTGTGGAATTATAGTGCCATCTGAATATGTGAAAGCAGAAAAATTGAAACAACTATTGGCTGTTGCAGATATGTGAACATTATCAATTGGCAAATATAATAAATTTAATTTTTCTGGATTTATAATAAATGTTCCTCCATTTGATGGGCTTTGTATAATTGTAAGTTGTTCTGTTGGAATTGGTAATGGGCAAGCTCCAAGATTCTCAAAATCTGCCACATCATAAGGGGGGGCGTTATTTTGCATGTTTCCAGTTGGATAATGGTTAATAGCATATAATTCAATTACTGAATTATAATGTGCCATTCCTGTATTATATCCGTATTGGTCTTGTATACATAAAAAATCCTCTGGATTTCCAACCCAAATAGTTCTATAGTCGGTGGCAAATATATCTTTTTTAATCCAATGTTTATTATAAAAAAAATCAAAATCATTAGTTATTGGAATTACATTTCCGTCACAATCAGTAATAGCCTCATCTATTCCATATTTGAGTTGTTCAATAACTTTTTCACCAGTACTGCTTAATGTTAATGTTGTAAAAATTAATTGTTGTTCAGTAATATATGTATATCCAGGAACATTTACCTTTAAATAAACGGAACATCCAGTAAAGGTTGTTGGAATATTATCAATAATATATCTTCCTCTCAGTTTATTAAAAATATTCTTAAATGGCATAGCTTGATTAACAACATTTTTTGTTACTGTACTACATAAATAATTTGGAGTATCTAAATCTGGGGATTGGTATACTTGAATTAATAGATTATCACAATCCCAAGAACAAGAATCTATAATGCCATATATGATAAAATTTCTGCTTTGATTTCTTTCTTGGTCATAAAACCTTGTTAAATCAAAAACATTATCATATTTGTATGGTATAATCTCTTTATTATCCCTAGAAAGATTTATATCAAGATAAAAATCTTTAATCTTTCTGGATAATATATCTTTATTTCCTAATAATATTCTTCTTCTTTCATCCATTTTTGTTTAATTTTAACAAGGATTGCCGCCGAATGTAGAAACATCACACATTTTTGTTTTTCCAACCCAAATCCTGTACCAGCTTGGTTGGACTGAACCACTACCCCATTGTGTGATACCATATCTATTTCCATTACTTGCACTCCCACACCCTAATGTTGCACATTCAGCACCTCCAGTCGATTCTGTATTTAAGAACCAATCCTCTGGAATTTCATTTGCATCTATATTCAAAATTATATCTGCATATCCGCCATGGGCCGCCCAATGGTGATTTGTTATTGATTGATAATTTTCGTATGATTCAGATGAACTACTATTCCATGGACCGTCTAAAGTACTATCATTAAGTGATACAACTATATGATATTTTGCTTTTGTATATCTATTGTGTTCATCGTTAAAAGCAAAATTTGCAGGAATATAATTTATTTTTGTATAATTTAAAGTTGCTTCAATATCATTACCATTTGCTTTAGTTATGATAAAATAACTCCCAGGTGGCAAAATAATTTTTGAGTTATCTGTGTTCATTATAGCTCCATATCGTAAATGACTTGCATTTAATGGTGTACTAAAAGCGTTTTCAATTTCAACTGTTATTTCTCCATCGTTAATAAATACAAATGAATAGCAACCATCCATAAAACCACCCAAGCCGATATTAAAATATGTCGGTATTATTAATTGTTTTGTAGTATATGGTAGTCTATTTGCTCCATTAATAATTCTATAAATATTTAATCTATCATTTATAACTCCCCCATCTCCTTTTTTACTTAAATCCATTGCTATACTTTTCCCATTATTTAGTATACTAAATGAATGATAATGATGTAAAAGCACTTGATTATATCCTTGAAACAACAATTGTATTTGAGATGTGTACATTGCATCTTGTTGATTATATTTGCTATAATCAGTCTCTTTGATATGAAGACCATCATAATACCAAGGATATGGAATTATTCTAGGCATAGAACTTGGAAATAAAAAATATCCATAACCAGCCTCTACTCTTTGAAATTCTTCTGCTCCAATTACTCTTGATGTGCTACCAACTCCATTTCCAGAGTTTGCATTATCTAAATCATAACAATATCCATTGGCGTAGCAACCGCAATCTGCATTTACTGTTGGTTCATATTTGTACATATCTGAATCGTTAGAATTTCCTATAACATCTGTTGCGAAATCCGTATATTGCACAATTTCTGCATTCCAGCCAAGTCCAAAACCAGCAAATCCTAAATATGAACTTCCACGAATAATGTCCCCATCTTGCCATGTTGGAGTTTCCATATATGGTTTTTCTAAATAAGGGTCAATAAAATTCGAAATTGTTGGTTTTTTAGGAATACTGTATGGTTTTGGGTAGTTTTTAGTCCAAGCTTGTTCATACGGATAAATACCTATTCCTTGCCCTATCACTGTATTATAATTATTATCACTATTAACAAATTGATAAATAGATGGTAGCCTATTTGTATCATATAAATTACAATGATAATGGTCTCTTGAATACCACTTTTCTGAAATAGAGCCATTCCACCCAACTTCCATTCCTGTGGTTCTATAATATTTATCTTCTTTTGTTAAGTAAACTTTAAGTTGATAACCACATAACCAAACTCCTTTTGAGAATTTTGCTTCTTCTGTTGTCCCGTTTTTTGGAATGCCATAAATATTTGTTTTATATGATTGATCATCATAAATATTTGCAGGCAATTTTACTGCATGATAACCATATGAATAAAAAAGTGCTTTGTCTTTAATTTGAGAAAATTCATTAGCCCACTCCCATTGTTGATTGGAGTTTTTGTCGCCAATGTTTTGTATTTCAACTATTTGAATTCCTGTGGATGGGTAAGTCTCTATTCTAATTGCCCCAGATGTAGATGCCGCTTTCTTTTTATCAAATTTACTCATATCTCTTACTTTTACAGTAAGAGGTGCTTTTGAAATTTTTCTATAGATTGCGCTATCAATTTCATTGTTTTGATACGTTACTGGAGGAATGATATAAGTTGCCCATTTTCTCAAATCCAAATTAACAGAAACATCTACTTCTGTATATCCAGTTTGATAAGACCTTCCATAACTTGGAACAACGTCTATTGGGATTGCTCTGTAAAAATAATGAGGAACAGTATCTATTAATATGTTGTCATAGTTTGGTGGATATGGGAAAAAGTTTAAAGCAACCTCATCTTTGGTGAGTCCTTGTTTTAATAAATCTACCTCGAAAAATAAAATTTGAGGACCAATTTCGACATTGTGTAAAAAAAATTCTCCGTTTTCATTGGTATAAACAACCCCACTAAATGTTGGGTGGACATTAATTCCATCCATTGGAGTTTGTTTAAGAAATATGTTATCAAATTGTGCGGATTCTGAATTAAAATAATATTCTAAACAGCCAAGTGGAGATTGTTGTGAATAATTATCCTCAGATACTGTAAGGGGTCTATAATTAAGCCTTATTCTATTCCCTTCACTATCTAATTCATCTGGAGTTTGGAATTCTACAGAAGGATTAAAAACTCCTATTGGAACGTTTCTCAAGGGGATTTTTATTCTATTCCCATTTGTATCAGAAATTTTTTGAATGGCTTCTAATCTTCCAAAAACTACTCCAGTTGTAGATTCTCTAATTGGAATTTCGCCAGAAACTTTGTTATAAATATTTAAAGTATTTAAAACGTCAAATGTTTTTTCCAATTTAACATTTGCATACAAATCGTCTATTAAAATCGGTTCAAAAAACACAAATGATGTAGTGCCAGCTGTAAATAGATTATTCATGCTATCAAAGAATCTATTTGATAGTGTAGTTGTTTTCAATTTATTAATAGGAATATTTACGGTTAAAGAAAATGTTCTTCCAGAAACATAATTCGAATTTGGCAAATATGTATCAATAACATAATTCATATTTATTCCAGAATCATATGAATTCTGTTGTTCATTTCTTTTCCACAAAACAGTTGGAGAATTACCAGTCAAAAATACTCCATCATATCCATGAAGTTCCAAGGGAACGTTGTCCGTCGAATTTAATTTTACGATGGCTGGTATTGTTGACGTGGAATAATTATTAGGATTTATATCCGTATTAAAATAATGAATTGTGGTTCCACTCTTATATCTTTTTATTAAAATTTCATCTTGCATACTAAATTCATATTATGCCACTCTTACTTTTATGTCCTTTTCTGGATAACGAACCTCAAACATTGATAATGGCGTACTAAATATTGCGTTATCCACTGGTAAAACCTGTGTTTTATATACGCCCAAATCAATATCTTGGGTTCTTGGTCCAATAGCTTGAGAACATAAAGTTGAAGAATAAAGACCGCCTTCTAAGTTATAAAATCTAATATCAACAACATTAATTACTCCAGGAATTTCTCTTAAAATATCTGTTAATTGAGAAACGTATATGTGTTGATTCATTTGCCAATTGTCTGTGTTGAAAAAATTCTGAATTTTCAAAATAGAATTAAGTTTTACCTCACTTCTGTTAAAAGTTTTGTCTATAAATAAATCTGCTTGGACTTCCAGATTCACAAATTTTCCATCATTAATTTCAATAAAATCATTTATCATTCTATAAGGAAGAAGATATGTTACTAAATTATTTTTTATCTCACCAGTTGAAATTGTATTTAATTTGCCATTAGCATCTTTAGTGAGAATATATAAAATAACTTTATTATCATTTACTTCTCCATATATCCTAAATGGCGCTCCAAATTTTCCAGGAATTTGATATGACCTAGAAATGTAATCTTCCAATGTTACACACCTATCTTGTGATGCAAAATTTGATGCTATATAGTTTTTGATTTCACTAACAGTAGGCAATCCCCTTCCGCCGATTGCGGGAACAGGGTTATTTGCTCTAATTGATGACAAAACAGCTTGATTTAGGTTTGGGTCAGTTCCCAATATAATACCATTTACATTACTAACTGCTTGCAAAACATTTTGTCCAATATTGCTTAGTGCACCTCCCCCAATTCTATATTTTATATATAAAGTTGAGTTGCCTGGAATCATCTCGCCCAGAGAAGGATTTAATAGCAACGAAGACACATTTAAGTTGGTGGTAATATCACAACAACTATTTGTTAACCCTTGTAAATATTCTTCATATGAATCGTAATTTTCGCTACCTCCTCCAAAAGTTAATTTACAAGTACCATTAGACATAAATTCTTTGATGAATCTTTTTGAAACTTTTAAATATTTTCCAATTTTTACACCATTTACAGACGGTTCATTATCGTCTTCGACAAATATTTTATCAACTGCTAAATATTCAACTTCCCAGTATCTTTTAGAAAGGTCATGATAATCTTCATAAGTTGGATTTTTGGTTAATCCAATTCCAGGCTCAACCATTACATCTACTATTTCTAAAACGTTATTTTCTGGTAAAACAATTTGCATAAAAGGCTTTTCTTGACCTGAAGGCACCTCAACCTTCATATTTTTTGTAATACCAGCTTTTATGACTTCTCTTTTTAAAATTCTATATTTTATTAGGTCTTGATTCCCATTTAATATAGGTTGTATGGTTCTATTTGCAGCACCAGTTTCACTAAAATCACTTGCAAAATCAACATTATAAACAGTTTCAAATGTTTGTCCTCCCCCTTTTATTTGAAGTCCTGGCCTTAAAACTGGAGCATATGAATAATTGGGTCCATCTGCAGTTGTTGGAACATCACAAATTAAATCTACAATTGTGAGTGCTGGACGAACTCCAGGAACTTTAAATCCAAAAGTTTTTGCCATTCTATATACAGTTTCTCTTTGTTGCACACCATCAAGAAAAAGTTCATTATATTTTTTGTCAATAGAAAAAGCTAATAAATCACCAACATAAGCATTTAATTCTAAAAGAGCCATGCCAGGTGATGCAACATTAAAGTCTTGCCATTGTTCTGGGAAAAAGGCTTTTAAGTAATTAATTAAATCGGTTCTTATTGTTTGGAAATCTCTACTCAAGTAGTTTATTTGTTTAATACCTACTGCTGACTGAGTAAATTGTGCATTTAAATTTAAATTTGTTGACATTTCTTATCTTATTTTGGTTGAATGGCTATTGTTACAGAAACACTGTCTGATACCTTTAAATCAACTACTGTATAATAAAGTGTTAGATGTAAATAATTGTTTTCTTCTTCAAAAACAAAATTTATTTTTTTTACTTCTATTTCTGGAAAAAATTCTACCAGCTTTTTGCTTAAATCATCTGTTAATCTTGATTCACTAATATTGTCCCAAGGTTCCATTATATAATCATATAAAGGAGAATACAATGAATTATGCATCGGCCTTTGTCCTCTTTTAAGAGTAAGAAATGCTGTCAGGTTGGATTTTATTGCCTCAACATCTATTTGAGTGTATCCTATAATTCCCCCGTTATAAGTTTCTGTAAATGGAAATTGTATTCCTAATGATTTCATGTTTCCTTTGTTTTAAATATAAATATTACTTAAAAAAAAATAAACATTTATATTTATGTTTGAGGGTTTAAAAAAATAATAAAGTAGGCTATTTATAATAAAAAAAAGAAAATGTCAGTTTTTAGAATTTATCCATCAAAAAGCAACACTATAGCTGGAAGTTATTATAGCAACCTAAACTCTGGTCAAAACACCGTAACAGACTTGTGGTATGGTGGCGGAGGAACAGATACAGCGCCAGACAAAAGAAATTCTGTTAGCAGATTTCTACTTTATTTTGATTTAACTAATTTACAGCAAAAATTCAGCACTAAAGAAATTAATGAATCTTTGGTTACATCTTATAAATTAAAGTTAAAAAATTCGAAACCAAGAGATTTGGTTCTTGAGTCTGAATATGAACATGATGTTTTAAAAAAAATGGTTGCCACCTCATTCGATTTGATTGCTTTCCCAATAAATAAGTATTGGGAAGAGGGCAGAGGTTATGATTTAATCAAAGAAATTTATATTGTTAGACAATCTGGAAACTATTTGACATCTGGGGTTTCTAATTGGGATTACGCTACGTCATTGACTTTCTGGAATGAACCAGGAATATATATTGACCCATCCGCATCTACAACTTATCACACTTCTCAGCATTTTGATATTGGAGATGAGGATTTAAATATGGATGTAACTGATATTGTAAAAGATTGGTTAAGTGGTGGTTCTGAAAACAATGGAATTGCAATTGCTTATAGAAGAGATTATGAATTGTTTAGTGCAGACACAAGATATATAAGTTCATTTTTTACTGAAAAAACAAATACTGCATTTAAGCCATTTCTTGAGGTTGTGTACAATCAAGTCATTCAAGATGATAGGAAACAAATTTCTAACAATAGACCATCAAATTTATTCTTATATACCTTTAGTGGTCATAATTTTACAAACATAAATCTGTCTGCAGTGACTGTAGATATTAAAAGAGGAAACACTACAGTTTATTCTGGGCTTATTCCTTCTCAGTTATCTACTGGAGCATATTATGTAAACGTATGGATGTCTGGCGCTACCCCTGGGGAAAAATATGTGGATGTTTGGAATAATGTAAGTTTTAGTCAATATGACAATCAAAATATATCGCAAACATTCCAAATACAAAAAAATTATTATACAGCCAATAGGCCATCTATAAATGAATATGTTCTTGAAACCTATGGAATTGAACAGGGCATGATAGTTCATCAGGATGAAAAAATAAGGGTATATTGTGACTTGAGAGTTAATTATAGCACAAATAAACCAAGCACATCCTATTCTTTACAGTACCGAATGATAATGAACAATCAAGTTGAAGTTATTCCATGGACTGAAGTTAATCATGCTGTCATAGATGATTGTACAACTAATTATTTTGATGTAGACGCATCTTGGTTATTACACAATCAAACATATCAAATTAGTTTTAAGATTAATGAAATGGGAACAAATAGGGTAATGCCAGAAAGAATAGACCTAAAGATAATTAAGCCATTTTAATTAATCCTGATGTGGTTAGATATAAGATTCTGTAACCATCCATCCACTGTATATTTTTTCAACTCATTTGAAATTGCAGTTTGTAATAAAGGCATTTCTGGTGTGTGAATGTGGGTAAGAAGTAGTCTAATAATTAAATCTAAAACTCTGACTGTTTCATCTCCAAATATTGCTGGATGAAGTGTGTCTGCAAAAGTCCCAAAAGATTTTAAATCATCATTCTTTTCGAAAGATTTTACATCATTACCTCTAAATTTGCCTCTTGGAGAGTATATGTTAATATTTGTTGAAATAAGAGTTGCTTGGGAGTATTTTTTTAATAAATTTTCATTATTCGTTGCGACTGGTGGGTCTGTGACGGATGGCGCTGAAACTACATAATAATCTTTTTTATAGGTTTTATATGTTTCCATTTCTGAAGTAAATGACCAATTTGGATATTTTGTTTTAACTTCTGTAATTTTTGTACTTAACCAACTTATTGTATCAGAACTTGATATATATGTGTTTGTTTCGTTTTTTAGCTCAATATCACTTTTTATTTCTTTTACTATTATTGTTCCAGCAAATTTGTTACCAATAGGGTCATGTACCATCCCTACATTGATGTTGTGAATAATATTCTTAGGCTCTACTGTAGGTTTTTCTTCTGTTGTAGTACTATCAAATTGTTTTAACCTTAAATATGAAGGATAGTCGGTATTGATAACAAAATTTTGAAAGTCTGAAAATTTGCCAGCAATAAGTAAAGCCTCTCTGTTTTTTAATATCAAATCTGCATCTTTTCTTCCCTGGATTGCAACATCAGAGTCTTCTGGAAAGGTTGTTGAAAGGTCTAAGGAACCGCTTGTTTTGGGACTAGATATAAAAGTGGTTTTGTTAAACATTTTATAAGAATCCTCAAAACCTTGGTAATTTAATTTTAATTTTGATGAAATTATAGGTCCAATCCAATATCTCACACTGGAGTTATCGGTAGGATTTTCCAGAATAACAAAAACCATTTCTCCAACTTGCGGTCTTATGTGGAAAAACTCTGGCAGAAGAGGCATACATAAAACAAGATTATCATCAGTTATCCCCCTATCTTTGCCAGAATAACCATTATAATTTTCTTCACTATTTAAATTTATTCTACCCTGTATTTTTCCATCATCTTGTACAGTTACTATTCTTGCTCTTATGCGGTTTTGTTCTGAGTTATCGTTGGTACCATAAGGAACAACAATGGCAGGATATATACCTCTCCCATTAGAAATATTAGAGCTGTAATTTCCTTGTCCAGCGTTTTGAAGAGCTCGTTGCGCTATAATATCGTCTTTTGGCATATTTATTTCTTTTTAATCTCTTCAATAATTTTATTATACTCTAACTCAATTTTATCCATTTCGTCAAGCATATTCATAATTACTGATTTTAATTCAGCATGCTTTTCTGTTAATTTTTGAGCATCTTCAAGTAATTCTTGTTTCGTTTTTTTATTTTTTTCTTCCATATTATCTAGCTATTCCTATACCTTGTTGTGCATTTACAGTTGTTCCTATGGAAACCACTGGACCTCCAGCATTGGCTCCATTTGTATTAACAGTTCCGCCTGGGAAAATACCAATATCTACTCTCATGTCATTTTGTATGGCATCTACAAGTTCTTCACAAAATACAACCACAAAAGCTTCCATTACATTTTGTGCTCCATTTACTAAAGGTCCACTTGGTAGGCCGATTTCTTTAAATCTTGAAATTATAGCATTTGATAAAACATCTGAATTTATTCCAGGTCTTATTTTTTCAGCTAAAATTTCATATACTGTTAAATTTCTATTTAACTCAAAAGAATCACTCATGAGCGTTAATAACAAATCAGCAACGTCTTCTGAAATGTTTAATTTGGGGTCTATATCTACGAATGGTGCTGCCATAATAACATAATTAAGTTTATTTAGGGGTAGGGGTAAATGAGCCAGCGTTTGCCTGAAGGATTCCAAAAATTTTCTTCATTAATTTTATTTGTCTTACAGCTCTATCTGTTTTCTTTTTTTGTCTTCCAGCAACGGATGTTGCATATTTATCTTTTAATTTTTGAATTTTTCTTGCAGCTTTTTCTTGTGCTCTTTTTGCTACATATTTTTTAATCATTTTTTTTATCTTCTCAAGAACATAGGCCATGATAAAACCTATGGCAATATTTAATAGTAAATTACACAATATAATTATCAAAGATACTTTTTTCTTTTTAATTGAATCTAAAGCTCCTTTTTGGTATTGACTATTAATTTCGCAACTTGAAGGTGGAACATAATCACCAACTCTTTTCCCTGTATTAGGGTCAGTTGTTACTGAACCTGGAAAAACCATGTTTAGCAATCCTTGTTGTAATAAATCAAAAGCCTCTGGTGCAAGACCCTGTGCTTCTCCTGGCACTGTTCCAATAATTCCAACAAAAAAAGGTTTTACCAATGTTGTAATCGAAGCAATTAAAGATTCTAAAAATTTTTGAATAAAACTTTTACCAGCAGACGAAGCATTAGACTGACTACTCGCACCACTTGTTTGTTTTTGTACTTGATTAGATACAAAATTAAAAACATTCGTCATTGCCTCTTCGGGTGATACGGATTCTCCGCCTTGAAATCCTGGAGGTACACTTTTAAACAAATACATCGGGTCATCTGGAAGCGTTATTTGTACGCCTTGGCAAGTAATGGAAAAAGAAAGATTTCCGTTTTTTGCTTTTTCTAATTTTTGAAGTCTATTATATTCTAAATCTCCAAAGTTTATAGCAGCTGGATTAGATACACTAAATATTGTTTCTCCACCGCACACACTTTCATCAATGAGTTCATTCATTCTATTGTCATCAGTAACCATGCCATTGGGTCCAGTTACTGCCTTTTTTGGTTTCCCAAAAATTATAACCATGAGTTCTTGAATCATTCTGGTTCTTAGTGCATCTATGAGTTTATATAAGGCAGGCTTAAGGGGAACTGTCATGCTATCCAAACTTACAGAAAAATTGTTTAAATATTTATAATTAGAGTCATTTAATTCTTTAATTCGTGCATCATCCATAACAACATCATCACCTGGAGTAAATGAAAGCTGTGCATTAGAATCCAATTGTTTATTTATAGATGTTGCTAATCTTGCAATAGCAGTAATTAGAAAATCTACTACTTTATCAGTTCTGAAAAAATCATTTAGGAAGGCAGTTAATATAATTTCTGGGTCAATACCCATTGACCTTAATATTTTAAGCAAATAGTCAAATAAAGACATATTTTCTTCCCTTTTAAATTTAAACTTTTTTAAAAAGGAAAGATTGGCGAGATTTTTCATTGTCCCTACTTGGGCAATTAATTTAGCTTGGGTTTCGCTTAAAGGTTGGTCGAGTGGTACTGTATATGCCATTATTTTCCCTCGCTATCGTTGTTGTTATCTACGTTCCTAGAAGAAGTTCTTGCTTTTTCAACCTCTTCAATTTTTTCGGAAATGGCTGTTTTCCAATCCTCAGATAAATTAAGATTGATGTCGCCGCCTACTTCGTCTTTATAGACAAGACTTTTGACCTCTTTGGCCAGTGCCGCTAAATCATTTGTAGATAAGGACGCTAGGTTTAAAAAGGAAACAGCATTTTTTCCCATTATTGCAAACTGCTCTGCAGTTTCCATTTGGTCATCCGCCTTTCTGTATCTGTCCAAGGCAAGCTCTCTTTCTTCGAGTTTGTTTTCAAAGACTCGTTTAATTAAAGCTAGATAACCGTCTTTTGAAATTTCTATTTTTTCAGCCATAATTATTAATTTTTCTATAAATATATGACTAAAAAAAAATTATTCTTCTCGTTTATTCACAAATTCTTGTTTTAAAACTTTATATATAATTCTGAATCTGTGTAAGGAGTAAGTTATATCTTTTGTTTCTAGTCCTGTGTTTTCTTTAATTAGTTGGTATACTTGGTTTTTATTGTATACTCCTAAAATTTCGTGGTTTCTAAAAATTTGAACTATTGCGTCTCCGACCTTTTGGTCATTTTTAGATAAGGAACCTTTATTTAGTTCAGATTCAATAGACGATATGATAAAATTAAAAAAATCAGATAATGTATCTTCTTTTACATATGGTTTAGGGTCTTCTATTTTTTTGTTGTCAGCTTCTTCTTTGTTCGAATCATAGTCATAAAGAATTTTCAAATTTTTGGAAAATTCTTTTTTGTTTCCGAGAAAATGATGTTTTGCAATAGTTCCAAAATAAGAAAAGGATTTGGTTTTTCTCCATGGGTTAAAATTGGAAAACTTAAGATATAAAAAGGTAAAACAATCTTTTTGCTGAGTTTTTGAATCTGTGTATGGTAAAAGTAATTTATAATTAAAAAGAATGTTTTCGACAAGTTTTTTAAGCGGAGTTTCAATTTTTTCTCTAAAAATTTTTTCCCTTCTTTCTACACGGTCTGAAATGCGCATTACTTCTTCCATCTTTCTTTGCATTTCATTGCAATAGAATTTGTTTACTACACGCTTTTCTTTTTGTGCATCTTCTATCTCTTCTTTAATTCTATTTTCATAAAAAAATTCATTAAGGTATAGAAAATCTATAACCCCCGCTTCAGTATCGTCGGTCCAATATGTCTTAACGCTTTTCTCATCAAGTACCAACTCATTACTTTCGATTTTTAATTCAGATTCGTTTAAGATTTTTTCTTCGAATTCGTCTGGTAGTTGAGACTCTGGCTCTTCTGAGTCCTCTTTGAGTTCGTTTCTATCTGCGCATTCCTGGCAAAAAAAATCTAATACCTCATCCTCGTTTTGTATATCAAAGTTTTGTTTTTTCTTAGTTTTGCTGACTCGCTTCTTCATAAACTTTGTTCCTGTCTTCATCAAAGAAATATTCTTTTTTCGCAGTTTCCATCCAAAATTTGCCTTCATTTGGGGTTATTCCTCCCTGTTCAGCAGGAATTTGGGCAATATTCTGCGGAATTTTACAATAAACGTGTTTGAATTCATTATTGTTTTTAACTTTGAATTCGTACCCGATTCTGGGGATGCACATTGCTTTCACATCATTATAAACCATTCTCATTAAGAATTCATAATAATGACTGATTTTCATGCTTTCTTTAAATGGATAAAACTTTCCATCTTGCCTTTGTTCGCTATATTCTTTGAGAGCACTTATTTTAAGCATAGAGCCCGTTGGAACAACACAGTTAAAACGATTTAAAAGATTTAAATCAATTTTTCCTGCTTCTTCCGCAAGTCCTTCAGCCCAAGGCGCTTCATTAAGTAACCCATTAAAAACACCATTTACAGTATTCCTAATAATTGGGAAGAACATTGAAACATTTTCATTTTCTTTTGCATAAATGTTTGCCTGGGTATACCAATTCAATCCTACTACATCATTTGGTTCAATGACGGAAAAGAATTCATACTCATTTTCTGATGCAACATTAAATCCTTCATTGAAAATTTTTGGAAAAGAATCAGAATTTGATGGGGTTAAAAAATAATTTATTTTTCCATCAGTTTCTAAAACCTGTTCTTCTAATTTTCCTTCTGCATTTTGCTTTCTTAAAATAAGCTTTGGTTTATCCAATGCTGACTTTAAAGAATTGATTTGCTCATCAGAAAATGTGTTTGAGTGCAACACAAGTAAATCAACATTATGTGTCTGTTTAGAAACACTGTAAAATGTTTCTTCTAATGTGATTAAATTACTTAAATCGTCAATAAAAATTGCGACAAGTACATTACTGTTTTTTAAGTCCTTCAAGTTCATTGATTCTTTCATTTTTATATTCGTTAATTATATTTAAGAAGTTTTCTTTTTCCCCTTCTTCTGTATATTTTTCAAGGGTTTTTTCATAAGATGCTTGAATTTCATCCACATCCATTTCGCCGTTTAACCATTTATCAATAGCAACACCTAAAATTTCTGCTGTTTGAAAAATATCTCCATTAACAGTCCAAAATCCATTTTCTGTGGTAACATATTCTTTTCCGCCATATGCATTCCAGCCAACAACGTGTGTTCCACTTGCCATAGATTCAAGAGGTAATGTTCCAAATCCAGCAATGTCATCAGTATATAAAACAAATGCGCAGCTTGCCAATCTTTCTGCGAAATCTTTTTTAGAAAGTCCGCTTAATTGAATAAATCTTACCCATCTTAAGTGAGGATAAAATGCCTGGAAGGTTTTAATAATGTTGAATGTTTTCATTTGGTTTTCTTGTCCCCTATTTCCCATAAATCCAACCATTGGATATTTGTTGGACATTTTGGCTGGAGCAGCGAAAAGTTTTCTGTTAATACCTTGTGAAAAGTTTTTAATCTTTAGTCCAGGCATAACCGTGTGAAGATATTCTGTAATTGCATCGGAAACTGAAATAACATCAAATATACCCATTCCCTGCCATGTTTCGCCAGTGTTTAAAGAATTGAGAATATAAAACCAGCTCTGTGCCAAAACAATCTTTTTACATGCCACCTGCATGATTTTTTTCATGATATTTGGAAATCCTTCTGGAATAATAAAGAAATCCTCTGGATTAACATTTAAAGCAACGCATTCTTGTTTGGTGCCATCATTGTAAACAATGGTTTTATCTCCAAGTGGGAAGAAATCAATGTCTGAATAATCAAAATCCAACCACTGGGGATTAAATTTTTCAAATATATCAACCTGTTTATTCTGTTTTCTTGATTCTTCAAAAGATGCTCTCTGGTCTTGTCTTGGTTCGAAAACAACCTTGACGTTATAGCCAGAATCTTTCATAATTCTTGCCATCTTGATTAAAACGCCAATTCCCCCACTGGGTACATTTAAAGGAGGGCAATAGAAATAATATTTCGATTCATTATTTCTTACTTTTTCAATTACAGACTGTACTAATGCATTGTGGTCAATCTGCGTGGTATCAATCATTTCTTGTTCCATATAAATTTAATTACATTTGTTAGGTTAATATTACTTAAATTTCCAAATAAAATAAATGGTTATTTTGTTTTTTGTATTTGTTTTTTTGCTTTAATAGTATTACAAGCCTTTTTTGCACGTTGGTTACTTTTTAATTTTTTTGCAGCACGTTTTTCTTCTTCTGTAATTGGCTCTGTCTGCGAAAGAGGCTTAATTGTGGTATTGGAATAAATCTCTTGAACTATGTTTAGCAATTTTTCTATATTTTTAGCACTCATAACATCTTTTGAAATTGAGTTTGACTCCATTGTTATATTTTTGAGAGTAAGTGTTCTTTGTTTGGTTAATTCGTTTGTTTTAATTTCCAATTCAAAAGCAAAATATTTTGGATTAAGTGTTGTAGTAAATCCTTTGCCAAATTTGAAGTTTCCTATTTTTTCTTTTTCTTCTTTATTGTGGACTTTATAGGTTTCAATTGATTTGTTGTTAATGTGCAATTGTTCATGAGTAGCATCTAAGTTACCTTTGTTGTTTTCAATATAATCAAATAATTGGTCGGAAATTTCTTTTGTGCATTGAATTTTTTGATAATCCTGAGATGCCTGTTCAGCATTTATATTATTCAAAATCCTCATGTTATGTACATTTGCTTTGCTAAAAACTAGATTGTCTATTTTCTCATTTTCTGCACGTTTTGTTGGACTTATTCTAAACAACGCATCCATTTGTTCTTTTGAAAGTTCAACATTAGACTGTTTTTGTATTGGGATTGAAGATTTGTGTGGAGTTACTAAGGAATCCATTAATAAATTTTTTTCTTCCAATTCCTTATTGATACAAGTCAAAAACTCTTCTTTGTATTTCCCATTCATAATATCGGTTAAAAGTCCAAGTCTGCCCTTTTGTAAGTCCTTCTTGGAATTATAGCTTGTTTGATTTTCTACTACTGCTTCTTCTTCATAAAAATCACTAATAACTTCCTGAACCATTTCTTTGAAGGAATCTTCATTGGAAATTTGTTTTGCCATGATTCTAACAAGTTCTCTTTGAACCATGTTTTTCATTTCTGTTTTAACAGAATTTTTCATTTTCTTTGCCATAAGTTTTGAATTTTATTTAAATATTTTTTTAAGTAACATTTCATTATTAACTTCTTTTAAGTTTTTTATTGTATAGTCAGCTTCATCATGTTGATTGTATAGTCTATCAATTTTGATTGAAATTTTTCCATCTGGTTTTGTTTGGAATGATTCAGGTGCGGCATCTACAAGCACATCACAGTAGTTCCACTTGTCAGCGTGGTCTTTTACAACTTGTATGTTTCTTGCTCTACATCCTGTTTTGTGAAGGAAAAAATAATTTGCAGAAATTGCAGAAGCCTTTAAGTCGGTAATCAAAACGGTTTCAAAAAGTTTATTTTGCAGTCCGTATGTCTGAATTCTATTAAAGTGGCTCATTGCATTTTGAAATTCTTCTGAGTCGCCAAATATTCTAAAAGGATGCTTTTCGTACATAAATTTTTCAAGTGCCTCCTGGGGTGTAAGAACTCTGTTTTCAAATGAATTAAAATTTTCGAAAAGAATATTTTGCTCAGTAGAATCTTGTTGGAAAGCATTTTCGTTTTCAAATTCTTTAATTTCGTTAAATTGATAGTGATTCAAAAGGTCTGGAGAGTCTACGGGAAGAGAAATTAATTCTTTAGTCCTTTCTTCAATTTGCTTTGCTTTGGCTTCTATATCCATCTCGGTTGGTTCCTTATATTTGAACTCTTCGCTCATTTCAACAATACTTTCATTATAAATAAAAGCTTTTCTGTATTGTTTATCGAATGCATCAAGATAATTTCTAATTACTCCGTCAATTGATATTCCTAATTTTTTCATGTTGTGTATTTTAAAGTTGATTTTAGATTTATTTATTTAAACAAATACTTATAAGGAATGATTTTTCTTTACGACTTTCAGCAAGCAAACTTTCGTATTCGAGTTTCAAATTTCCAGAAGGAATATTGGTTGCTCCGTCAATTTTTTCCCTTATCATTCCTATCGTTTCCTTACAAAGTGCAATGGTGTATTTTTTAATCCAGGTATCTTTTATTTCTCTAAGGCTTTTTGTGCCTCTTCTTGAAATTTTTGAATACATGTCAAAATCTTCAACTGCGGTTTCGAATAATTCTGTTATCATTTCATCGGTGAGCTCGACAGTAATTATTGGAGCACCAAATGTGTATTTAGTTCTTTTTAAAAACTTTTCGTCCATAACGGGTTATTTAGACAAAAAATAAAAAAAGCCATTACGATTGTAAAGGCTTTTTGCTAAATATTTAAAAAAAATTTATTTTTTATGTTTTGCAGTCTTTTTCTGAAAATTTTCCATTTTAAATGTTGTATATTCTCCGTCAAGGAAATTTACATGTTGTGCTTTTCCATCTCTGTGAATAATAACGTGTGAATTTAGCCATGTGCTGGCACCAAGGTTGTACCCAAGTCTCTTTTTGGTAGATGTTCCAACCTGCAAAACTCCATCTTTCCTTCCTGGAGTATGAGAGTGACCAATAACCAGTTTTGTATTTAATTTTCTAAATTGTGTAATTGAACCCTGACTTCCATTTTGCCCGTAATCTCCGTGAACCCCCAATTCCCATTTTTTAACTTTAAACGAATCCATTCTACCAAGAGTTTTGACATCTTTAAACCTTTGGTTAATAATGTAAGGGATAATTCCGTTGGGGGCTTTGTCTTCAAGTAGAGCTTTTGTATATTCCATATATTCAACTGAATTTGGAATATTTTTCTTCCAGTCTGTATTTATTATCCACCTATCAACAAAGTCATCGTGATTACTTCTTACAATTACAAGATGATATTTCCTCATTTCTTCTAACCAGGTAAGCATATAGTCAACTTCTTTTTTAAGAGAATCTCGGCCTTCTACACTTTTCCTATACATTTTTATTGGGTCTTTCATGTCATGATGGCTTATAGAATAGCCATCAAATAAATCATGAATTATGGTATTGTCTGGCTTGAGTTTGTTTAAAAGGTCAATTGTTGAACTCATAACAGTTTCATCTACTTGCCCCAGGTGAATATCTCCCAAAACAATAGCTTCTATTCCATCAATTTCTTTTACTTCTTGATTTTTAACAGAATAGTAAAGGTCTGTAAATTCTCCATCTGTAGTAGCTGTAACTTGACGGACGAAGAATTTTTCTTCATCTTTAATTTCTACTACTACAAATCCAAGAATGTGATGAAATTCTCCCTTTTTTCCCGCTTTAGAGTCCGTATAGTTCTTTAAAGTGACCGCACCAGTGGTAAGCATCAACTTTGGCCTATAACCCTCCAGAGCGCCTATAACTTCCATTTGTACCTTTGGAGAGCCAAAAATACAAGAATTAACCCCACTCATTCCTTCTAAACCGCTCATTGGGTTTACGGCAGTGGGCTGAATTTTAACATCTGATAGAATTGAAACGTATTTGTGAATGTCGTGACGGTTAGCATCAAGATACGGAGCGACATCTTCTACCCAAAAATCAAAGTCTTTATCTGCAAAAACAGAAGTTGGGTTTTTATATCTTCCAGCAATTACATGAAGGTCTGCATCTAAAAATTTTGCATATGCCTTAATGTTTTCTAAGAATTGCTTATGAACAGGGGTATTATTTTGCGCCCAGGTTACAATGAATCTTTTTTTAGTTTTGTCAAACTGCTTTTTTTTAGCTTCTTCAAATTGGGGAGATTCTACATCGCCTCTTGCTGTTCCATTTGTTTTCTCTTTTATTCCTAACTTTGACAACCATTTTCTTACAGTTCTTTCGGATTTACCAAAATGACTCATAAGAATTCCCATTCTTTCATCCCATGTTAATGCTTTGTCTACGTAAGTCTTCTTGATGTATTCAATGTCGGATTGTTCTAAATTTTTTAACATCATATTCTTTGTTGTTTAAATTTGTGGCAAATATAAATAAAAAAAAATAAAAATACAACTTTAACCCAGTTTTTCGTATTTTTTACTTGAAAATCAAATGGTTGTAGAACTCAGAAAAATGATGAAATTTTTTTTTCTTTTTTAGGTAACTTTTATGTAATTTTTGCGTATTATTTGTATATTTAGAATAAACTCACCAAAATGAAAACAAAGGATTGTACAGATGAAATAGCAGTCGCAGATGTAGAAGCAGAAGACCCTTTAGGTCTTGTTGAAAGTTTCAAAAAAAAATATTACCCCCAAATAACAAATATTCAATGGAATGATTGGAAATGGCAGTTGTCAAATTCCATCAGAACCATTTCTCAAATTAAAAAGTTTTTAAATATTACAGCAGCCGAAGATGTTGATAGTACAAAACTTCCTTTGCGAATTACCCCATACTATCTCAGTTTGGTGCACAGTAGTAAAGAGATTAGAAAAACTATGGTGCCCACTGATAAAGAACTTAACAAAAATTTTGGAGAAGAAATAGACCCCCTTTCTGAAATTGAAGATTCTCCCCTTCCAGGTCTTGTACATAGATACCCAGATAGAGTTCTTCTTTTAGCAACAAATTTTTGTTCAGCAAATTGTAGATATTGCACACGCTCAAGGATTATTGAAAACAAAGAAAAATTTGTGGATTATGAAAAAGTTTTTGATTATATAAAAAGCCATTCAGAAGTTAGGGACGTTATTATATCTGGTGGAGACCCACTTACTCTTTCAGATTCAAAAATAGAATATTTTCTTGAGAATATAAGAAACATTCCTCATGTAGAAATAATCAGAATTGGCACAAAAGTTCCTTTTGTTTTGCCACAAAGGATTACAGACAATCTTGTTTCAATTTTAAAAAAATTCCATCCACTATTCTTAAGCATTCATTCAACGCACCCAGACGAAATCACAGATGAATCAAAAGTGGCCGTTACAAAATTGGCTGATGTGGGAATTGTTTTGGGAAGTCAAACTGTTTTATTGAATGGTGTTAATAATGAGCCAAAAGTGTTAAAAAAATTGTTTCATGAGCTTTTAAAAATTAGAATTAAGCCTTATTATTTATATCAATGTGACCCCATCATTGGTTCGGCACATTTTAAAACAACAATAGAAGAAGGTTTGAATATTATTCAGTCTTTAAGGGGATTTACCAGTGGTTATGCAATTCCGCAATATGTTATAGATGCGCCTGGGGGTGGCGGTAAAATTCCAATATTACCAAATTCGATAGTTGGAGCTGATGAAAAATATATTTATTTAAAGAATTATGAGGAAGAAATATTTAAGTATCCAGTTTAAAGAGTGTGTAAATCTTCATTATTAATATTGCATCTGATATTTATTTTTTCAATCACCTTTTGTTCATATTCACTTTTGTATATAAAGTCGGCAAAAGATTTTTCTATACATACAAGATTTGATTCAAGAACATTAAAGTTTAATTGATTGATAAAGTTTGTTAGGACTTTTTTCTTTAAACACAAACACCCAAAAAACACTTGGTTGACAGAATCTTTTTTATAAAGTACGTCACAAGAACTATTTTCAAACTCTTTAATAAATGAATTATCGAGAAGATTATATCTTCCAGTTAGTTTGACGATTTTTTCTTCATCATCAACATTAAAGTTTTCTAAAAAGAATTTAATATTTAACAACTCATTAACGCCTTTGTTTCTATAGGCATAATTTTGTTTTGTATAAAAAACTTTTTCAGTCAAAGTATTAAGAAAACTATCCTCGGAGTTGTTAATACATTCTATTATTTGAATGTTGTTCTTATATCCAAATGAACACAAAGTGTTGAAAGAGATTATATATTCTTCTTTTCTTTGTTCGAAGAGATTTTCTGTAAGGGCACTGGTAAATAAAATTATCATATCTTTTCTATAATAATTATGCTGTTATAGAAATGTATTGAGTTAATAGTCTTTTCAAAAAATGTCAAATCCTTTTTAATGGATGTAATATACTCTCTTTTCCTATCGTACAAATCTCCTTTGAATCCGTAAAAATTGACATCATCAATTTTGTCTTTAAAGTATTCTATGACAGAGCCCTGTTTTTTATACCCACCTTCATGACTATTCCAGTATGAACAGCAAACATCTTCTATAATATAATAACACCCACTATTAAGGCTGTCAAATAGTACATTAAAGCTTTTTATTTGGTGCCTTGATATATGACTTCCATCATCTATAATGAGGTCAAATTTGATAGATTTAATATTCTGAATCAAGAATTCTTCATCATCCTGACTGCCTATGATTACTTTTATATTATCTTTTTCATGCTTTTTACAATCTGGGCTGATGTCCAGGCCATATATTTGAGAATTTGGAAAGTATTCTCCCCACATTTTTAAAGAAGCCCCATTTAGGACTCCGATTTCTAAAATGTTTAATTTTTGTTCTCTTATGGGACTCAAATATTTATCATATGTTTTTGTATAATTATGATTTTTCGAACTCTTATCTGTATTATACTTTATGGCTAATTCATCTAAAAAATTTTTCATGATTTTACTTTTTTATTCCATAAAATCTCAAATCGAAAGTAATGTTTAAAACACTAAATTCAAAAGTAGAAAATGATTCTTCTATATTAAGGATGTCTCTTACATCTTCCTCTATTATGTTGCGATAATAGTTAGCCCACTCTGGAATTTTTGATGTGAGGGGGGATGAAAATCCTCCATCAGACCTTAGTGTTCCATGCTCGCCAGAACCAGTTGTTTTACATGTAAACAGGAGTAGCCCATTTGGTTTTAATAACCTAAAAATATTTTTAATTGTTTCTTTATAAAACATATCATGTTCAAAACAATCATTAGTTATAATTACGTCAAAGGTTGCGTCTGGAGCATTGTATTGATGTGCTAAACAAATTACATCAACGTTTTTTCCTTCGGCCACATCAAGTCCTGTATATTCACAATTTTCGAATAAGTGTCTATTGTTTCCATTTATGTCTAAGGAACCAATATCTAAAACTTTTTTGTTTTTAAAATACTCTGGAAATTTATTTTTTATTTCCAAAAAATAATCTTTTTGTTCTTGGTGTGCCATATTTATTGTTTAAAAATTTTAATTAATTCAAGGGCTTGCTTTTTTAAGTTTAAGTTTTCTAAAATATAATTTCTTGGATTGTAAGAATCAATATTTTTTAAAAATTCATCAAATTTTATATTTAATTCTTCTTCGTTTAAAAATTTTTCCCCACAGGTGTTTGACCAATAAGGGACGCTTGTTGCTGGGGACTTATATTGTTCTCCAATGTCATTCCAGGAATTAACGTCCCAAACAAATAGTGGAACATTACAACTCATTAACTCTTCTAATGCGATTCCTTGACTTTCTGTTCCATTAATTACAAAACAATATTTACTTATTTTTGCTTTTAAAATCATATCTTCTTCTCTATAATTGCTATATTCAATTATTTCAAAAGATTGATTCTTAGATTTAAGCAAATCTGTCACGGTTTTTAGTTCTGATTGCTTTCTTCTTTTGACATGTCACAAAAAAGTTCTGTATTAATCCCCACTGGCCATATTTGAATCTTGTCTTTGGACATGGACGTTTTGCTAATGAGCATGTTTTTTACCCAGGCAGATGGAACTATATAACATTTATAATTTTGCTTTAAAACCCACTCGTTTTGAAAAGGCCACACATTGGGTCCTACGATAGTTTTATCTAAATTATTTGAGTTATACATCTCTGGCTTGTCGGATAAAAATATACTATTTTCATAAGTAAAACAGTTTTCTGCAAACTTTATTTCGCACAATTCAAGTCCCAATTTCAAGTTGTCTTTTACTTTCTTTGGTCCACTTTGGTCATATGAAGAAAAAATGTTTATCATACTGAAGCAATTAAGATGTCATTTTTTTCACAACCGTCTTTGTAAGATATTTTATAATCTTTGTTGATTTGTAAAATGGTTTCTATAATCATATTTTTATCAAACCCATATTTTTTATCGCCAAACAGCCTCATATCATCAATCATAATGGTGTGGGTTTTTATTGGATGCATTTCTATTTGCTTTAACTCTTGTATTAGGGGAAATTCGTACTTGCCAAATCCAGTGTTTCCTCCAGAAAAGTGTCCATCTAACCAAAACGTAATTGGTTCATTTATGTTTTTTATTACATCAAATAAAATCTCACATGAGTCGCCCAATACGACATTTACGTTTTTATTTTGTTTGAACTTTTCTTCACAATTTTTTTTAAATTCTTCTGCAATTTCTATTGAAATTATATTATCATACCCCGCTGTCAATGCGCTTGATATTCCATCTCCCAGATAACAACCAGTTTCAACAAAAAACTTTTTGTACCCACTTTCTTTGAAAGCGTCTAAATTCCCTGGCATATTTTAATTGTTTAATTTATTTTTAATATAAAATGCATCTCCCCAACCGTGACTTAATATTTTTTCTTCAGCCCTTTCAAATCCATGTTCTTTAAGAAAAGAATCCATTTCGTCCATTAATGCACAATCTTTATAAAGATGTTTTATATTCACTTCAGAATAAACATAGTCAATATTTTTCAACAAATCAACAGCGCCTTTTAGTGCCAACAATTCTGCCCCCTGAATATCTAAATTCAAAAAATTGTATTTGCTAGATTCAACTTTGTTTACTTGAATTATAGAATCAACGGTTTTAGATTTCATTTCGACAACATCGGAAACAAAAATTTGAGGATGTTCTTTTAAATGTTCTTCTAATTCAAGCAATGAAGACGATTCCCCGTTGTTTGTGATAAAAAATTTATATTCTTTGTCGTCCACATCTGAAACAAGATAGTTAAAAAACTTATATGTTGATATGTGGGATAGTTTGGAACATAAATTTTGAAAGATGCTTTTATTCGCCTCAATCCACAATACTTCTTTTATTTCAAGCGTGGAGTAAATGACATGTTCTTCTCCTAAGTGTGCACCAATATGAATTATTCCCTTGGGAATAAATTGGTACTTTTCACACAAATATTTTAAATCTATTAACATTATTTATATTTTTTTAAAATTTCATCTACATTCCAAACTTTGGTATTAAAGTTACTGTTGGAATGTACTCTGTGATGTACAAGTATATTGTCAAGGTTTGTAACTTTACAATCAGCAACTTTTATCATCTTTAGCCAAAAATCAAAATCTTCAACCCCGATTATACTCTCATCCCAGCCGCCAACCTGTACTGTTTTATCTTTTTTAAACACAGCAGAAGTGTTTGCAATATGGTTATCACCATTAAGTGCCCTAAAAAGTATGTCGTTATGGTCTTTTGCTAATGATAGTATAGTTCCCGTCAATGCATCATTTTCGTCTACGTATCTTATTTGTGAACCTATAATGTCAAAATCTTTACAGAATAAAATTTGCTCTTCTAATTTGTTGCCCATCCACATATCATCGTCATCTTGAATTGCCAACCAGTCGGCTCTTGCTTCTTTTAAAAGTTTATTTAAAGTTTTAGATTTACCCTTATCGTCACCATAATCAAAAACTCTAATTCTTTCATCATTATAGGAGTTTACTATATCTTTGCTGTCATCCGTAGTTCCATTAAAACCTATTAAAAGTTCGAATTTCTTAAATGTTTGAGACAACACTGAATCAATTGACTTTTTGATAAACTTCTCTCCATTATAAGTTGCCAAAAGTATAGAAACTTTTGGTATTTTTATTTGCGAATCCATTATCTTAAACTCTTTGTTATTTGTGAATTATGAATCCTATAAAACAAAAGCACATCTTTGTGTATTTTAAAGTCGTAATCACCAATGGTTCTTTTCCATAACTTAAAATCTTCCATAGGAATTTCATCCAAGTACTTATTGTTATCCCAAAATTTTCTTGAATATCCTACACATGGGTGTGCTATTACATTATCTCCACCATTGAAAGCATTAATTATTTTTTCTTTTGTGTCAAATTGATTTAAATATTTTTCGAAAAATCTTTTATCGTTTTCATCAATATAACACATATCTGAAGATACAATATCAGCGCCAGCGTCCAATAATTCTAGTTGTAACTTCAACCTATCAGTTCTGTAATAATCATCCAAGTTTGTGTTAAAAACATATTTGCAACCATCTTGGAATGCTTTTGAAATAATAAAATTCATGGCTTCTACATGATTTTTCATTTCTTGATTTATAAAAAAATAATCAGTTTTTTCATTTGTTTCAAATCCAAAATGTTTAAACAAGGACAAACCATTCCCTTCATAGTTTAGTTCATAATAAACTACTTTGTAATCAACTTTCTTTTGATGTATCATGGATTCCATTGATTTTCTAATCCATCGTTCCTGATAGATTTTAAATATGTTTTTATGAAAAAAAATTACTCCTATCATATTGCTACATCTTTAAATTTTAAATAAATAAATTCTAAAAGATTATTTTCTGAATAAAGTTTGTTTTTTGCAAAAGAAGTTGTTAACCCATTCTCTGTTTTGTTATACAAATCAATTATTTTAGCAACATTTTCTTTTAAATTATCATTTAATATTATAATTGAATTATCTGGATAATATTCCTTAATGGCCTTTTCTGACCCATAATAAATTGGTATTGTTTCTTTAATAATACAATTTGTTAGTTTTTCAGAAATCCAATTTCGGTCTATTATGTTTTCTACGACAATTTGATATTTGTAGTTTTCATAAGGAATGTTAAAAATATTCCAATCAAACTTTTTTACTCTTTCATCATTATATACTTCATCAACACCATTTCCAAAAAAATGAATATCTAAATCTGTTTTTAAAATTTCTTTTAAAATTCTATGCCTCATTGTGTGCCCTGGCATATACATCTTCATTGACAATATCATACTCATTCTGTTTTCATGAGAATATGATTTATTTTCACTTTCTTTAAATTCTGAAGGACAAATAAAAGTATTTCCTTCTATAAAATTGGGAGGTAAATTGTCTCTATTACTTATATAATAAGCAGAAACGTTGTTTGCCACAAAATTTATATAATTTTTATCATTATCTATTCCCAATATTTTCCTGGGTTCATGAGAAAAACCAATAACGTTTTTGGGGTTTAATGATTTATTATGCATAGCCGTATTGAATAGTACTGCATGCGTGTAATCATCATTAACTGTGAAAACAAAGTCCTTATATGAGGTATTTCCTTTTCCCCAAGAACCTACTATGTTATTATATATTTGCTCATCCGAGCAATAAGAAGAAAATAATTTTATTTTTTTCATTGCCTTATTTCTGAATGATTTTTGTCCAAGGCCAATAATCTTTTTTCAAAAGGAATGTTCCATGACTCTGGATAGCAATAAGAAGGTGATAATGCAACAGTTGGTTCATTATTTACCAAATATCTGTTTAGGTGACTTTCATCGTGCCATATGGCAATAATGTTGTTTGAAAAATCTATGTCTACGTTGTTTTTAATTTGTTCGGACATTTCAAGAAATTTACTTGATGTACCACCATTAAATCCACCAGCATAATATTTTTTCCCTTCATTTAGGGCAATATAAGCTGTAGACTCTTTTCTGCCTTCATAGGTATAACTATTACGTCCCTGGTCAAAGAAGCCTGGGTGTATTGTTGCAACTAAATCTCCCAAAACTTCATCTCCGACATCTGCTGTGAACAACATGTCGGCATCACAATAAAACAAATAATCCATTTGAGATAAAATATCTTTGTTTTTTGAAAATATATGGTATCTTTTAAGTGTTGCATTTGGCCAACCTTCATGCTCTTGCTGTATTACTTTTAGGCCATCCTGTGTAGGAATTTCTTTATCTGAAAATACAAACATGGTCACGTCTTGATTTTTCAAAAAGTGTTCTTTCATTGATTTTAAAAGTGGTGGAACAAATTTATCATACTTCCCAGTTGCAATAACCAATAAGCCAATTTTATATTTGGGTTTGCATACTAAAATATCATCTTTTTCTGAGCCATCCACAAAAGAAAAGTTATATTTTGTATCAAATTCTTTTATTTTATCAAATATGTCTTTTTCATAAAACCCATGAACCTCGTTGGGTTCTTTCCAGCATCTCATATCATCAATAAGAATTGTATGATTTTTTATTTTATGTTTTTTTATTTGTTCAAGTTCTTGAATAAGTGGAATTCTATATGCTCCACATGCTGTATCGCCACAAGAATAATGACCATCTAACCAAAAGGTAATACTACAATTAATGTCTTTTATAACGTCATTTAAAACTAAGGCAGAATCTCCTTTAATGATTGTAACGTTTTTATTATCCTTAAATCTTTGAACACATCTATCAAAATATTTGTCAGACAATTCTATTGAGATGATGTTTTCAAATCCAGCTTCAATTGCCTTTTGAATTCCATCTCCATTATGACTTCCAGTTTCAACAAAATATTTGTTTTTGTAATTTTTAAAAATGTTTTCCTTAAGCATGCTTTCTATTTTTTTAAAAGGTATTTTATTTGCAATTTCTTTATGAATATCCCACTGTAGTTGCTGGTTGACTCTGTGGTCGCTTCTGGGATTCTCAAAGTTATAAATATAAAGAGGTTTGTCATTATATTTTATTTTATCAAATCCAGCCATTTCCATAATAGGAAACATAATTGCAACATCATATGTCATTCTATACCAGTTCCCACTTTTATCTTTCATACAGGAAAATTCTGGGTCTTGTTCTTTTATTTTATGATATAACCAAGTCCTAAATGTTCTAATATGAGAAACTCTAAATGGTGCCATTCTCAAGTGGTCAAATTCTTCCTTGGTGTATTCTGAAGCACAACCTTTTTGCCCAGTACTCCATGTGGCCTGACCATACATAATCCAACAATCATTTTGACAATAGTATTCATTGATATATTTCAAAACTTTATTATTGGGAAGCCAATCGTCACCGTCCAAAAGAACGACAATGTCATTTGGGTCACAATATTCCATTATTGCCCTATGAATGTTTGGTAATGCAGTCACGTTAGTTTCATTTCTTATACAAATAGCCCTGGGGTCATCATGTGGCAATTTTTCCCAGGAGCCATCAGTTGACGCATCATCAATGAAAATTATTTTAAAATTTTCATATTTTTGTGTTAATGCAGATAACATGCTTCTTTCAATATAAGCGGCTGCATTATAAAATGGGACTATTATTTTAATTGGGTTTTTATCATACTCCACTGATGGAATGCCAGGTGGAACAAAAAATGGAGGCATTACTTGATTCATATTATATTTTTTTAAACTTAAATTCTAATTCTTGATGACAACCTCTAATATTCGAAAAATCTATTGAATTGAGGTCAATTATTTCATTGGCTAAATATTTATCATTTAGTTCTTTTGTGGTAAATGAATACTTCTCTGCTTTTCTGTTGTGATAAACATTTTGCACTATATTATTGGGAGAGTTTACCAAGACACTTATTTTATAGGCCACCATAGTTTCTTTTGGAAAGTTTTCGAAAACTTGTAAGTTTCCTTCTAAAGTATTAGGATTTGTGAAATTAACAGCTCTAATAAGTTTTTTAATTTCTTTGGTTCTAAATACATGCCCATCAACAGAAAGTGGATAACCAAAGTCTGCATAACTTTTTGTCCAATTCCACCACACAAATTTTTCATCTTGTTTGTCTGGAATTAAAATATCATCGCAATTCATTGTATAACAATAGCTAACGTTGGTTCCAAGCCTAAGACTAAAACAAAAAATGTTGTTGTCTTTTAAGCATTCTACAATATCACTTTCGCTTATACTATTATATATAATGTCATCATCGGTAAAAAAACATGTATGTTCTAAATCTGTTTCTATTAATTTTAAAGTTTGTTCTTTAAAATTTGTTTCTTCCACCCAATTTATATATGGGAACCTTTCCTTTAACAAATCATATCCTCTTTTAAATTCTTCATTTGAACTTTTATACAGGACATTGATGTTAAAAATATTATTTGCGTTTTTTTTAATAGACTCCAATAAGAGATGAAGTTGGGCTGAACGGTCAAAAGTAAAAATTGTTGCATTAATCATAAACTCTGTTTTTTTCCCTATTTATGTAAAGATAGGAAAAAAAAAGAAAATTTCCAAATATTTATCTAAAAAGCAATTCTAAAAAATATGAAAAAAATTGGCCAAAAAGAAATTTTAGATGCTATCTTAAAAGAAGCTCTAACTATAAAAAGAAAAAGAGAACTTTTTAAAGAAGCTCAAAAAATAAATGAAGAACTTAAACAACTTAATGAATATGGTCACCCAGGTGCCATGTTAGGTTGGGGCTTCAAAAACACCGAAAGCCCAAATCCAGTTCTTGGATTAGTTACTCCATCGCACTACGAGGAGCAAAAACCAGAAGACCAAACTCCTGAAGAATGTGGTTGTAAATTAGACCAATTCCCAAAATTGGAAAAAGATATTGAAGAATTTGGTGGAGAAGAAGATGTAAAAACTGATTCAGAACCAACAGATGATATTCAATCTCTAAAAGATGAAAATGCAATGTTAAGAGAAAAACTTGCTGCAATTGAAGGTGCTCTTGGTGACTTAAACGAAGGCATGTTTGATAAATTAAAGGCTGGAATTTCAGGTGTAAAGGCAGCTTGGCAAACAGGTAAACAAGCAGGTCAACAGCAATATCAGCAAACAAGGCAATCTCAAGAAATAGAAACCATGAAAAAGAAAGCAATCGAAGCTTTACAGACAAGAATGGCTCAATTAAATAAAGCTGGACGACAATTTAATTTTCAAAAAGATATTCAAGCAATATTAAAGCCTTTTGGCTTACAATATTCCAAAAAACAAATTATTCCACTTGCAGAAGGCGAAGAACCAGGAGAATTAATGCAGGAAGAATTAGATGAACTTTTTGGAAAATATGGTGCCATGATTGGTGGTGCAGCTAAACAGTTTGGAAAAGATGTTAAAGATACAGCCAAAGCAGCAGGTCAGGCAGTTAAGGGCGCAGCTCAATCGGCAGGTCAGGCAGTTAAAGGTGCAGCTCAACAAGTAGCAGCACCAATTCAGCAATACGGACAGAAACTTGGAGCAGCAGCACAGGCAGCTGGTCAAGAATATGAAAAGGGACAGGATGAAAAACAAGCAGCAGCTAAAGCACAGGCAGAAAAAATGCAACAGGTAGTACAATACAACGCAAGTATGTTTAACGCTGCAATTAATGCTTTACAAAAATATACTCCTGCAGCAGCAGAATAATTATTAAACAAAAATAATAATTTCATTTTTTTTTACTATTTATAGAAAACTTAAAACTAAAAGTTATGGCAAAGATTAAAATTTCGAAAGAAGAAATCAGACAAATGATAAAAGAAGAATATTTCAAAAAGCTTACTGAAATAAAATTAAAAAACAGACTTCAACAAATCAATGAAGAAATGAAACAAATCGTTTCTGAAGATATGGAAGAAGAAGGCTTAGAAGAAGTTAAAGCTGGTGGAAAAGAAAAAGTTCGTTCTACTGCTTGGACTGGAGAAAAAGGTGGCGATGAAAAATTCGGAGCTGAATTCACTAAAAAAGGCAGTCACTTAATCGAAGACGAAGAAGTTTCTGACGAAGTTGTTATTGATGAACCTGCTGACGAAGAATCATTGGAAGGCGATTTAAACATTGACGCAATTCTTGCAAAACTAGCTGATGCTATTGAAGATAAAATCGAAACCACTGTTGATGAAAAAGTGGGTAGTGGACAAGAATCTTCAGATGAAAAAATACCAGATGAAGAAACACCTGGAGAAGACCTTGATGAAGTCAAACCAGCTGAAGAGGGTTGCAAAGAAGAAGAAGGTGTTGTAAAAGAACAAGATGGCACTCCAATCGTTAATGCTGAAATTAAACCAAAACCTGCAGTTCCTTTCGAAGACAAAGCAGACGTTCCTAAAAAAGACCAGCTTGTTAGTGAATCTACATTAAAAAGAATGCAAATTCTTTCTGGAATAAGGCCAAATGATTTTAATGAATAATCTGTGATACTACAAATAAAAAAACCGCTAAAAGGCGGTTTTTTTATTTTAATAACAGAAGGACTTTATTAATTTTCCTTTAAAAGTTCTCTTCCGTCTTCAGTAAGAACCTTATTTTCTTCTCTCTCCATTAATCCATCTTGGCTAATAGAAATTTTTTTAGGCTCTTTTTTTGGTTCAGCAGCATTTTTTGGGTCTATTAAACCACTTCCTTGTTTTCTTTCATTATCGTTTGCCATAATAATTCAGTTTAAATTTGTTTCTTATAAATAGTTCTAAATTTCATTTTCCAATTTATACTGTTCATATCTATTCACAATTTCAATTAAAAACTTATTTCTTACAATATCTTCTGAAGTAAATTCAAACGTATTCACTTCCTCAACTCCCTTAACCATTTCAATGAAATCTAAAAATTTTGAATCTTTCTTTTTTATGTCATATTGACTAATGTCTCCCATTAAAACGGCTTTTGAATTTTTTCCAAGTCTGGTAATCCATAAAACTAATTGTTTCATTGTGGCATTTTGCGCTTCATCTAATAAAATTATAGCATTATCATAAGTTACTCCTCTCATATAAGCAAGAGGTTCTACACTTATGTCTCCAATAGATTTCAAAAATTCAGCATTTTGTTTTCCAATTATTTTTTCAAAGTTAGACATATAACTTCTCATAAAAGGAGCTGTTTTTTCATCAATATCTCCAGGTAAAAATCCTAAATTTTCACCACTTTCTTGAATTGGTTTTGTAATTACTATTCTTTCTATTTTTTTGTCTGCAAGTAAACAAAGTGATGCATAACATGCCGTAAATGTTTTTGATGTTCCTGCAGGACCTTGCACCAAAGTAAAAATATTATTTCTTATGGCTTTATAAAATTCGTGTTGTTTAGGAGTAAGTTCAATATGAGCCCTTTCAATTTCCTCTCTTTTAAGAGAACCTTTAGGTTTCATTTTGCTACTATTATAATCCTTTACTTCTTTTTTTAACTCATCTTTTACTTGTGCTCTGCTAGTCTGGTCTTTTCTTCCCATTATTTAATGTTTATTTGGTGTATAATAAATATACAAAGAAAAACACCAAAAATCAAAAAAAGAAAAATTAAAATATTTATAGATAAATAAAATCATGGAAAAAATGATAAATCAAGATGAAGTGAATGCTTTATTGGCAGCCGAAATAAGAAAAGTAGGTTTAAATGACGCTATAAAACTGGATATGGTAAAAGAAAAAGTGCTGAAAAAAATTCAAGAAATGCAAGGCATGACTGAAATGGAAAATCCAGCAGTGGCTCAAGGACCAACCACATTTATAAACCCAGAAGATGATGAAGAAAAGTTTAAGGTTGCCCCAGACATTGCTCAAACAGATGTCCCAACTGAAATACCAAAAGTAGGAATGGAGGCTGGTGCACAACCATTAAATGTTCCAACAGAACCAAAAATTGCAATAGTTCCTGAAATCCCCGACTTTTTAAAAGAAGTAGAACCTGGAAAAGTATTTGTATATGATTTTAACGAATTAAGCGTTGGTGGAGAAAATCTCTCAAACAAACCATTTAAGACAATGGAAGACCCAAGTGTGAGTAAATCAATGCAACAAATGTGGTCTGAAAAGGGAATAACAAAAGCCGAGGTATATCAAACAAAATTTGAAAAAATAGGGGATATTATATTTGACTATAAAAGTGGTTCATCACAATTTATAGAAAGAGGCGCAGAACCAGATTTGATTGCACAGCAACAATATAAGGAAAATCCATATGCTGCAGACCCAACAAAGGAAATAGAAAGCTATATTAAGCAAAATATAGATATAGACCAGAAAGTCAATGACGTTATTTCGAATATAGTTAAAAACTATTTTCTTACAAATTCAGAAAGAGCCGTTAATGACCCAAATTTAAATTACACATCTATCCCAACAACCCACAGCTCTATTGACTCTGGAATACCTGCAATGTCACCCAATGGTCTTTCTTATCCAGTATCAGAAGGAGTGTCTCAGACATACATTTATACGGTAAGTGATATGGTTAATAAATTAAGAAAAATTGATTCTCCAAAAGAATTAATAGAATCCATAGAAGGTAAATCTCAAAAGGCTGTATTAATTGGTGACAACAAAGAAGTAAAAGTATACAAAATAAATGAAACAAAGTATTTTTTACCTTCAAACCCAATGTCTATAAGAAAATGTTATGTTGAATAAAATATTTATTTTTCTATTTACTTTAACATAGTATATTAGTAGATTTAAATAAAAAACGTTATGGAAAAATTTTGGAGAATTAAGAATTTAACAAATTCACAAGTAAAATTCACTGTTTGTGTTAAGCCAAGTATGGCACCTGGTGTTATTTTGAAACCAAATCAGTTTTGTATTGGAAAACAGCAAATGACTGCTCCTTTAGATAAACAAAGTAAAACTAAAAAAGTAGCAATTGAAGAATTTGAAAATTCTTATGGTTTAGAATTGGGAAAAGCTTATGATGAGTCTTACTTAGATAAAGCCAAAGAAAAAACTGAAAAATATGCAAAATAATAATCCATCAATAATTGATTTGGAATTTGAAATTTCTGGAGAAAAACTTGGTGAATTAGAGTGGGAGACAGTCAATTATTTAGGACCCAAAAGTCTTGAAATAGCCCAAGCAATACATAAAGTCATTTTAAAAAAGGCTTGGGAAATAGTATCCTTAGAGGAGTTAAGATGTCAAATTATAAAAAATTTGCACTTTATTGATTTGGTGAAAATCAAAATGGACTTCTCTGAAAAAGGTCCTATCAGGTCAAAAAGAGGTTGTTTTTACATTGGAGACACACTTATGAGAAATCGGCAAGAAAGCCAACACACTTCAGTCGTTGGATGAATTGCCAAATATTTTTAAATTCATACAAATATACGAAAATAATTAAAAAAAGTTTTATTTATTTTGCAATTTTATAAAATTTTTGTATATTTATATAAGGATGG